>ODAK010003943.1_pt1 | contig 15305 bp, 14 predicted proteins | sample 1539591 | NCBI WGS metagenome assembly ODAK01 (sample SAMEA3539303, study PRJEB22396) | soil metagenome | biome: tundra; feature: field; material: soil | place: USA | collected 2010-05 | depth 0.15 m | reverse complement strand
GCAAAGAGCAACCGCAGATCCTTCGACTCCGTTTGGCCGAAAAACCGGCCAAACTACGCTCAGGATGACAGATCAATTCTGATGCAAATTTTAGAGACAAGGACACTAGACTAGCAGGTGATCATCACGGCGGAGCAGCCGGGCAGCACCGGCTTCCATTGCACCAGGAACTGGGTCACGGACGAAGGATCCATGCGATGCATAGCTTCGAATTCCCCGGTCTTCTGACTGTAGAGCAACTTTCCCTTTTCATTCAGAACGGCGAGGGCCGGGACGCCTTTGTTGAGAGGAACATCGTAGCGCTGGGCGATGTCGACGTTTTCGTCCAAGTGCCCGACATTGACGTGAACGAGCACGAAGTTGGATTGAAGAATGGGCAGGTTAGAGGGATTGTGGAAGTAAATATCGAGTACCTGGCAATCCCCGCACCAGTTGCCGCCGAAGTCAATCAGGAGGTGCTTGTGCGTCGCGGCGGCGGTTTTCAGAGCGGCGGCAAGATCGGCTTTCGCCTGCGACGGGTCAGGATAAATCTCACGGCTGGCCGGACGGGCGGTTCCGGCAGCAAGGGCAAGGACAACCGCGAGAACGAAGAGGTTGAGATTTTTCACGGGGCGGGGAACCCTCCAATCGCTGCTTCTAGTCTGCCACAGGCTCGATGAACGTTCCATTTTCCGTCGCCGCCCAGGTCCCGGGATTTATCCTGAAAAGGAATGAGTGAACTGCGCAAGCGGCTGGAATCGGAGACCTTCCCCGACCTGGGGACCATGATGGAGGGTTATGCGCAGGCAGCGGCAGAACTGGGCAGCGGGACTTTCGAGCAGAAGCTGGACTTCAGCTCGGAGTCGATTGATGCTCTCGACGAGATCCTGGTGATGGTGGGCGAAAGCCCGGAACTGGACCTGGACTTTGAAACGCGCCTCTGGGGCAGCTACCTGGGCGAGGTGCTGCGGCGGCGTTATGCCGGAAGTTGGGAGATGACGCAGTATCCCGGCGGTGTGGCGGCGGTTCCGGCAGTCGAAGTTCGCGGATCGCGGCTGTTTCCCCTGTTAAAGGTCTACCGGCGACTGACAGTCGGAGACGAAGAGGACCTGGGCAGCTTCTACACCATGGTGACGGAGCGGCTGGGTAACCCGGCGCAGGTAAACTAGAGTGCAGAGCGGAATGACCGCGCCTGCACGGCGTCTTGGCTTTGTGCGACAATAGTCAGTGATAAGCGCGCCGGGCAAGAGATGCGTGCGGAGGGTATAAAAATGGGTGATCTATTACAGCCATGGCACCTGATCGTACTGGCGGTCGTGGCGTTCCTGCTTTTCGGCGCCAAGCGGCTGCCGGAGCTGGGCAAGGGATTGGGCGAAGGCCTTAAAGGCTTTAAAGAGGGTTTGAAGGGCATCACCGACCCGGTTGCGCCGGCGCCGAATGTACAGCAGAACACGGTACCGCCACCGCCGACCGCCACCACGCCGACCGAACAAAAGTAGGCCGATTTGGCCACCGGCCGCGCCGAAACAGTTGCTCGTGCAAAGCCGGCTGCAAGAACGGTTGCGAAGCGTCTAGTAAAGACAACGGAAAGGCCTGTGCTGAGCACAGGCCTTTCGTGCGTCTGGATGCTGGTGGGACTGATTCCCGCGCTTAGCGTGGTTGCTCGGCGATTGAGGCCGTTGGGTGAGGCCCGTTCGGCTAGTGAAGATCCTCTGCGGACGGGTAGTAGCCGTGCTTGGCGACCACCTCGAGACCGGGCCGGTCGACACGGACATCGATGGTGCGGAACTTGCCGTCGATGACCGGCTGATGGCTCAGGTAGCCGAGGGTGTACTGGTTTCGCGCCTCTTCGGCGATCTTTTCATAACTGGTTTCAATGCCGTTTACGCCACGCTCTGAATCCAGGTCGCCGCCGGTGGCAAAGGTGTATTTGGCGAGAATGTTGTCATACATGGTAAAAGGCAGGTGGAAGCGGCTGACAAAGCCCTCGCCCCAACGAGCGGAGTCGCCCACCAGGGTGCCGTAGACTGCTGTCTGATTGGTCTGCAGGTAGTGCAGAACGTCACGGTAGGGGGCTTTGCTGCCGTATTCTTTGCCGTCTGAGACGACGTAGATAATGCGGCGGCGTTCCTTGGGCCGCGTCGAGAGCTCCTTGGCGGCGGCCAGAATGGCATCATTCAGGGTGTGGATGTCCTTGGGCAACGTGATGAACGGGCCGCTACCGGTAGAGCGCCCTGGCTGCAGGTTGGGGTCGGCACAGTTTCCGTTGACATGCACGTTGCAGCCGGCCATCGGACCGCTGTTGAACGGGACCATTTCCTCGCTGCCGGTGGCCTTGGTCAGGGCCAGAACCGCGGGCAGACGCGCGCTTTGGGCGCCGGTGAATCCAGTGCGCTCCTGGGAGCCATTGCTATAAGAGAAGACCGCAACCTCGTCATAGGGGGTGAGGGCTCCCTGAATGGCTCCAAGGGAATCGTTGACCTTGGCCATCACATCGGAGGTGAGGCTTTGGTCGATGACAAACGCGATCGACAGTGAGGCAGCATCCACGGTAAACAGCCGCAACGGCTCTCGGATCCCGTTCTCATAGATCGTGAAATCGCGCCACGTGAGGCCTGGGACCTGCTTCCCTTTGGAATCCTTCACGGTGACAGGGACTTCGACGAAGTTCACGTTGAGGCGAAAGATCGCGCCTAATTTTTGAGTCGACTGCCCCGGTTCGGGGATCTCGGGTGGGGTGGTCTGCTCCGGCTCTTTGGGCTGATTGGAAGGCGGACGTGTTTCGGGAGGCTGTTGCGTGGTGGATGTTGAAGATGAACCGCCTCCGGGCGCCTGGGCGGCCCCGATTCCTGGCGTAATGGGTCCACCCACATCCTTGAGCGGACCGGGATTCTGGGGAGCCGGCGCATCAGGCACTGCGGGTTGTTGCTGTTGCTGGGCCAAAGCTGCTGTACTGAGAATCACGCTCGAACTCAAGAGCGCAGCCAGCGTCGTTGCCGATAGACCAAGCTTCACAGGTATTATTTCCTCCGAACACCGCAGCAAGCCGCTCATCGGCCCACGTTTAGCGCAGCTGCTTCGCAATACAAGCAAAGCAGGCCCGCACTCGACAGAGTATCAGACGCGGCAGAGCGGCGCTGGTTGCCCGGCTGCCGGGAAAGAGTTGAGGTATGCTCTCTTCGAGGCTTGAGTTTCGTCTATCTGACCAGCATGTGTATTGACCGGAGAGCCTTCGTGCTGTTGCTCGCCCTGCTGCTGACCAGTGCGGGATGGGCACAACTCGCCCCTTCGCCGGACGCTTCTCCGGTGAGCAACGCTCCGGCACAGCCGGCTGACGATCAATCGGTGGCAACGTTCAAGCTTGAAGTCAACCTGGTAAACCTGTTCTTCAGCGTCAAGGACAAGAACGGCGAATTGGTTCCACATCTGACCAAGGACGACTGCACCGTATCAGAAGACAAGGTGCCGCAAAAGCTGAAGACGTTTGTGGCCGAGACCAACCAGCCGCTTACCCTGGGCATCCTGTTGGACACATCGGGCAGCCAGGAACGCGTGTTGCCTCTGGAACAGGAAGCTGGAGGCCGGTTCCTGCAACAGGTACTGCGGCAAAAGGACGAGGCCTTTCTGCTCTCGTTTGATGTGGACGTGGACATGCTGCAGGACTTTACGAACAGCGCCCGGCTGCTGTCGCGGGCGATGGACAAGGCGGAAATCAACACAGCGGGCGGGAATGGCGCGGCCGGCGTGCCTGGACTTGGCGGAGGGCCTGTTCCGGTGAGCGGCACGCCGAAGGGGACGCTGCTTTATGACGCGGTGTACCTGGCTTCAAACGAAAAGCTCAATCAGGAAACGGGCCGCAAGGCGATGATCATCCTGACGGACGGCGAGGACGAAGGCAGCCGAATCAAGATTAACGATGCGGTTGCCGCCGCTCAAAAGTCCAATGCCATTATTTACGTGATCCTGATCGCCGACACAGGCTTTTATGGAAACTTCGGTTTCGGCTACAGCGGATATTCGGCTGCGAAGAAGATGTCTGAAGAGACCGGCGGACGGGTGATCAACGTAGGCAACAACGGCAAGAAGCTTGAGGACGCCTTTCAACAGATTCAAGACGAACTGCGTACTCAATACGTGGCCAGCTACACGCCCAGCAATGCCAAGTTGGACGGCACTTTCCGCCATATCGGCGTGGAATGCCGTGGGGATGGATTGAAGGTGCAGGTGCGGAAGGGGTATTTCGCGCCCTCTCCTGAGAGATAGAGCTCACGGGAAGCCAGAGCGAAGGCGTCGGTGTTGCGCCCCCACGACAACTGGCTGCGCGGGCAGAGCACCTGGACATCCCGACACGATAAAAATTACACGGTGTACATAAGAAGTACCAGAATGCGCCGGCTCTGGAACTCGTCAGCAATATATCTCAAACTAAATTTCACCTTGAATCAGTTCCTTACGAAAGAGTGGCGCGCAGAGCGCTGGTTTGGCACGACTATTGCGACATCTACTTGTTGCCCGTAACCGCTCCGCGGACGCAAGGCAGTGGTGGAGGGCAATGGAGGGAGGATCTCCCGGTGAAAATGCTTTTAGTAGTCGCGGTGATGCTGGTCACGCTGTCGAGTTTCCCGCTTATCTCGCAGCAGACGAGCCCGCAGCAGGCAAGCCCGAGTCAGCAGGAAGGTAATCCCGGGGCCGGGCAGAGCGTGAATCCGCCAACCGGCTCGGCATCCAGCCCGGATGCATCGGCCACGGAGATGAGCCCGGTCAACGCTGAATTGGTGGGCAAACTGGATTCGACGACGGCCAAGACGGGCGACAGCGTTGTGGTCAAGACGGAATCGTCTGTGAAGACAGTGGCTGGAACCATGATTCCCAAGGGAACGAAGCTGGTGGGCCATGTAATCGGCGTAATGCCGCAGGGAGCGGGCAGTCAGAATTCCCAGGTATCGATCCAATTCGATCATGCTGAAGTAACGGGCGGACAGAGCGTGCCGATTCAGACCGTGATCCGTTCGATTGGACCGGCGGAGAGCGGAACGGCGGACAGTGGTCAGGGAACATCGATGAGCGACGCCACACCTTCTGCACCATCTGCTCCGGCGGCAAGCGCGCCGGGCGGATCGGCTGCGGGAGGGGGCGCGGCCGGCAACGGTCCGCGGACGGGACCGACGGGTAACGAGCCGCAGAGCGCCAACCCCGCAGGCAGTGCTCCATCAGCGAACCCTGGTGCCTCGGGCGACAACGGAAGCAACGCTCCCGCGCCCGGAACCATCGTAGCGCGATCGGGAAACATCGCTATCCGGACGACGTCGATCCCTGGCGTTTTGATCGCGAATAACGACAAGGGCCAGGATCCAAGAATGGCGAAGTCATCCGGCATCCTGCTTGGCGCGCAGCGAAACATCGATCTGGACTCCGGCACGATGATGGAGCTTGCCGTTTCTACGGGCGCACACTAAGCGAACGGATTGACTACGGCTCTTAAGTGTTGGAAGCGATAGAGAAGTATAAAGCCGCAGGAGAGCAGAGCCGGAGTTGATCCGGCTCTGTTCTATTTTTGGACAAAGGATGACCTAAGTCTCGCTGCTCGTAATCTGGCGCGGGAATAGACACTTCGATAACATCGGCGCAGATGAGAAATACTTGAGGCTCTTGCTGGAAATATTTTTGGTGAGCCTTGCAAGTGATCTCAGAGGAATCCGCGATGTTCACCGACTGCGCTGCCCACAATACCTTCGAGATAAGCCCCCGGTTTCGTCAAACGATTGAAGAGCGCATCGCGCGTCTGGAACGCGATGCCGAGCGCGATGAAGCACAGGTGGAGCGGCTTGAAAATGGCGACCACATCCGCCGCCAGATATGCCTGGTGGCCGCTGAGCGAACCGAGGCGCTGCGCATGAGGTTGTTCCTCGATCACGCCCGCACCCGTGCACCGCGGCCGCTGGTCGCGCTGTAGAGCGCGATCAACGCTGCGAGACTGAACAGCGTGGTCGCGGGGGCGCGCAAATGCGGCGGCCCGCTTCTTAATTGCGTAGAAAAATTGGAGCACCGGGCGGGGATCGAACCCGCGTATACAGGTTTTGCAGACCTGCGCGTTAGCCACTTCGCCACCGATGCTTTTGGAAACAGTTGACTGTGATCAGTTTTCAGTGATCAGTCGAAACGGAACGCCGCTAACGACGACTTGAAAAAAATCACTTGTCCTCGACCTCTGGAATTGAAAAACCCACTGCGCCGTTCGCGCCGTGGGTCATGTGAGTCTCAGATTCCTGAAGCTGAATCTAGCCCAGAGCACACGTCTGCGCGAAGCTGTTGCGACAGCAGCATCGACACATACGGAGCGTGAACGAACGGGCCATAAAAATCCTATGCCAGCCGATTTTCACAAGTATCGACTAAGCGGGTACTCGTAGACTAGAGCGAGATTGGAGGCGTGTCAAGCGATGCATGAGCTGCAGTACTTCGTCGTAGATGTGTTCACCGAGGTTGCGCTGGCGGGCAACCCGCTGGCAGTGGTGATGGATTCGGTTGGACTGACAACGGAGCAAATGCAGGCCATCGCGCGCGAGTTCAACCTATCTGAAACCACGTTTGTGGAGCGCAGGCCGGGCGCGATAGAGAAGGCGGAGGGGGTTCGGGTGCGGATCTTCACGACCCAGGAAGAACTTCCGTTTGCCGGGCATCCCACGCTGGGCACAGCGAGCGTGCTGAAGCTGAGCGCACCTGAAACCGCTCAAGAGAATCTTGTCATCCTGCAGCTGAATGTTGGTCCGATCCCCGTGCAGTTCGAGGCGGAGGGTCTGTTTGGTGAGATGACGCAGCGCGACCCGGAGTTTGGCGCCGAGCTGGATGCAGCCGAAGTTGCGCGGCTCATCGGGCTGGATAGTGACGACTTGGACCCGGCGCTGCCGCCGCAGATCGTCTCCACTGGAAATGCTTTCGCCGTTGTGCCCCTGCGTTCGGCAGATTCGCTGGCGCGGCTGAACGTGAAGCAGCAGGAAGCGGCAATATGGCTGCGAGAGAGCGGGGCGCGCTGGTTCTACGTGCTTGGGCCTGCACCGGCGCAAGGGGGCGACGGCATGACCGCATACCGCGCGCGCATGCAATTCAACGGTGGCGAAGATCCCGCGACCGGATCAGCGGCGGGCTGTGCGATTGCCTACCTGGTGGCCCGCCGTGCGGTTCCTTCCGGCGTGCGTGTCACGCTGCGGCAGGGCGTTGAGATGGGGCGTCCGAGCGGTCTTACGGTGAGCGCGAGACTGAATTTGTCGAAGGTGACGGATGTGCGCGTTGCAGGCAGCACTGTTCTCGTTGCAAAGGGACAGCTTTTCCTGCGGTAATACACACTCTTTCAACAGACTTTCATCATCGCAAGTGGCACAGTGTGTTTACGCTACCGGATTTCCACTTGTTTCATGCGGGTTTTCAGGTCGGGTTTCGCTTGTCATTCTCTCTTTTCATCGGCCAAATGTGCTCGTAGTCTTGCCAAGCATTGAACCAATTCAACCGGCATCTCGCCGGTTTCGCCGATCGCATCAGACGCAGTCTGATCGCAAGCGATGACTCTCCAATCTGAGTTGATTCCCAGAGCGCTCGGTCAGCGCAGAGCCCGCGAGGGCCGCGCACATCGAGACCGTTCGGAAGGGTCAATCGGGGGAAAGTGTCAGTGGTCGGCGGCCCAGGTGAGACATTGCGCCTGCTTGCCACGATGGCAGGCAGCAGGATAGGTACGCCTGCCGGGCGGCCAACCACATTTTTGATGAAGGAGCAAAATTCGAAACCATGCGCCCCAAGAAAGTCATTCTCTGCGTAGACGACAACGAACAAGACCTTTCGGTACTCAAGTTCATGCTGGCAACGAACGGCTACCGCGTACTATCGGCCTCGAACGGCCAGGAGGCAGTCGGCATCTTTGCCGACAATCTTGTCGACCTGGTATTGGCTGACTTTGCCATGCCACAGATGGATGGAAACCAGCTTGTGAGCCGGCTGAAGCAGATCGCCGCCCATGTACCTATGATCCTGCTGGGCGATCCGCAGAAGATGAACGGCCTGATGCATGGGGCTGACGCCTTGCTGACCAAGAAGACCTGCTCGCCGCAGGAGTTGCTGGAGCGCATCAAGGTGATGAGCGCCCGCAAGCGCGGACCGCGCAAGGGTATGCCGCGGATGAACCCAGCGGCGGAACTGGCGGTGGCATCGTGAGGGCAGTGATCAGGGGTCAGTGATCGGGGGGAAATTGCCAGTTGTCAGATGAGACTAGTCGGGGGCCAGGGCTCAGGGATCAAGAGGGCAAGGCGGGAAGCACAGGCAAACTCTCGTTCCTCTTTTAGTGACTTTCTGCATGCGGACCTCAAGGCAGACCTGCGAGCGCCTCTTGACGACTCGATATGCAGATATGCATACTCCCCATCTAGGCCGGCTGGTGTATGGTTCCTCGTGCCAGCGGAAGCAGGCTTTTATGGATCTCGTCCTTGTACGTCTCCTTTTTGTTGCCCTGTTGTCCGGTGTTTGCTATTTCCTCCATCCTTTCGGCTTGTCGGGCCCAATCGGCGCGCTGGCTGGTGCGGCGGCTGCCGGAGCCGTCATTGTGTTTGAACTGAGAGTACGAGCGCTCACACTGCGACGCTTGATTGGCGCGGTGGCGGGCAGCGTGCTGGGCATCTTTGGCGCGGCGCTGTTCTGCCTGGTGCTGCGCTCCGCTCCTCTGGCCGCAGGCACCTCGGCCGTGCTGCAGATTTTTGTGCTGCTGCTGATGACGTATGTCGGCCTTCTGGTGGGCGCCACCAAGGGCGACATGCTGAACCCGGCGGCGCTGGGCCCGCTTTTCAGCGGAGAGCGGCCCACACGCCGCAGCGCAAAAGTGCTCGATACAAGTGTGATCATCGACGGTCGCATCGCCGATATTGCCGAAGCCGGCTTTATCGACGGCATGATGGTGGTGCCCGAATTCGTGCTCCGCGAGCTGCAGATCGTAGCCGACTCGACCGACGGCTCGAAGCGCCAGCGGGGACGGCGCGGCCTGGATATGCTGCAGCGCATGCAGTCCAACGCCAACATCCAGGTGCAGATTGTGCCGGATGATTTCCCCTCCATTCGCGAGGTGGATTTGAAGCTTTTGGAACTCGCCAAGAAATGGGAAGCCAAGGTGGTGACCAACGACTTCAACCTGAACAAGGTGGCCCACCTGCACCACGTGGAAGTGCTGAACATCAACGACCTTGCCAACGCGCTCAAGCCAGTGGTGCTGCCTGGCGAGCGGATGACGGTTCTAATCCTGAAGGAAGGCAAGGAGTACAACCAGGGCGTGGGATATCTTGACGACGGGACCATGGTAGTGGTGGATCATGCGCGCAAAGTGATTGGCCGCTCGGTGGAGATTTCCGTGACCAGCGTGCTGCAGACCGCGAGCGGCAAAATGATTTTTGGCAAGATGGAGGACAATGGGCGAAGTGGCGAGTTGTCGCGGCCGGGGCCGGTGGAGATGGCCCAGTAGGCGTTACGCAGAGTGGCCGAGAAAGGGTCGCCGTACTTCTCTCGGACTCCAATTCAAGAAGAGCGATCGAGTACAGTGGCTTCAGCCCACCGTCGAAACTAAGAAATTGAAGTCGCAAAGCCGGGAGACTTCTTCCTTTGCGGAAGAGGTTCCCGGTTTCTTGTTTGGGGCGGGTGCGGAAGTTAGAACCAGGGCGCGCTGAGAATGTCGCGTACTTATTTTTCACTTTACTTATTTAGCTGGCTGACCATAGCGCAAGCAATTAAGTGGGGTTACTTTACCTTAGTGAAGAGCGGAATCGAAGCTATCAGTCTCAACTAGTTGATTCATAGCGGGTACAACTGAGGTCCTACTCTTCGCATCCCATTTGCAGCGCATAGATCGAGCACGCCGCGCGATGCGATAGGAGCACCAAGGAGACGAGTAAATGAAAATTATGAATTCGCAGCGCCAGGTTCTGCCTGGCGCGGCAGTACTTCTGGTATGTGGCCTGGCTATCGCAGGCTGTAACAACCAACCCTCTCATCCCGATGAGAAATCCGCAGTTACGAACTCGCTGAAGAACAATAATCTAGCCGCTGTGGATGTATCTCAAGACCGGGATAAAGGGGTAATTACGCTGACAGGGAACGTAGCTTCCGATGACATGAAGACCCAGGCGGAGACGATTGCGAAGCAGGCCGCGCCCGACTATACGATCGCCGATGAGATTGGCGTACGTCCTGCCGGTCAGAGCGAGGCCGGCGCAGCGGCCTCCGACCGCGACAGCGCCATTGAAGACAATTTCAAAGCCTCGTTGAAAGAGCACAGGGCTTTGAATGACCAGAGTATCCATTGTTCGGCAAAGAATGGCACGCTGGTTCTGAAAGGCACAGTCAAGACCGAAGCGCAAAAACGGGAAGCCGAAGCGCTGGCAAAGCACGTTCCGAATGTACAGCAGGTTGTGAATGAAATCGAAATCAAGTCCAGCAAGCATTCCACCTCCAATTCCTAAGCAGGGACCGCATGGCGGCCTTTGTGGTCGCCATGCCTCGCTCTGTTGCACCTGATCTTCGTTCTGCCCCTTCCCGACGCATTTCATACTCTCTGCGATTCGTGCCACTGCGCGTGCCGCGCTTTCTGTCCGCAAGTGAACAGCGAATCGCGAAAACGGGCGGACGGCGAGGTGGCACGGATCGCAATCTCCAACCGATTTCCAGGTGAATCAAGCACTTGGCCGACTCTCCGCGTCCGATAATTTGGCAGGTGAAATGCTCTAATTTCAGTAGTAACACCCCTGTGCGGAGGCTCTGCAATGGCGTATTTCGAACGGGTTCGCGATGTGATCTCCGGGCCATTGAGCTCGGGAATTATCCAGCAGCGCTCGGCTGCCGGGTGGCAAATGGTGTCGATTGAGTGGCGGCGCGAGCTGCCCGATACAGAAGCTCCAACCGAAGGCGGATTCAGCGAAGACATTCCATACGGCCTGCGCATCTCCGACGACTGCAAACGGCTGGAGGTAGAACCGACGGAACACCAAGCGCTCGTGCTGATGATGGAATTGCTGGTTCAGGACTTCTCCTACTCCAGTATCGTGAGCGACCTGAGCGAGAAGGGGTTCCGGACACGGGACGGGCGGCCTTGGAGCCGCGTGGCGGTGTTCAACATGATGCCGCGCCTGATTGAAGTGGGCCCGCGCATGTTCTCAAGCGAGGAATGGGAGAAACGAAGGCTGAAGGTCGCGCGACGTCAAGCGCCTGAGTAGGGCGATCACTCTCAGCAAGCTACTTCAGGATCGGACCGAGCGAGGCGGGGTTGTCGCCCAGGGTGGGGTCGACGCGGAAGTCCCAAACCGACTGATTGATGTCGGAGGGGGACAGGATCTCAACCAATGCGTACTCGCCGATGGTGAGGGACTTGTCCGGCGTGATTTTGAGCCAGTGTTTGCCAGGGAGAACTTCAGCTTTGGTGGGGATGACGTCTTCGCTCTGGGTGATTGACCCGTTCGGGCTCACATGGATGGCGCCGACGATGCGGAGAGCGCGTCGCTCATCCACATGAACGATGGCGAAGCCCGAAGAGGGCGAATGAGCCCCATGCTTGCGGTTGGCGGCTTCCTTGCCGCCGCTGGTTTGCACCGTCATGGCGTGCGTGGTTACGGGCTCGGCGTCGCTGGGTGAGTCGAGAGAAAGAAAGATGGCCGGGTCTTCGACATGGATGTGCACTTTGGCGTGCTCGCCATCGAGATCAATTTCGGCCTTTTCGCCAGCCATCGGATTCAGTACAGCGAGGCCATGACGGGATTTTCCGTGCAAGCCGAGCTCCGCCGGCACCAGTTCGACCAGCTCGGGAGTTCCCTGGAATGTGTCGAGCACAAAGACGCCGTCCTGATCGGGCAATTCGAGGCCTTTGGCCACTTCAGGCATGCGGGATTTTTGCTGCTCGCGCTCGGTGGCCTCTTCCTTGTCCAGGTCCTCGGCTTCCTTCATGGCAGGCGAGGCATCGTCGGGCTGGGCGGCGTGGTCGTTCTCCCATTTGTGCGTCGCATCCCAATCAATCAAATCGGCGGGTAACTCTTCCCAGTCGCCACGCTCCTGAGAAAGGTAGCGGACCCGGTCACCGACGATTTGATAGTCGCGCACCATCTGATACGTGCCATCTTTCAGGATCAGGCGGTGGTTGGTTCCCGTTCCGGGCGTGCCTGGCTTGAGAGGAATGGGCTTGTGTTCCTGCGCAGCGGCTGCCACAGGGATTAGCAGGAGGGTCGCAAGACCCACTATCAGCAGGCGCCGCATGTAAGTTGGATCCACCATTGCCCCTCAAGTTTAGACGGATGGGTCACCCAGCGGTTGGAGGATTTTTGGCGGAAATGCAACCTAAGTCATAACCTTCCAGCCTCCGCCGCATCCAAAGGGTGTGTATTCTTGAGAAGAGGACTTCTCTTTGTTCCCCGGATTCCAGACACGTTACCGCAGCGATCGCCGTGCGAGGCCGGGTGCCTACGCGGTATTGCTGATGGTGTGTCTGGCGCTACTGGCCATTCTGACGGTGGCCCAGGTGGCGCACGTTCACGCGAACGCCAGCGACGCTGATCATTGCCAACTGTGTATTGTGCTGCATGCGGCAGTGCCGGTTGTGGCGAGCGTCGCCGCGATCATCCTGGTTGAAGTGGAAGTTGCCGCGCCTGTCATCGAGCCACGAGCGGTGACACGGTATTGGCACCCGCAGCTCTTCACCCGCCCTCCTCCCGCCGGCTGCTAGACATCCTTCCGACGCCATTCTGGTCTTCATGTTTTTAACTTTCTTCGCCTAATGCAGGCGAAGAAGTGGCGTATCCGCAATGGATGAGGCTCGATTCGGATCGATGTCCAGATTGCATTTGAAGATGCCGTGGAGCTGTCGCGGCAATCCCCTTCTTGCATTTAAGCCATGATTCGGAGGCAATACAATGCCGTTCAAATTCGGCACGATTCTTTCCATTCTTGCAGCATTCGCTTTGTTCTTCGCGGTGCTGAGCGCGTCCGCGCAAAGCGGCAACGCGGGCGCCGTGCGCGGGACGGTCACCGACCCTTCCGGGGCAGTGATTCCCGATACAACGGTTCACCTGACCAATACGATGAGCGGCCTTGACCGGACCACGACAACTGACGCTACCGGGCATTTTGTGTTCTCCAATGTTCCGTTCAATCCTTACCGGATTTCTGTTTCCGCGCCAGGGTTCGCGCCACTAAGCAAACAAATTGAGATTCGTTCGGTAGTTGGAGAAGACCTGAAGCTGACTCTGCAGATTTCCAGTTCGAGTCAAACTGTTACGGTCGAAGCCAGCGGGGACCTAGTAGAGGACGACCCAACTTTTCACACCGACGTGGACCGGGATGCCTTCACCAAGGTTCCGCTGGAGAGCCAGTCTTCGACACTGAGTTCCCTGATCACCCTGACCACTCCCGGTGTGTCGGCTGACTCGAATGGGCTTTTCCATGGGCTGGGCGATCATGCCTCCAACTCGTTCTCAGTGGATGGGCAGGCGATTACAGACCAGCAAAGCAAGGTTTTCTCAAACCAGCTTCCGGCGAACTCGATCCAATCCATCGAAGTGATCTCGGGAGCGCCGCCGGCCGAATATGGTGACAAGACAAGCCTTGTGATTGTCGCGACCACGCGATCCGGGCAGGGCGTCACCAAGCCGACCGGCAACGTCAATGCTTCATATGGAGCATTCGGGTCAGCGACAGCCGGGTTCGACCTGTCGTATGGAGGAAAGAACTGGGGTAATTTTGTTGAAGCTGACGGACTGAACAGCGGACGCTTTCTCGACCCCCCGGAGTTCACGGTATTTCACGACAAGGGGAACGAAGAGAATATCTTCGACCGCGTGGACTATAGCTTCACGCAGGCCGATTCAGTGCATACGGATTTCAACTATTCTCGTTCGTGGTTCCAGACGCCCAATGCGTTCCAAAACCTGAACGTGCAAAATGTTGTGAACGGCACCAGCGCCAACCCCACCTTCACGAATGTTGGCGACACAGACCAGCGCTCGAAGATTGATACCTTCAATATTTCGCCGACCTATACGCGGGTGGTGAGCGATCACTCGGTGCTCAACCTGGGCGCGTTTGTGCGAAAGGACTTATATAACTACTACCCGAGCGGTAATCCGCTGGCCGACCTGGGGCCGGTTAATTTGCAAACGTCATCCATCTCGCAGAATCGCACGCTGACCAATGCAGGCATTCACTCTGACTTCACTTATGCGCGCGGAATCAACAACATCAAGGCGGGTGTGCTCTATGAGCAGACTTTCCTGCGTGAGCACGATAACCTTGGCGTGGTGGATCCCAGTTATGCCCTAAGTGCCCCATGCATGGACGTCAATGGCAATCCGTTGCCGGGTTATTCCGATCCGTCGGCTTGCGATGGCGTGGTGGCGCTCGAGAATCCTAACTACCTTTCAGTCCTGGCGCCCTACGATCTTACGCGTGGCGGAAGTTATTACAATTTCTTCGGGCATGCCGATGTAAAGGAACTTGCGCTCTACCTCGAAGACCAGATCAAGGCAGGGAACTGGAACTTCAACCTTGGTGTGCGCGAGGACCTTTACAACGGGTTGACGGCTGCTAATCAGACGGAGCCCCGTCTCGGCATTGCCTACAACATCAAGCCGACGACTACGGTATTGAGCGTCTCCTATGCGCGCACGCTGGAGACGCCATTTAACGAAAACCTGGTGCTTTCAAGCACGGGATGCTCGAATGCCGTGCTTGCGCCGCTTCTCAACTGCACTACGGGTGTATCAGGCACGCTTGATCCAGGCTTCCGCAATGAGTTTCACGCCAGCCTGCAACAGGCCCTCGGAAAGAATGTGGTGGTGAGCGGCGAATACATCTGGAAGTACACCCACAACGCTTTTGACTTCAGCATTCTGGGGAACACCCCAATCACCTTCCCCATCGACTGGCATAACTCGAAGATCCCCGGCTATGCATTGCATGTTGAAGTTCCTCAATTCCACAACTTCAGTGCATACTCTGTTATGTCTTCAGTGGCTGCCCGCTTCTTCCCGCCGCAGGTGGCGGGCGCCGGTGCCACCGTGGGCCAAACAGGCCTTCCATTCCGCATTGATCACGACGAGAAGTTCAACCAGACAACGCATCTTCAATACACTCTCTCCCACGTCGGCATGCTCAGCGGCCTGTGGGGCGGATTCAACTGGCGCTATGACTCGGGCCTTGTGGCGGGCAACGCGCCCTGCTACGGCACGACTGACCCCAACAGCCCTTGCGGTGCCACCTCCACGACCCTCAACGGACAACCGGCCATCGCGATGGTCGGTGCGACCGGCATCCCGCTGACC
>ODAK010003940.1_pt1 | contig 15308 bp, 14 predicted proteins | sample 1539591 | NCBI WGS metagenome assembly ODAK01 (sample SAMEA3539303, study PRJEB22396) | soil metagenome | biome: tundra; feature: field; material: soil | place: USA | collected 2010-05 | depth 0.15 m | reverse complement strand
AGCCCGTCCAGATATTTCAGGAAGAGGAGCCACGAGGTCTGCTCGGTGTAATCCAACTCGGTGGTGCAGCCGGCCTCTTTCCAGAGGACGTCGTCGATGTTCTTGAAGGCTTGTTCAAACATGTCAGGGAGTCTTTTCGATTGTAGCTGCAACTGTCCGAAATGGTCCCGCCAAACAAAAAGGGCGCGTGCCGCCGGAACCCGTCGTTCCGCGGCGCGCGCCCTTTGGTTAAAACCAGGCGGACCGGCCTACTTGATTTTCTCGTCCTTCTCCACTTTGCCGTCGCGCACGTGAATGATGCGGTGGGCGTGCAGGGCGATATCGTGCTCGTGGGTTACCAGGATGATGGTATTCCCCTGTTGGTGAAGGCGCTCGAAAAGGCCCATGATTTCGTTGCCGGTGGCCGTATCCAGGTTGCCGGTGGGTTCGTCGGCCAGCAGAATCGAGGGGTTGTTGACCAGCGCGCGGGCTACCGCGACGCGCTGCCGCTGGCCGCCCGAAAGCTCGTTCGGCTTGTGGTACATGCGGGCTTCCAGATCCACCTGGCGCATGGCCAGTTTGGCGCGCTCCAGACGCTCGCCGCTGGGCATTCCCGAGTAGATCAGCGGAAGTTCCACATTGTGCAGCGACGTGGCGCGCGGCAGCAGGTTGAAGGTCTGGAAAACGAAGCCAATCTCTCTATTGCGGATGCGCGCCAACTCGTCGTCGGTCATCTCGCTGACCAGGTTGCCGTTGATGTAGTACAGGCCCTTGGTGGGGGTATCGAGGCAGCCGATCAGGTTCATGAGGGTGGATTTACCTGAACCGGAAGGTCCCATGATGGCGACGTATTCGCCGCGTTTGATTTCAATATCGACCCCGGAGACCGCGTGGATCTCCTGGTCGCCCATCACATAGGTCTTCCAGAGATCGTAGGTGCGGATGACAATGCCATCCCGCTTGAGTTGCTCGCCCCGCTGGATCAGTTCCTTCTCGACTGCTGTTGACATCGGATGATTTCTCGTTTCTACGACTTGGCCGCTACTGCCGGAGTCTTATTATCCACTTTTACCTGCGTCTCGTTCAGGATGGTGCGAATCACCTGGTAGGTGCCGGTAACAATCTGATCGCCCTCGGCGAGACCGTTGAGCACCTCGATATCGGTGGCTCCGGTTATCCCGGTTTCAACCTTCTTGAAAACCGCTTTCGTTCCCGAAACGACAAAAACGCCTTGAATCTCTTCCTTCTTTGCCTTCTCCGCGACCGGATCCGGCTTGGTGGTAGCGGCTTGCACCGCCTTTCCATCGGCCGGTTTCGGCTCCAGTTGCCCCTTCTGACGTACCGTGAGCGCCTGGATCGGTATACTTAGGACGTTTTTGCGGGTGGCTGTGGTTATCTTCGCGGTGCAAGAAAGTCCGGGACGAATTTCGTCCGGGGGGTTGTCGAGGGCGATCACCACCTTGAAATCCTTGGCTTCCTGGCTGGAAACCGCGCTTTGGCTGGCTGCCACGCCGGTGGACCGCAGGATGGCCGTGTTGCCGATCTCGATCACGTGCCCCTTAAACGTCTTGTTGGGGATCGCGTCGATGGTGACGTCGGCTATCTGATCGAGCTTCACATTGACGATATCTGTCTCATCCACTTTGACTTCCGAGGTGATCAGCGACATGTCCGCGATGGTCATGATGGTGCTGCCGGCGGAGCTCTGTATGCCTTGCACCACGGTTTCGCCTACGCGCACCGGCAGGTTGGTGACCACGCCATCCAGCGGCGCATAGGAATTGTGCTTCTGCAGGATGTCGTTGAAGCGCACCAGGCCGGCCTGGTATTGAGCAATGCGTTTCTGGGCAGAGGCCAACTGCGCCACTGTCTGGTCCCGCTGAGCGCGAGACTGTATCAGGCGCATCTCGCTCTGCTTCACGGTGGCCAATTGGGCCTCGTAGGTGAATTTCTTCAGGTCGAAATCCTGTTTGGCCAGCAAGTGCTCGTTGAGCAGCGCCACGCTGCGGTCGTAGTCGGCCTTGGCATGCTCCAGGTCGGACTTGTCTTTATCGAGCATGGCCTGCATGGTGCGGATGTTCTCGTCGGCGGATTTAACGGCGGATTCGGCGGCGCTGGAATCGGCCTCTGCCGAGTTGAGGGTCGCTTTCTGAGCCGCCACATCGGCTTCCGGTTGCACGTTTTCAATGCGCGCCAGCAGCGCGCCTTTGCGCACCCGGTCGCCTTCCTTGACCAGGAGTTCCCGGATCTCGCCCATGGCATTGGCGCCGATGTTGATGTAATTCTTAGGTTTAATTTCGCCGGACGCAGTGACGAGACTGATCAGATCCTGGCGCACAACGCTCCCGGTCTGCACCGTAACCAGGCCCTTCTTGCTATAAACCGTGCTGGCATAAACGCCGATTCCTAGAACCGCGACCACCAACACGCCAATGAGAATCTTCCACTTGCTCTTCACGACAAAGTTCTCCCTTTCTTACCTGTCACCCGCTTAGACGCAAAATATGAGCCGGGAGTTCAGTCTTCATTTTACACCCCGGGGTCTGTTACCCGGGCGGACAGTGACGAACGACACCGTTCAGGAGACGATACAAGCCTGTGGAAATTAGCGCGGGAGGGCGAGAAGCCTACCGCCAGGTGACCGAATCCGGCGGCGTGTTTTCGCACTGCCCCGAATCGGTGACCCCGGAGGCCAATTGCGCGCAAGCGTTGGTGATTGCCGTGCGCAGCGCCTCTTGCCGGTTCTTCGCCTGCGCCTTGCGGCAATCCCGCTGCCCGCGGAATGCCATGCAGACCTCGACGCCTACCCGATCCCCCTGGAAGGTGGTCGAAACCACGAACAGCAGGAAAACCACCACGAAGGCGATGGCGATCCACACCGTCTTCTTCCCGCGAGGACTCATGCGAAGAAATTTCCCATGCGGCGAAACTTGGCGTACCGGTGTTCCACGATCTCTTCGCGGTCCAAATGGTCGAGTTCGCTCAGACGCGCGCTCAAATGCTGCCGCAGGAATTCCGCGGCCGCGTCCGGATCTTCTTGCGCGCCACCCTCCGGCTCCGGAATAATGCCGTCGATCAGGCCCAGTTCCTTCAGGTCTTCCGCGGTCAATCGCAGCGCTGCCGCCGCCTGCTCCGCCTTGGCCGAATCGCGATAGATGATGGCCGCGCAGCTCTCCGGAGAAATCACGCTGTACACCGCGTTCTCCAGCATCAGCACGGTATTGCCTACTCCCAGCGCCAGCGCGCCGCCCGAGCCGCCTTCGCCGATGCACACCACGATCACCGGAACCGCCAGGCGCGCCATCTCGCGCAGATTGCGCGCAATCGCCTCCGCCTGCCCACGCTCCTCGGCATCGATCCCGGGGTAGGCTCCGGGCGTGTCCAAAAGCGTAATAATCGGCCGGCCGAACTTGGCGGCCATCTGCATCACGCGCAGCGCCTTGCGGTAGCCCTCCGGCTTCGGCATGCCGAAATTGCGGAAGAAACGCTGTTTGGTGTCGCGGCCCTTCTGCTCCGCCACCACCATGACCGGCCGCCCCGCGAATTGCGCCGAACCCGCCACAATCGCCGGATCGTCGCCAAATGCGCGGTCGCCGTGGAACTCCTGAAAATCGGTGAAAATGCGCTCGATGTAGTCCAGCGAATGCGGACGCTTGGGATGCCGCGCGAGCTGCACCCTCCGCCACGCCGGATGGGTGCCGGGCCCCATTTCGGTCCGGGTGTCTATGTTTACTTCGGGATCCACTCCTCACATCTTACCAGCGTATGGGCATTTGACACGGCTCCCCTTAATCCCCTAATCTTGATAGAGATTGGATAACTTCTCCCGTTTCGAGGCTGCATCGGCTTCGGACATACTCGCCTGGGCCATCGATACGTTCGGCGATTCGTTCGCCATCGCCACCAGTTTCCAAAAGGAAGGCATGGTGATCCTCGATCTGGCGTCGCGCATCTCCGCCGGGGTCCGCGTCTTCACGCTGGATACCGGACGCCTTCCCGACGAGACCTATCGCATGATGGAAACCGTCCGTCAGCGCTATGGCATTCCGGTGGAAGTGGTTTTCCCCGAACACGATGACGTGGAACAACTGGTCGCGTTCCACGGACCCAACCTGTTTTATGCCAGCGTGCCGGCGCGCCAACGGTGCTGCGACGTGCGCAAAGTGCGCCCCCTGGAACGCAAACTGGAAACCCTCAAGGCCTGGGCCACGGGCCTGCGCCGCGATCAGTCCGAAACCCGCGCCGCCATTCCCAAGGTAGAGTGCGACCCGGCCGGCCGGATGAAGATCTGTCCCCTGGCCGATTGGAGCGCGGATCAGGTGGAAGAGTACATCGCGCGGCACGAGGTTCCCGTACACCCCCTGTACGCCAGCGGTTACACCAGCATCGGTTGCGCCCCCTGCACGCGCGCCGTACAACCCGGCGAGAGCGAGCGCGCCGGGCGCTGGTGGTGGGAGCAGGACGCCAAAAAGGAATGCGGAATTCACTTCGCTCCCGATGGCTCGGCGGCGCGCGATATCGCGCCGGAAGCGGAACCGAAAGAGATGCACAAAGGCTTCACGGTGTGGTTCACCGGAATGAGCGGCGCGGGCAAAAGCACCATCTCCCGGCTGCTGGAATTGAAACTGCGCCAGTTCGGCGCCCGGGTGGAAGTGCTCGACGGCGATGTGGTGCGCACCCATCTGTCGAAGGGCCTCGGCTTCAGCAAGGAAGATCGCGACGAGAACGTCCGCCGCATCGGCTTTGTCTGCGAGTTGCTGACGCGCAACGGCGTGGTGGCAATCGCCGCCGCCATTTCGCCCTACCGGGACGTGCGCGACGAGGTGCGGGCGCGCATCCCCAATTTCGTCGAAGTCTTCGTCGAGTGCCCGGTGGAGGTGCTCGCCGAGCGCGACGTCAAGGGGCTCTACCGGCGCGCCTTCGCCGGAGAGATTCCGCAGTTCACCGGCGTGTCCGATCCCTACGAACCGCCGCGAGCGCCGGAGGTCACCGTCAACACCTCCCGGGAGACTCCCGAAGAGAGCGTCGAGAAGATCTGGGCTACACTGGAACGTTCAGGTCTGCTGAGCTTTGATCGATCTCCACTCGCACACTAACGAATCCGACGGCACGTGCTCGCCCGCGCAACTGGTGGCGGAAGCCTCTCGCGCCGGCGTGACCATCCTGGGCATCACGGATCACGACACCTTCAAGGGTTACGACCAGGCGATACCGGCGGCCGCCGAAGCCGGCCTGGAACTGGTCTGCGGCATCGAACTTTCCACCAAATTGCACGGCCAATCCGCGCACCTGCTGGGCTATTTCCTCGGCCGTGGGAATCTGGACGAGTTCCGCGGCTGGATCGCCGGCCAGCAGGCGGAGCGCCGCGACCGCAACGTACGCCTGGTGGCCCGTCTCCAGGAACTTGGCTTCGACGTCACGCTACAGGAGGCCGAGGCGCGCGGCCGCGGCATGACGGGGCGGCCGCACTTCGCGCAGATCATGGTGGAGAAGGGCTACGTCGCCAACCTGCGGCAAGCCTTCGACGATTATCTGGACGAATCCGCCAAAGGCTACGTGTTTCGCCGTGAACCGCAATTCGCCGAGGCAGTGGCGCGGATTCGCGCCGCCGGCGGCATCGCCTCGCTGGCGCATCCGGTGCGCGTCAAGGGCGACATCCCCGCGCTCATGCCCGAACTCTGCGCATCCGGCCTCAACGCCATCGAGGCATACCACAGCGATCACACCCCGGAAGACACGCAACTCTACCTTGATCTAGCCAGCCATTACGGCCTGTGCGTCACCGGCGGCAGCGATTACCACGGCGCCGTCAAGCCCAACGTGGCCTTAGGCACCGGATACAACGGCAATCTGCGCATTCCCGGCGACCTGCTGGAGCGCTTGCGCACCCTGGGGACAACCCCGGCATTTCCCTAGTCCCGCCGCCTACCAGCCTTCCTTCTTTTTCTGCAGCGACCATAGATAGTCGGCAATCCGATGGATGTCTTCATCGGCCAGGACGCCTTTCCATGAAGGCATATACAGCGGTGCGGCCGGCTTGCCCGGATTGTCCAGAGGCGGCACCTTGCCGTTCTGAATAATCTTGATCACTTCCTCTTTGGTATAGTCATCCGAAGCGTGCAGCAGCGAGGGGACCTCGCCGCCCTGACTGTTGGGGTTGGGCACTCCTCCCTGGAGTTGCAGGCCGTGACAGCCTACGCATCCGAATCGGGCGAAACTCTGCTTTCCGGCCTCGATGCCCGCATCCTGAGCGGTCAGCGGCCTGGGCCTCTGTGTAAGGATCGCCTGCGCATCTTCGGCCGTGGCCGAGGCCATAAAAGCGATGATCGCTTTTCTGGCGTTGGTCTCCAGATCGTACGCCGGCATGATGCTGCCCGGATAGACCAGTTCGGGATTCACCAATTGCTCGTCCAGCCAGCCGGGGGAGTGGTTCTTGGTGACTCCCAACAGGTCGGGGCCGCTCTTGGCTCCGACGCCGCCCACGTTGTGGCAGGCGATGCAGTTCTTTTCCACGAACAACTGCCGGCCATAGCCTGCGCTGGGGATCAGCCGCACGCTCGAGTAATAGGTTGCCATCTGTTCGCTGGTCAGCGACAGCATGTAGAAGGTCAGCGCGCGCGCCTGCTCTTTCGTGAAATGGAAATTGGGCATCGGCGAGTTGGTCGATACGGCATTGGGGTCCAGGAAATGCCGTTCCAGCCACCTGGGAGAGCGGTGGACCGCGCCCTCTTCGGTCAGGTCCGGACCCACTGTCCCGCCCACGCCGTTCAACTTATGACAGCCGCGGCACCCCTGGGTTTCGAACAGGCGGCGGCCATCCGTCAACTCCGGCACGCCGGGAACCTCGCCTTCTTTGTGGCAGCGCCCGCAGGAAGCGCGGATGTAATCCTTGGGCAGCAGCGGCTCCTGCCAGAAGGGCACCGTTCCGTGCGCGTTGAGTTTGTCGGTGCCGAGCCCCTGGCCGCCGTGGCAGACGGTGCAGCCGAACCGCGCCGGGAGGTGCGGAGCCAGGTTGGGGTGAAAGGTGAAGGGCTGCTGGGCGTTCTTCATGGTCGGGTCTTCCACCCCGAGGTGGCAGGTGGTGCAGCGGTCGACGCGCTGCAACCCGGGCAGCAGGTCCTGCCGGATGACCAGGGCTGCGTCCAACACGCCGCTCTTGGCCGCGGCGTTGGGTTCTCCGACCGCTTCCAGCCGGTGGAACTCCTGCTGGTACGTCTTCCATGCGGGCGTGCCGGCTTGAAAGATCGCCCCCAGCATCAAAGCCAGCACGATCAGGCTCAAGGCGAAGAAGAATTGCGGTAGTCTCCGTTCCATTTACTCGGCCCCCGTAATGTGGACCCATGGCGGCACGAACGCCCAACCCGGGCCGCGGAACAATGTCCCGACGACGATCAGGACGACATTCACCACCACGAAGAGCGTGAAGGCGCGGATGGCCCACTTCCGATCGGCCGGCCGCCGGCTGGGATTCAGATCGACGTAGGGAATGACGAGGAGCGCCAGCACGGCCAGCCCGGGCACCACCACGCCGCCCAACAACGCCGAGTGGCTGACCAGTTCCTGGAGACCAAGAAAGTACCAGGGAGCCTTCGCCGGATTGGGTGTCTTTGCCGGATTGGCCAACTCCTCCAGCGGCGCTTGCCAGAAGATCGAAACCGCCATTACGGTGGCCACCGTTACCAGCAAAGCCACGCCCTCGCGGAAGAAGGCATACGGATAGGAAAAGACGGTGTCTTCTTCCTCCTCCATGCTCACGGTCTCGAAGATGGGTTTACCGGTTACCACCTCCATCAGGCCATATGTCTTGTCCTTCGACGCGGCGGCAGCCGGCAGTGGCGCCCGCGTGTCAAGCGCTCCGATGGTGACTAACTGCGCGGATTTCTCCTCCTGCAACTTCCAGACCGGCCGCGAGAGCCCCCCATCCTTGCGCACCCGCCAGAAGTGCACCATGGTCAATAGCGTTACCACGGCCGGCAGCACCGCCACATGCAGCACGTAGAAGCGCAGCAACGCCGCCTCGCCGACGGTGTGCCCTCCCAACAGCAACTCGCGAATCTGCGCTCCCACCAACGGGGCATAACTGCCAATGTTGGTCCCGACAGTGATGGCCCAGAAGGCGAGTTGGTCCCAAGGCAGAAGATAACCTGTGAACGAGAGTCCCAAGGTAAGCAGGAACAGGACCACCCCGATCACCCAATTGAACTGCCGCGGCCTCTTGTAAGACCCCGTATAAAAGACCCGGCACATGTGCAGAAAGACGCAAATCACCATGCCGTGCGCACTCCAACGGTGCATGTTGCGGAGAAAGCCTCCCAGGTAGACCACGAACTGGAGATCCTTCATGTCCTGGTAAGCCTGCGGCGGATGGGGGCGGTAGTAGAACATCAGCGCTACCCCGGTGGTGACCAGGATGAGGAAGAGGAAGAAGGTGATGAAGCCCAGGTAGAAGGTATGCTTCACCTTGAGATTCTCTTTCTTCACTTTGGCGGGGTGAATGTGGAGCCACACGTTGAGGAAGACGAGTTCGCTCTTCCCCTTGTCGGTGGACAGCGGGTCCCGCCGGAAGACGGACTGCCAGGCATCTCGTAAGGGATTCATCATGACACCATCAGGCGATAGCTTGCCGGGACGACGCGGTCTTTGTCCACGCGGAGTTTTCCATCGCGGGCCAGAGTCACTTCGAACCACTCCAGCGGCCTGGGCGCGGGGCCGTGTTGCACCGTGCCATCCGCGCCGAACACCGAGCCGTGGCAGGGACAATGGAAGCGCTCGTCGCTCTGGAAATACCCGACCGTGCAGCCCAGGTGGGTGCAGACGGCGTTGGCCACCGCGAAACCTTTCTCACGGTCGCGGAACACGAAGATTTTTTCTTCCGCCAGAAACGTGGGAGGGCCGAAAGAGAAATCCGCCGGGTTGCCGATCTTGAAGGATTGCGGCGGCTCGTAGAATACGCTCGGCGTCAGAAACCGGACCACCGCTCCCAGGCTCACGCTGATGGCGGAACACAGGGCCACCAGGCCCGCGGTGCCCCAACTGAAGAACGATCGTCGCTTCATGCGGTTCCCTCCTCACCCGGGCAAGCTAAAGCATGCCCCACCAATGCCAGGATCATACCCTCAGTGTTCACTCAAACACCTCCCGCTCCTGCTGCTCCAGGGCCTCCATGGTGATGGCCTGGGTGGGACAGCGCTGGGCGCAGAGCGCGCAGCGGATACACTTGTCTTCGTTCTTGATGATGGCGCCCGCCCTGCCGGGAGGAAGCTCGGCGGCGGACATACCGTAGCGGTTGCGAATCAGTGCTTCGTAGCGCGCATCGCCTTGCACCTGGGTCAGGTCCACCAGGCGGAGGCAGTTTTCCGGGCAGACGTCCACGCATCCGGCGCACAGGATGCACTTGGAGCCGTCGAAAATGGTGTTGACCTGGCACTTAAGGCAGCGCAGTCCCTCGGCGCGTCCCTGGGCCTCGTCGAATCCCAGTTCCACTTCAGCGATCCCGATGCGGCGGTTGGCGGGCAGCACCGGCATGGTCTGCCGCGGGGTGCTCAGAAAACCGCGCGGCATCTCCCAGTTGTTGAAGATGCGAAAGCGGCTCAGCACGGTCTTCGTGCTCTTCCCGTTGAAGTAGACATGGATGCTGCGGGCCGCGCGATGCCCGTTGGCCACGGCTTCCACCAGTACGCGCGGTCCGAATGCCACGTCGCCGCCAGCGAAGACACCCGGAGCCGTCGTCATGAGATTCTCGTCGATTTTGAGAATGCCGCGCGGCGTCACCTGCACGTCTTCGTTGCCGCGGAGGAAGGCCAGATCCGCCTGCTGTCCGATGGCCAGCACCACGTTGTCGCACGGAATCACTTTCTCTTCGTCGCTGAATGCCGGGTTGAAGCGGCCATTTTCGTCGAAGACCGAGATGCAGGCGCGCACCTTGAGTCCGGTCACCACACCATCGGCGCCCATGATCTCCTTCGGTCCCCACGAGTTTTCCACGGCGATGCCTTCGTGTTCGGCTTCATCCACCTCGCTTTGCCAGGCAGGCATTTGGGGGCGCGATTCCAGGCTTACCAGGCACACCTGTTCGGCGCCGGACCGCATCGCCATGCGGGCCGCGTCCAGGGCCGGCTGCAGGCTCTCCGCGCCGGACTCGGCGGCGCCGCTCGACCACGACTCCTGCACCAGCCGCACGGCCGCGCGCGCCACGTCGATTGCCACGTTGCCGCCGCCCACCACCACGACCCGCTTACCCAGTTCGATTTCGTACCCCAGGTTGGCGTTGATCAGGAAATCGATGCCGTTGAAAACCCCAGCCAGGTGCGCGCCCGGAATGTTCAGCTCGCGCCCCTTGTTGAGGCCGGTGGCCAGCAGCACCGCGTCGAATTGCGAGCGCAGGTCGGCAAAAGAAATATCCCGCCCCAATGTCACGCGGGTGTGCAGCGTAACCCCCATGGCCAGGATGTTGTCGACCTCCATCTTGATGATTTCCCGGGGAAGCCGGAAGTGGGGAATGCCCAGGTAGAGCATTCCCCCCGGGACCGGCGCCGACTCGAAAACTTCTACCGAGTATCCCAGCAGCGCCAGGTCGTGAGCGCAGGTGAGGCCACACACACCCGCTCCCACAATGGCAACCTTCTTTCCGCGCTTCGGCGTGGGCGGCAGGAGTTTGCGGGCAGGATCGTGTCCGGCGCCGAGGTTGTGACGCTCGGTGGCGTATCGTTTGAGCGCGCAAATGGCGATCGGCTCGTCGATTTTGCCGCGCCGGCAGGCATCCTCGCAGGGGTGCGCACAGATTCGCCCCAACACGTAGGCAAACGGATTTGGAGCGCGCGCCAGAAGGTACGCCTCCTCGTCCCGGGATATCCCGATGGCTTGCACGTACCGCCCGCACTCCGTGTGGATGGGGCAGGCGGTGCGGCACGGGATATTGCGGTCGAAATACTCCTGGTCCGGAACCGTTACGCTGTAGCGCATGGCAGGGCGGCTTTCGGTTTGCTACTTCTTCAGCTTCTCGATTTCCTCGTCGCTCAATGCGGGGAAAAAGGCCTTCGGGTTCTTGTCTTTCCGCTCGGTCTGGTCGTAAACCACGAATTCGAAGATCTGTTTCCCCTGGCTGTCGCTGATGCCCGAGTTCGGCTTGTGCATCATGCGTTTCACATAGCGGTTCCATTCGTCGGGCTTCATCATGGTGTTGAGGGGCCGCGCGATGGTATGGCACTTGGAGCATTTTGTGGAGAACACCTTATAGGCCGCCTGCTGCGCCGCCGGATAGGCGCCCACGTCGATCTTGTCCGGCCCCTTGTCCTGTGGAAGCACCACGTTGCTCGTTTGCGCCACCAGCGCCAGGGGCGCGAGCACTATCATGATCTGGATTAGTTTTTTCATATTCGTCACTCCTTTACCACATCAACCGCAAATCGAGTTTGAAGAGCTTGTCGCTAACCGCCAAACCAGAAACCGGGTCCTGATCGCGCTCCTGGCCGTAGGTGGCGCGTATCACCACGTTGCCCATTTCGGTGAGCGCTTTTTCACTGCCGATGTTCCAGGCGTTGGTATGGGTCGCCGGCCCGCCGCCGATACTCTGCTTCATCCGGTCGTACCTGGCCATGACGGCGAAGCCTCGCTGCAGGTAGTAATCCAATTCGGCGCGGTACCCGTTGGAAATGAATTGGGTGGTTTTGGCGCCTGCCTCGTCCTGCCAGTCGTCGTTGCTGCGCATATATCCACCCAGGACATCCAGTTTGTCGAAGAACAGGTAGTTGCCGAAAATACCGTAGCGGCGAACCCTGGGGCGGTACGTGAACTCGTCCGCCGCTCCCTGATTCTGCACCATGTCTTTCGAGCCTTGGTACGTCATGAACGTGACGCCGCCATCGGGGCCGAACCAGTAATCGGCGTCGACCCAGTAATCCTTGGAGTTCTTGGTGGAGTTGAACAGGATTTCGCTGCCGTCGGCGTTCAGCCCGTTGGTGACTTTGGCCGAGATCGCGAACACCTGTTTGAAGTAGTTCGAAGCCCAGGTGTATCCCACGTTGACTCCCACCGGATGCTGGTCCAGCGTAAAGAGCACCGGGCTGGTGTAGGTCAGCACCGGAGCAGGGTCGGGGAACAGGTTGTAGAACATGGCCGCCCGCGTGCCTTCTCCCTCCTGCATGTGCATTTGACCCGCCTTGACGAAAAAGCTACTGTTGGCGCGGCCCGCAGTGTAGCCAAACACCGCCTGTTCCAGGAATGGACTGCCACCGCCTTGCGACAGTTCGAAGTGGGTGAAGTAAGAAAAGCCGCTGTCCGGCACGCTCCCTGCCGCAAACAGCGCCACTTCATCCAGGTTAAAGCTGTTACTGGTGGTGGGAGTGATGCCATCGCCCCCGGCCTTGTCCACCGTGAAGCTGGCCTGGCCGATCAACGCCAGCGAATTCGTAATGCTGAATTTGATGTTCTTGTCCAGCTCGGTAATCTTCGGCGCCGGCTTGGAGCCGTCCATTTCGTCCGGGGGCAAGCGATATCCCAGCCGCTTGAACGTATAGCCGGTCTTATTCAGGGCCGGCGGAATGGTGTGGCAGCTATAGCACTTCAAACCGTACTTCCGGGCGAACGCCGGAATCGCCTGTGCCGGCTGTGGAATCAGTGCAGCGCAACCCAGGACCGCCAAAACCGGCATGAAGGCCAGGAACCGGGACTTCCTTCGTGGTAGAGCCATGCCAGCATGAAAAGCACTCTACTGGCCAGGTAAGGAGCCCTTTCCTTTCAATTGATTAGAAGTGCCCAACGGGCCGTGTGGGGAGTGGATTCCCCGACATTCCAGGGAAGTTGTGGAATCTATTCCCCAGCCTGCGGATCCTTGTCTCGCTTGAGGAGAGCGTAAAACGTCTTGCGATCCACGCCGGCCTCGCGCGCCGCGGCGCTGACATTGCCGTCGCACCGGGTCAACAAGGCTTGGGCGTAAGAAAGTTCGAAGCTCGCCAAATACTGTTCTTTGGCTTCTTTCCAGGGAAGTCTGGAAAGAAGGCAGGCCGCGCCGGCTGGTTGCGGGTCGCCGGCGACGTCTTGGGGCTCCAGAACCCCTCCGGGGTGGAGTGCCGTGAGGTTTTCCATCACGTTCTTGAGCTGCCGGACATTGCCCGGCCAGGGCTGCGTGAGAAGCGCTTCGTAGAACCCGGGAGAGGCGGATAAGCTCTTACCGTAGCGCCGGGAAAAGCGCTCCAGGAAGAGACGGGCCAGGTGAGGAATGTCCTCCGGCCTGTCGCGCAGCGGGGGCAGTTTCACCGTGACCACCCCCAGCCGGTAGTAGAGCTCCTCGCGAAACGTGCCGGCCTTGATCTTCGCGGCCAGGTCCTGGTTGGTGGCGCACAGAATCCGGCAATCGACGCGTACCGGTTGGAGGCCTCCCAGACGGCGCAGTTGGCGCTCTTCGACGAAGCGAAAGAGGCGCGTTTGCAGTTCCACACTCAGGTCGCCGATCTCGTCCAGGAACAAGGTGCCGCCATCGGCCGATTCGATGAGACCTTTCTTGGTGCGGTCGGCGCCGGTGAACGCTCCGCGCTCGTAACCGAACAATTCGCTCTCGATCAGCGAGCCCGGCAGCGCACTGCACTCCACCGGAACGAAGGGTCTGTTCTTACGCGGGCTCTGGCTGTGAATGTAACGCGCCATGACCTCCTTGCCCGTGCCGCTCTCCCCCAGAATCATGACGGTGGCATCGGTCGCGGCGGCGCGCCGGGCCTTGTCGGTCAATTCCATCATGACGGCGCTCCGGCTCTGGGGATGATCGGTTTCGCCGAGCGCCTCCAGCCTTCCTTTGAGCCGCTCGACCTCCTGCGACAACTCGGAGTGAGATAGCGCCCGCTTCACCAGCAGCAGAAGATCTTCCCGCCGAAACGGCTTCTGCAGATAATCGAATGCGCCGTTGCGCATGGCCAGCACCGCACCTTCGACCGATCCGAACGCCGTCAGAAAAACGATGGGCAGGCTGGGATATGCCTGGTGTAACCGCGCGAAGACCTCCTCGCCCGACATCCCCGGCATGCGCATGTCCAGCAACAGCAGGTCGGGGGGCTTGGCGAGCGCGTCCGCCAGGCCCTTGACCGGATCCGCGTAGGCCGTCACAGTGGTCTCGGGGAACTTCAGCATGCGCTGAATGTTCTCGCCCATCGCCGCCTCATCGTCAATTACGAAGATGCGCTTCACGCCTGGTTACCTCCGACAAACCAATGATAGGGCTGGCCTCGCGTAAACCGCGCCGGGGGTATCTCGATGACGAAACTGGCTCCGCCCCCGCTTCTCTCTTCGTACCACAGACGGCCGTCGTACATATTCAGGAGGCTGGCGCCCAGGAAGAGTCCGAGCCCGAGCCGCTCCCGCCCCGGACTTTGGGAAACGAACGGTTCGAACAGATGCTCGCGGATGCCCTCGGGAACACCCGGGCCATTGTCTTCGATTCTGAGGACCACTTTGGCTCCCGCGAAGCGATAAGGTTCCAGCCTGATCCAGATCGTAGCGCCCTCGCGCCCTCGCAGCGCGTGCAGGGCATTGCTCAGCAGACCGCGGACGACTTCGCTCACCACATGCCCGGGCAGGTTGACGCGGGGGACATCGGCGATTTCCCGCACCAGCCGGACCCCCTGCTCATTGGCCGAAGGCAGGAGTGCCGCCAGTGCCTCTTCCAAAGCCTCGGACGGAGCCGAGGGAGCGAAGACCTCGCTGCCCCGCTCGCGCCGCAATGCCTGAAGCAGCGTGCGCGCAATATTGCCCATGTAGCGCATCTCCGTGAGCATCTGCTGGAGGTCGCCGCAGAGCGCTGCGTCGGCGTTCCGTTCTTCCAGCAGCACCTCGATGCGGCTGGTCACGATCGCCATCGGATTGTTGAATTCGTGCATGAAGCCGGCAGTGAATTGGCCCAGCAGGGTGAGTTGATGCGACAAGCGGGCCTGCTGGTCGGCGGCGGACAGTTCTTCCCGCAATTGTGCCGTCCGATAACCCACGTTCTCCAACTGCAGCTTCAGTTGTTCCGCTTCTTCGCGGGCGTTCCTGGCCGCGGAGAGTGCGCGAATACGCCGGCGGCGCAAAAGCAGGAGCGCCGGGAGCGGAGCGAGCACACACGCGATCGCCAAGACCAGGCCGGTGGCCAGTTCCGATGGGAAAAGCAGCCATCGCATCATCCAGCAAAGCGGCAAGACCCAGACTCCGCTGAGCCAGAGCAAATACCGCCGCCAGGCGTTCGGGCGGCCCTGCGTGCTAATTTCGCGCGGCTCTTCGAGCATATGGGCCTACCGCTGCCGCACGTAAGCCAGGGCCACCACTTCCCCCGAGTCCGGCGAGACCACGGCCGACGTCACTTCCGC
>ODAK010003938.1_pt1 | contig 15311 bp, 14 predicted proteins | sample 1539591 | NCBI WGS metagenome assembly ODAK01 (sample SAMEA3539303, study PRJEB22396) | soil metagenome | biome: tundra; feature: field; material: soil | place: USA | collected 2010-05 | depth 0.15 m | reverse complement strand
ACAAACCGCCACGACTCATTACTTTCAGTGCGAGATTACCGGCTTCCGCACCATACAGGCGTACGAACCAATCCAGGGCTTCGACACACAAGTCATCACGCTCGCTCAGAGCAGCCTCGGCAATCACGGCAGCCGCATCGCCCTGCTGCATCTCGCCTTTCTGCATCTCGTGGCTCAGCCAATCGGGTAGTGGTACACCACGATGTTGGCAAAGGAACCCATGCAGGCTGACCAAGCCGGGGCCGGAAACGATGCGTTCCCAACTGACATGTTCATGACGCTGTTGCAAATGTCGCAACAAAGCGATTTCCATGTCATTGCATGGACTAAAGCTGGCATGGCCGCCTTCTGTAGCAAAAGGGTGGTAGCGCTGCCCGTCCCAGAACAAACCCGCCTCGCCCAACCCAGTCCCTGCCGCAATTACCGCCGCGTTACCGCTGGCGTTCGGTGCGCCCGCGTGCAAGGTCAATAAATCCTCTTTGCGCAGAGCTGCCAAGCCAGTTGCAGTTGCTTCAAGATCGTTGAGTAGTGTGCAGTGGCCAAAACCGAATCTACTTTGCAAAGCATCGGCATCAATGCGCCAAGGCAAATTGGTGGTTTGTGCCACCCTGCCTTGTACTGGTCCGGCAATACCGAAAGCCGCTCGAGCCGGAATATCCGAGCCTTGTAAAAATTCGTCAAGCAATTCCTCGAACACGGCGTAATCACGGCTCGCATAGGTCTGTTCGCTCTCCAAGTGCAACTGGGTGCCATCCACTGCAATAACGGCAAGACGGGTCTTGGTGCCGCCGATGTCGCCACTTAATATTCGAATAGGTGTTGATTGCATTTTTAAGGTAAAAGTGGTGAAACGGGTTTGTGGTACATGAGAGATTCTAGCAGTTTGATTGGTGCCGGAACCGGAATCACAAACAATGCCAGGCAACGGATTGAGGTGGGATCAAAATAAGTTACTGCAAATGTTACTGCATTTCCAGTTCACTTGTCCTCTGAGTACCCGGTCTGTTGGAAGTATACCAAACATCCAGAGCATACCTGAGCCGTTCTCCTCTACCGGATTTCGGGGAGCCCCAATCCTCCAATATTATCCATATTGTCCTGCACGTATTGCTTCCTATCAAAATATAGCTATGAAACTGCCAACTAGTGGTATGAGATGTTATCGATAGTTAGAAAGGGGACACTCGCGATGAAGGTACACTCCTCGGCCTTAGCGGACTGTGGCAATTTTCTGAAGTGTGTGTCGGTTCAGTCTGATGGAATGTCCGCTTCCTACTTTTTCGAACTGTCACTTTCGACACACAGCGGAAAGATAATGATGTTATTTCGCCGCCCAAAACGGACGATCGCGAATGAAAGTGGCCGGCATTACTCTGCCAATCACAGCTTCATTAACGCAAGAATAAGCCCCCTAATGATAAAAGTCATTTCGATCATCAACCATCGACGCTAGCGTTCAATTTAGAACCTGAGGTATGACCTGTATGGGTTTATAGCCTACCTACTTTTGCCCACTGTAAACACACTGTTAGTAGTTTAAATCTCAAACTGGGACAGTTTTAGGGACAGTACGTTGGTGATTCCAGCGACGACAAACCATTTCTAAACTTCACGTGATCCATTGGCTAGTTTTTATATTGATTGCAAATCGCACTGATATTCCGATGAAGCTCTTCACTGATTACCCCTCCATGAATGGCAAGAACTTTTGGAATGTAATCCTTTGCACAAAGTGAAGCATGCATTACTTGATCGTTTTTATACCCCGCCTCAAGAAGCCGCATAGCCTGTTCGGGCGAGAGTTTTTTAATATATGGAACAAGTTCCCCATAGTTCTCTTCGGCACCACGAAAACTTCTAGATTTAGATATCACCGAGATCATATTAGTTAAAACAATGTTAGGCGCGGCCTTGATTAATCCCGGAAGCAAATCATCCAATGTCACCGTACCGTCACGACATCGCCTTCCTTGTACAGCTTGAAGAAAGCCAGGCGGTGTGGAGTTGTCGAGCAGCAAGCATATTGGAGTCAGTTTTGTAATTGCAGCTGCGATTCCAGCCTCTTGAACACACCATACCGAGTTAAGATAATTTTTTGTGATAATTGCCACAAAAATATTTGCTTTCTTGATTACCTTAAGTATCTCTAATCGCCATTCTTCTGAGACAGCAATATCTTCGTGCGCCAAAAAGGATTCGATTCCTTCTTTCTTCAGAAGTGATTTGATTTCCCCTGCAACTTTCCGGTCTTCCGTTTGATAGCTAATAAAAGCAAGCGTCATATTCAATCCTAATTTCTCAAACCTAGAAACGTGTAGGCAGTTGCAGATAGCTTCGATAAATCGATGCCAAGCCCTTCTGTGTATAGTCGTTTCAGTACTTTTTGTTCAATATGGTCTAAAGCGTTTTCCAATTCCACAATATTGGAACACATATCATAGGCGTTAATGTAACCAGCCTTTCTAGCACCAAGCGATGTTCCAAGCTTTCCAATGGTGATTTTCCGAGACAGCAATTCTGGAATGCTTCCCAAATCGAGAATGGCTTTTTGTATTTTTGCAATTTGATCAGGTAGCAGCTTGATCTGATATGATGCTCCAGACTTGCATATAGCCACTCCAAGAAAATCTGCAGGCTCCGTTGGGTTAAAGATTACTGATTTTGTCTTTGGATCGCTAAGAAGGGGAATTTCTAGCCCCTCCTTCTTCAGATTTCGACGACAGAATTTTTCAATCTCCTTGCACGTTGGCTCATCCGCCGAAAAGAAGATTAGGTCATCCGCGTAGCGCAACGCTGAGTAGCCGGTTGAATCTACCGTTTTATCGAACTTCTCCAAAACAATATTAGAAAAAAATGGAGAAAGTGGCATACCTTGCCGTACTCCTCGCCCAGATTCGATCCCTAGAGATAGGATTTTCTTCTTGGTGTATTTGTTAGGAGTTTGAATCTCGCAATCGACAATTTCGAAGAGAAGCGGATGTAACGTAGGTTCTCTTACAACGCGCCTTATTTTTTCCTTCAATTGGTCACGCTGGATTCTATCGAAAAATGCCTTTATATCTGTCTTGAATACCCAAGGTTTCTTTTGCCGTTTCTTCCTTCCAACCTCGAGCGCTTCCTTAACAGTCCTGCCTTTTAGGAAACCAAAACTAATTTTGTTTGAAAAACGAGCAGTATATTTTTCCGAGAGAAAATTTAGCAGAGCGCCTTGTACTATGCGATCTTGGGTTGTAGGAATACAAATAACACGGACGCCACCATTGGGCTTTTCAACAAAATGCGGGCGTAACTCAGAGAAGTGGTAATTACCACTTCGTAGCTGTGCTGAAAGAATGTGAAGATTTGCGACTGCGTTTTTGGAAAAGTCATTGAGACTTACTTCATCAATCCCATATGTTCCGCGCGACTTTGGACGAGCCTCATTCCAAAGGTTTTGCCAAGATGCTTGGAGGGATAAAAAAGACGATATACGTTTAAGAGTGTTGGAACTCATTTGCAGGACTACGCCGGTGTCGTGTTTCCCCCAGACCAGCGCCCGTAGTTCCTTACAGCTACCGATAAACCGACCTCATCGAATGATGCAGCCGCTTCACGGTCACTGCTTATGACGCTTTGGCGGTGGATTGCCTTTGCGCCATTTTGCCGCTTTGGTACGTGCCGCGCAACACACGAAGATGTGTATTGAACACAACGAACCTCGCCGGTTGCCTCGATAATGCGAATGATTCCTATTCTCACAGCTTCTCCTTCGGCCAAGCTAAATAATATCAGCAAAATCACCGCCAGAGATGCCAAGAGTGGCCCCACACCGCTCTTCGAAGCCTCTGCCCGCGTGTTCCCATCCCCGCCAACGCACCGTGCTTCACGACCGGTATCAGCCTCCCCGACATTTCTGGGAGAAGAAGGCTGACTTGCTGCCCTTACAGCTACCGATAAACCGACCTCATCGAATGATGCAGCCGCTTCACGGTCACTGCTTATGACGCTTTGGCGGTGGATTGCCTTTGCGCCATGAGGCCGCTTTGGTACGTGCCGCGCAACACACGAAAATGTGTATTGAACACAACGAACGGTGCCGATTATATCGGAATTGAAATAGAACACAAGTACAACAGAATGAAAATGCACAATATGTAGTATAAAACCACGATGTTTTCGCTACATATAGTATTTCAGGGGTTCTTGATCACCCTAACTAAGAAGGTAAGCATCGCCAATCTCAGCTGATAGAGCACCACTTGGAGTCGCAGTTGAACAGACTATTTGATTCTGGACTTCATTTCTTCCCACTGTTTGGCTGATTCAGGATTGTTCTTCATCCATGCCTCAAGTGCTTTCCCTCTTAACCAAGGATCAGGCATATAACTGTGAGTACTTGAGCTATCAACTTGTTGATTTGAGATTGCTGATTTTTGCCCACTTTTATCTCGATTGTTACCGAGCGATTTCGAAATCGCCCCTGCAAGGTCAGGAAACAAAAGTTTCAACAATCTATCGTATTTTCTGTCGCGCTGATATGTACGTTCGTCTGCCTTTAGACTTCTCAACACTTCTGAACGCCACTTCAATACTTTTTCAGCCTGCTCCCTATTGAGGGTTGGCTGCCAAACCTTGATGCCTATTAGATATAGTGTTTGCCATTGGGAGTAAGGAGCCCTCTCTTGCAAGATTGCATTAATGACCTGCCAAGCACTATCAAGCTTGTAGCCCACAGCTTTATTCAATTTCAAAGACAGCAACCGTTCAAGGATATTTCCTCGCTGCCGGAATAACTCATCATCGTTTGCCTCAGGGTATCCGTGAATGGCAAGATTCTCAGCATATTTTCGTACAATACTGATTGCATTTGATAGCAGCAATGGATCACTATCAGGGTCATCGGCATTCGCCCTAATATTCCCGTGAGACATCACAGATTCCAAATACAACCTCGCCCATTCGCTCACAGGAGTTGTAATAACATCAGAATAAAAGCGCTCCTGCTCGATAACTTTGGCAGCTTCATCGGCAAGCTCCGCTTCAAGCAACGATCTTTCTCGCTCGATTCGAGGATGGAAAAGCCAGCGCTTCCCAGCCAACTCTTCAACGACAAGTTGCGTAAATTCAGCCTCTGTCACCATACCACCCATGCGGGAGATGTCAATTTCAAGAGCAGGAATGTTCTCACGTCGTATACGTTCGATTCGTTCCTCGGTAATAGTGTTGGTTACTGTAATTTCAATCAAAATCTGTTCATCTAACCACTCGCCAGAGGCTATCGCATTTGCAACCACATCTGGCCGGATACGACCGATCCTCTTTTCCAAGGTAACAGACTCAAGCTTAGCAACGTGCCCTGACAATATTTTGTTCTTTGTTAGTACACTGCCATTCGGCAACACTGTTTTAGCTTCCACATCAAAAGACGGAAGGCAGATTCTTTTTTCTCGCTCCAGAATCTCCTTTGCCTTGATATGCAGAAGAGTTTCGCGCTTTAAGTCAGCGCTTATATCTGCCGGTAAATCTGGCATGTCGCCAAGCCAGTCAAGTGCAATCTCAGCTTCCCTCCTTGCAGCATCCATCGCTACATCGATTAAAGCCTTGTTATTCCAATATGAGCACCAGATACCATCAACTGCAATTAGTTGAAGTCGCTTTCTCAAATCCTCTGGTGACATGGCAGCAATACTCGGGTCATCCACTATCAGAAGTATTGTGGGAGTTAGCGAAACCGTTAGATCAGACTCGCTTTCGTTAGCTTCAATTCGACCAACCAAGCGTATCGTCAGTTGCCTACCATCATCCAGCGTAAGGATTGCACTTGCCTTGTCATTAAAACCAAAGTTTGAAATGCGCACACGCTCAGGAGGTGACTCGACCCATGCCTCGTAATATTTCCCGCTTAATCCTGCGACACGCCCTGATTGGCGGTGACGAGGCAATTCAAGCACCCCATCTCTTTTCAACATTTGTAAGGCGGCAAATCTTGCAGCTAAGACAAGGCAAGCATTCTTTTCGGCACCAGCGGGATGACGAAAATGGGGGCGTATTTGAAATTTTGGCTTAGCTGCGTTTACAGCGGTAAGTGGGAGCTTGCAACTTATGCACCTGCAATTACACTTCGAGCCGCGTTGATCAACGCTCAACTCACCAATATAGCGTGGCTCACCAGAAATCTGATCTTCCGCCCAAGCCATAACAAGATCATCAGCCAGCAAGTTCTCTGATGACTCATCTGACTTGGTAATAGCCCAGCGCGATGGAGCAAGCGAATTTGAGAAGTGATCTGGATCAGTCATTCAACACCACATGTTTATACAGCGCGTAATGTGCACGCTTAGATTCTACGCCACTATTAAGGTGTAACAGTGCCGTATATATACCCCTTCTGACGACCTACACCAAGGCTGGCAAGGCATACAGATTTTCCAGTATGACCACAGCCTATTCTGTAAGTCGCAAGGTCAACAGTCCAAAGAATGACTCACCGGACTTGACTGAAGAAGTGCAGGTATAAGGTCGCTATTCGGAATTTTTTGGCGATCTTGATTGCAAGGCACCGAGGCCGTTTTCAGCTAGGCTATTTCATAGTTTAAATTTGCTACGAGATATGAACAGACCTAAAAGAGATCACTGTGTCCGATTGTCGGCCGTAGCGGACTGTGGCGGTTTGCTGAAAAGGCTGTCGGTGCAGCTTGCTGGAAGGTCTGGTTTCAACATTCTCGAACCGTCGCTTTCGACACGTTCCGGCCAGTCAGAATTCCTGATAACTGACACTGAACGCGGATGTAACCTAACTTTCTATACGTTGTGATCAACGACATAGGCCACCAAAGGTGCAGATGACTCACAAAGCTTTATGTCGCGGTCCTTGCTTGGAGATTTTTTACCATGCTCGAGATTGCAGCGTACTTGATAGATAACCATGAACAATTCTTGAAGCTTTACCAGTGAATCGACCGCTACACCAAATGCTTGAATATTCGGCATAGTGTTCTTTCCAGTTCCACGCATATCAATAACTGGCTGTGATAATAAGTAGGAAACGCCATCAGTATTGCTTTGCAGAATTTCCATCGCTTGCGCCTCGGATAGCTGCTGACTAAGAAAGAGTTTTATCTTGTCACGTTCTTGGCCTTGGCCAACAGTAGAATACAAATTGTTGAAAGCACGCCAGAAATATGTAAATGCATCGAGGGGATCAGTTGTCTGCCTTCCCCGGTCAAGCCACTCCCGCGCTTTCATAAACATCCACGGCGCATAACAGTTATTTAACAGGCTCGGCAGATTTCTTATTTTTCTTGGGTTTGGTGGAATTACTTTTTTTGAGTGCCTCGACCTCTTTACGCAAAGATTCTTCACGTGCTTGGGATTCTGCTAATTGCTTTTGCAAGGCATCTTGATAGGCCATCTTCTTCTGCATTTCATCTAATCGTGCATCAAGACTCTTTTGCTTTTGTTCCTGTTCTTCCTGTTCCCTCTTTTGACGATTATATTCATCCGTTCGACGTTGCGTTTCAATCCTTTGTTGCTCGATTTGCTGACGAGCCATTTCATTTTGCGCCTGTTGGCGTTTTAATTCTTCAGCTTGCTGCTGACCACCATAAATCATCTGATTAGCAGCATTAGTACCTTGCTGCATTCCACTCACAAAACCATCTCCATTTGCATAGAGTGGCATTATTAAAATGGATGCCAAAATGATTAACTTTGCCCAAGAGCTTTGATTCATTTTGTATCCTCTATCGATTACCGTTAATCAAAATATACCCAAAGGTGTATTGGTCCAGTAGCTAGAAAACCGTAGCACGCGCTTGCGATTATCTGCAAATGCTTGGACACTGACTTCCATCGCCACCAGGGCCTGAATAGCATGGGCCGCCAGGACCAGCATAAGCAGGGCCACCTGGGCCAGCATAACAAGGGCCACCAGTACTGTCACTGGCAGGGCCGCCAGGACCGCTGTAAACAGGGCCACCAGGGCCATCATACGAAGGGCCTCCTGGCCCAGAATACCGAGGCCCCCCTGGACCTGAATAGCAATGGCCACCTGGGCCATCAAAAGCAGGGCCACCTGGGCCAGCATAAGCAGGGCCACCTGGGCCAGCATAACAAGGACCACCAGGACCGTCGTAACCTTTACAATTGCAGACATCATTTGCAATAGCTGGCTGCAACCAAAACGCAATGATGACAATGGCTATTTTTAGTATTCGCTTCATATTGCCTCCCATTTAGTGCGCATGATTAAGTGGTGGCTGCAATCGCCGAAGATAAAATCTACGACCTTGGTAGGCTACGCCTATTTCAATAAAATGGACATATGCTTAATAAATACGCAATCCATTTGAGTTTATCCCACTGAACACATGAAAATTTAGGTTATGTACGGATAGCAGCATCTGGATGCCCGCTTTGTGGTGCATTGGCTAGTCGGTCACTTTGTGCCAACACCGGGCGTCCCATGTGTTTAATCAGATGCAAGAAGCAAACCCCATCTGCTTGGTCTATTATGCATACGCTGGTAAACAAACTTGTGGGGTTCCCAATGAAGCCAAGGGTCATAATCGTCGGAACGGGACATCACCTACAAGCCGGGAGCAAAAAGCACTCTATTGAAAAACGCGAAAAATTTCGAGCGTATATCGATGAGCTATGCAAGTCCCACCGAATAAAGCTCGTAGTTGAGGAGATGAGCGAAGATGTCCTTCCAGATTACGGAGTTGTGGATACCATTCCCAAAGAAGTGGCTAAGTCTCGACGTGATGTCAAACACGAATATATTAATGCAACAGAAGCAGAGCTTTCGGGGTTGTCTATTGATCGTAGGTCTCTGGGCAACACAAAAGATTCTGTCAACCTGACAGACGCGCAATTTGCAGTTCTGGTACGCTTGGTTGGTGAGTTAAGGGAATGCCTTTGGCTTACCCGTGTATTGGCCCTCAATATTTGGCCCACCCTCCTTGTGTGCGGCGCAAGCCATGTGTCGCGCATTGAGCATCTGTTCAACAGTGTTGGAAAGTTGGCGTTTGTGGCGTGTCATGACTACGAGCCCTAACCCTTACTCATTCTAAAAACGGAGTGTTCTAGCTATGCGTAACTTAATCTGTCTCGCTTTTTTTCTTTCTATATTGGCGACGCTCTTCCAGCCAGCCTTTGCTTCAGACATATCAATCCTTGCAATCCGACCTGACAATGGTAATTTCTCATCAACTCCAGAGGAAAATCAAAGTAATTCATATCTACAGTTATCAGGAGAAATTAAAAAAGGGGATGCTGAAAAACTAGCAAAAACCCTTGTGCTATCTCACCCCTTCGGTACATTTCTGTATCTTGATAGCCCAGGTGGGGATATAGAAGAAGCGATGCGTATTGCGTCGCTTGCTAAAGCTTTACACTTGGCTACGGTAGTAGCAAGTGGAGGGTCTTGCGCTAGTGCCTGCTTTTTTATTTTTTTGGCGGGCGAAACCCACCTAGCAGCCGGAACATTTGACAGGAGAATGCCCAAACGAGAAGCCGGTTACATAGGGCTGCACCGCCCTTATTTGAAATCAGATCCATTCAAGAAAAGCGGCTCGGCAGATGCTGAAACACGACAACATGAGGTGATGAAAAAAACAGGCACATACCTTCGAGATGAAGATGTTCCCCAGCGTTTAATCGACTTAATGATGAGTCGGCCATCCAATGACATTTATTGGATGACTCAGGATGACATAGACCAACTTGGCTCATTCAGCCCAGGCTATGAGGAGTTGCTCATATCACGCTGTGGCTACAACAGGAATATGTTTGACGATATTTCTACCGCTAAGTTGATGGCAAGGCAAAGAGGCGATAGTGCTTTAGCGGCTCGTGAAGAAGAACGACTAAAGGCATCAGCGAGAGCTTTAGGTCACTGTGAAGCAAGTGCCTTCCCGGATTTGATGCAAGAAAGCTTCACGAACACAGAACGCTTGCGGAAGGGGTGGCGTCCTTGGTTAAAACCAAAAACTGTGGGCAAAAGACAATAAAACTCGCTAACAATTTTCATAGGTTGTTTTGACTGGCAACCAAATAAAGGGGCACTTCATGACTTCATTCAAATATCTTATCTACCACGATGAAGGTATACGTTAATGAATTTGAGTTTCGGCACAACAATCGCATGAACCCTGATATTTTCGGTGCAGCGATTAGGGCTTGCTGAAAAGAAAGAAATATAGACTGTGATAGATAGCGAAACCGAAAACAAAACATCCATATCCGAAAACGCGCTTGTAGATCGGATCAACAGAAGTGATCAATGGATGATTTTACTCACTGCTGCTCTCGTTGTTGTAAGCGTTATAAGTGCTTGGTTTTTTTATTACCAAGGGCGCATCATGAGTGGCCAGTTGGGTGAAATGAAATCCGCCTCCACCCTGATGAAGGGGCAACTTGATGAAATGGTCTCCGACAAAAGACCGTGGCTTGGGGTAATACCAGAAATTTACCAACGTATCGATTTTTCGACTTGGTTCGATCATCACCATACTTTCATGCCAATTAAATGTAACATTGTTAATTACGGGGAATCCCCGGCTAGGAATGTTTTTTGCAGAGTCAGGATAGATTCTGTTCCGTACGTCATGGATAATAAGATTCATGATGACAACGATGCCAGATTGAGCGCACTTTGTAACGACACTACCTTGTTCTCTAAAAACAATATCCAATCCGGTATCCCAATATTTCAAAAAATGAACCCAGTCCCTATATTCAGTGGTGCTGAGAATATTGATGGGAGATATTTTGCAATGGAATCCACAATTTATATTGTCCAAGGATGTGTTGACTACACTTATTCTGCGAATGAGCATGGGCAAACCACTTTCAGATACCTTGTCGGCAAATTCGGTACTGATAAAACACTGCATGGCATCCCTTTTATCAAAGGTAGTCTAGTCGACGGTGTGGATGGCAATTTGCGCCGCGCATTTTTGGATGCTAAAAATATTGATTTTGTAAAAACAGACGGCGGCAACTACGCAAAATAAAATCATGTTAACAGCATTCCAAATCTTGCAATGCAGGCCTGGCGGTGATATGAGTACAATGTATCAAGCTAATAACTGTTAGGCCGTAGTCTTCATTACGAGGCCACCCGAAATGACATACGAATACACAAAATCCGAAAAGACCACGCTCCGCGCCCTTTCGCTCGATGAGCGTTGGCTACAGGAGCGAATCGCTGAAGACCCGTCAATCCTTGGCTTGGGCGATCTGACTCTTATCCGTCGCGAGAAGAAACAAATCACTGGTGGGCGCATAGACTTCCTGCTCTTCGACCCGGAGGAAGACACCCGCTACGCGGTCGAGGTCATGCTCGGTCAACTCGACGAGAGCCACATCATTCGCACCATCGAGTATTGGGACGTAGAACGCACAAAGAACCGGGACGTCGAGCACCGAGCGGTCATCGTCGCCGAGGACATTACAAATCGCTTCTTCAACATCATCGCTCTACTTAACCGTGCCGTGCCATTGATCGCGGTGCAAATGACACCAGTAAAGTTCGATGACCACTTCGTCTTGACCTTTACCAAGGTGCTCGATGTGGCTGCATTAAATGCCGCTGAAGATGAGCCCGGTAGTGAACAAAAGGATCGGGCTTTTTGGGAGGCAAACTCGGGTAAGGCGTCGCTCGCCGTATTTGATTCGCTGCTTCAGCTCATTGCGCAGACTGGACGACAAACGCGAGTCACCTACAACCAGTCGCACATCGCCGTCGGTACTACAGGTCGGAACTTCTTTTGGTGTTATCCCCGGAAGAACACCCCTCATTGTTTCTCTAACCTAAAGTTGGACGGTGATGAGCGCTCTGCATGGGTAGCGAAGCTTGCGGATGTCGGCATCTATGCTGGGCCACGCGGGTCAAATATGAAGATGCGCCTGAACAAAAAAGAATTGGAAGACAACGTCAAGCTCTTAACCGAGTTGTTGGCAACGTGCGAGCGTTTATCCTCAGGTGCTGGCTAAGCCGCGCAGTCCGCTGAATTCAGATGTTGTCCGCTTTCAGAAATCGTGACCGTCTCTTATGTGTCGCGGGCTGCGCGTTACGACCGGCAGCTTTCGGGCATCGAACTTGATACCATGGGGCTCAGCTTGGTGCCAATTGCGGAACTTCAACTCGATATCCCAATTGGTTCTGTCCGTATGATTAGCCTTGTAAGTAATGGGTAAATTGTATAACCTGCATTTCATCAATAAGTTAGAGAAAAATCCCGGGGGTGTCTGGAATTTTGTGTAAACGGGGTTTCAGTTAACTCAGTAAAATCCGTTCTTCAAACTGGATGGAGAAACGGTTCAGAGCGGCTTTCCAGTCCCGGATTGGCATTGTCCACTTTTTGCTGATATTTCTCAGTGCCAGGTAAAACAGCTTGGTCACCGCCTCGTCGGTCGGGAAAGAGCTGCGAGTTTTGATGACTTTGCGCAGGCTCATGTTAATCGATTCGATAGCGTTTGTCGTATAAATTACTTTTCTGATTTCTGGTGGGTAGTCGAAAAAAGGGATGACCCGTGCCCAATTCCTTCGCCAGCTCAGCCCAATCGACTGGTAATCCTTGTCCCATTTTCTCTCAAAGTCAGTCAGCATTTGTTCGGCTAATTCGACTGTCGACGAGGTATAAATCAACTTCAGATCGGCGGCGACTTCCTTCTGCATTTTCCACGGCACAAAGTTCAAACTGTTGCGGACCATGTGCACGATGCACAGTTGCACAGCCGCTTTCGGATAGACGGACTCAATGGCTTCCGGGAAACCTTTGAGTCCGTCGACACAGGCGATAAAGATATCTTGCACGCCTCGCGTCTTCAGTTCAGTGACGACCTGCAGCCAGAACTTGGCTCCCTCGGTTTGCGCTATCCACAGACACAATACTTCTTTATGTCCATCCATGTTCACACCGATCGCCAAATACACTGCTTTGGTTCGGACCGCACCGGCGTCACGTACTTTGACGTGGATGCAATCCAGATAAAGAATCGGGTACAGCGGATCGAGCGGACGAGCCTGCCAGACCTTCACATCCTCGCTCACAGCATCCGTGACCGCCGAGATGAGGCTTGGCGACACCTCGGTGCCATACATCTCTTCCAAGTGACCCTGGATCTCCCGCACGCTCAAACCACGGGCGTACAGCGAGATGATCTTATCGTCAAAACCAGACCAACGGGTCTGGTGCTTGGCAACCAGTTGTGGCTCGAATGCTCCCTGGCGGTCGCGAGGAATGTCCAGTGGCAATTCACCAAAATCGCCTTGCAAGGTCTTGGCACTGTGGCCGTTGCGAGTATTGCCGGTACTGTTGGTAACGGCACCACTCATTCCGTGACCAAGGTGTTCAGTCATCTCGGTTTCGAGTGCTCGCTCAACAATCATCTTGGTAAGCTGCTTGAGCAGGCCATTCTCACCAATCAGGTCTTCGGGTTTTTGGTAATTGACCAGAAGAGCATCGGCCAGTTTTAATAGTTCAGGATCGGGTTTAACTCGTTTGCTACGCTTCGGTTCGGTCATTGTTGCTCCTTTATGCTGGCAGTCTCCTGCCAAATGACCGTTTACACAAAACTATTTACACCCTCAAAATCCCGTGTCCGTATTATCAAAACATGTCCGGACGGATTTGTCATATGAATAACTGTCAGGCGCCTTAAGAGAACAAGTCCATGGCCGAGCTCTACGAATTGATCGTGAAACACCATGAGTCAGCAAACGTTGTCGCTGCAGTCGCAAGCGCATTGGCTGCTGGACTAGCCTTTCTGATTTCTTGCGTATCACTCTGGGTTTCAATGTCGACTCTGCGCCACCAGCGAAGGCACGACGCGTTATCACTCAGACCTCTGCCCGAGGTCACCGTAGCTGACTACGAAACGAAACTCAGGGTCACCCTCCGAAACAACGGGGTTGGCCCAATGATCGTGGCGCGCCTCGTTGCTGGAGATGGCTCCGAAGTCCGAGATCAAATCCTTGCATGGATGCCGGATCTACCCGACGAGCTGTCTTGGTCCAACTTCTCCGGTTCAGTCGACGGAAGAAGTATCTCGCCTGGCAATTCAATCGTCTTGCTGGAGATCACTGGCGATGACCAAGATCCCGACTTTGCTGAAGTTAGAGATTCGGTAAGAGCCTCACTGCGAGGATTGACTGTCAACGTCGAGTACACAGATGTCTATAACAATGTGTTGCCGCCATGCCGTAAGTCCCTCGAGTGGTTTGGTCGGCACCTTGCATAGTCGCTTCTGCCGAGAGGCGCCTAACCCTTCCATCGAGAGGACGTCGCCCGGCAAGCCGGTCGCCGCCTCTCATGTCAAACGTTGACGCTGTAGAAAAACTCAATTTCAAAAAACGGAATTGTAATGAACAAAAATCGACCTCTCAGAACGCGCTATATTCGACGATCATCATGTAGGGATGAGTCGAGTGACCCCCAAAAATCGGTATGTTCAAACCCTCAAGTAGTTTTTCTACAGCCTCGTTAGGGCGCAGATGCAAGCAGCGAGTGAACACGAAGAACTTGTTCAGTTGATCGCGTGGATCGATCAGTACACTTCCGGGCTTTCGTTTTCAACGGACGACCGCACAATGCTTGCACTGGGCTGTTTCGACGTCGCTATCGAACATCAGGCTGCGATAGCGCTACTTTCAGGGGTTTCCTTGCATGGGTCTGCTTTTGCGTTGCTTCGTGTACTTGCAGAGTCATTGGTCCGGGGTCTATGGCTACTTAGCTGTGCTACCGAAGTTGAGCTCGCTAAGTTCAAGCGAGGCAAGCTCGACAAGACCTTCACGACGCTAATCAACGAGTTCGAATCCAAGATTGGAACGCCATTAGGTGTACTCACCAACTTCAAGGCAACCGCGTGGGATGCACTCAACGGATTCACCCACACTGGTTTTCATCAGGTGTCACGCCGCCACTCGCCAGGTCGAGTAGAAGGCAGCTATCCTGAGCTCGAGGTTGCAAAGGCACTCGGTGTCGCTGGGGCGCTAGGACTTATTGCCGCCGGCCAATTGATTGGTATGTCGGGTCAAGAGCAGTTGTTGCCTATATATTACGAGCGAATGAAAAGGTATGCGAAACCCGCACCCTAACCACTCATTGGTGCGGACGCCTGTCGGCGCCGCACAATTCGAACGTTGAACGTCCGCTTTCCGGAATCTCGAAGGACTGTAATGTGTCGAAAGTGACGCTTCGAAAAACTTGGAACCGGACCTTCCAGCAGACCACGCCAACAGCATTTTCATAAAATCGTCAGGGTCCGCAATGGCCGAGAAAATGACGGTCAGGTTCTAAACTTAAGCGGACGTTATATGGTAA
>ODAK010003935.1_pt1 | contig 15315 bp, 4 predicted proteins | sample 1539591 | NCBI WGS metagenome assembly ODAK01 (sample SAMEA3539303, study PRJEB22396) | soil metagenome | biome: tundra; feature: field; material: soil | place: USA | collected 2010-05 | depth 0.15 m | reverse complement strand
GGCGGACCCGATCGTAAGGACACACTTTACCGACTCATAACGAAATCGGCCCCTGTTCCAAACGACCGAATCGCACTCTGGATCAATCGTCGCAGACCCGTTCCACTGCGAGGACTGGCTCTTACTAGCACCGCGCTCAAGAAGGGTCCACAGACCCCGGCTTGCGCCCGGGTGCATCAGCGGTAGGGGGCCACAAGCAGGCCCCGTTGATCCTTCAGCCAAGCTGTCGAACTACTGGACCCTGACGCGATAGAACTTCTGGGCCGCAGTGGGGTTCACCACATAGGGCGACGTGTTCAGGTTGGTAATCCATGGGCCACTGAGGGCGGGCGCCTCCAACAGTGTGCCTTGCGACCACTTCAACTGGAAGCTCCCTGCCACAAGCGGAGTGTAATTAAGAGTCACCGCGACGGGCGCAGGCCCCACGTATCGGAGTTGGGCCCCATTGAGACTGGCGTAACCTCTGCCGAGGGTCGGGCCCCAAGTTCCGGCCAGCGTTGTGTTGTTAACCACCACTTGGTTGAAGACCACGTAATTGTTGCTTTCCACAAAACTGGTGTCCTGTGTCGGCACCGCGATGTTGGTCACCCCATTAATAATGAATAGAGCCGCCGTGTTGGAGGTGCTGGACTCGGTGCCGTTGCAAGAGAACAGCACGATGTTGTAGAGGCCGTTTGGGAGGCTGAAGGTGAAGGGTTGAGTACCATAAGCGCTGGCCGCCGAATCCAGCAATGGGATCGTCGGCGAACTCTTCCAATCCCAACTCCCGCCGGTAGTCAGAGTCCAGATGATGCCGGTTTCGGCGGAGCCGTCATCGAGAAGACCGCCCGAGCTGGAATAGGTGCCCGGGTTCCATGCGCTTGGGCCGGGAACTTGGTTCCAGACCGTGCCAGTGCCAAAGCCGGGGATGCCGGGGCCCGTGTAATTGCCAACATCATTGCCACCCTCGGTTGAGTGCCATTGGAAGTTCACCGTAAACGGCGTGGCGGGCACTTGCCAGATGGAAAGTGTGAGCTCCCCGGTGTTGTTCGTACCCAACGAATTAGCCGCGATCAACTGGTACGTGCCGGCGTCCGAGACATGAAGATTGGCAAGCACGAGGATGGCATTGGTTTGGCTCGGGACGCTGGTATAACCGGAGCCTTTGTTCACTTGCCATTGGTAAGCAATCGGAAGCGAGCCGACGAACGATGGGCTCAAGGTCAACGAACCGCCAGAGAAGACGTTGGTCGCGCCACTGATGTCGGTGACCAGGACGGGGGCACTGGCGGCCAGGACAGTCAAGGGGGCCGCCTCGCTAGTGGTCGAACCGGCGCCGTTGGACACCACTACGTCGTAGTTGACCGTCAGGCCGTCCATCCCGGTCGTGTCCGCGACGAAGCTGGGGTTGGTCGCGTTGAGGATGTTCGTGAGGCGACCTCCGGCGTTCCCGCCGTCGGTTTGCCATTGGTAGGTGAACGGCCCGGTGCCGGTCACGGTCGCGCTGAGGGTCACGCGCGTTTGGGCATACACCGTGGACGAAGGCGAAAAGACGGGGGGCGCGACGGAAGGATAGCCTGGCAGAGCCAAGCCGATCACGAAGGTGCCGTCATAATCGTGGCTGCTGCCGAACGTAATCGTCCCGCCGGACGGCGGAATCAGCGCTACCTCGCCCCCGGAAAACGGATTGCCGGCGACATTGGCGAGGTTCTCCCATCCCGAGCCGGTCGGAGTTCGCGCGAGCGTGTAGGCCATGGTCGCGTTGGGGGGTAATGGGAGCACAAAGCCAGACCACCGCAACCAGTCCGCAGTAGTATAGGTGAAGCTGTTCTGCGAGGTATAGATCGCATATAACGTGGCCTTGGTGCCTGATACGGAGTAGATGCGGAGCAAATAATTCTGGCCGGCGGCAGGCAAAGAGCCGCTGTTGCCCTCCAGCTTGATGGCCAAGGAGGTCAGGTTATATCCGGCTGGGTTGCTCCCGGTGGTGAACGTCTGGCCTGGAGGCGAGCTGTTGTCGAGGTAATAGTTCAAGCCGTCCGGAGAGTTGAACGCAGCCGGGATAATTGTCTGGGCTAGATCGGTCGCTACTGGCGTCGGTGTCTCACTGCCGATATCCGCGATAGCCGCCGTCGTGTTGGTATAAACGACCAGCAAGCTGGCTACCGCCCCCGTCGAAGAGCCGAAGCTGTTGGTAACGATAAAGTCGAACAGGTACGTCCCCGGGACCCAGCCGGTCGTACTTACCACAAGGTTCGTGCCGGTGGCCCCCGGGATATTGGTGAGCGTGCCGCTGCCGCCGTCGGTCTGCCAATGGAAATACAAAGGCGTCGCGCCCGTCGCGGCCTGGCCGAAGGTCACCTGGGTTCCGGCTGAAACGCTGGAGGATGGGGTGATGCTGATCACACCAGCAAAAGGAGTGGGGCTCGGCCCGACCCCGATCGGCAGCAACCGCACGTCGAACACGGCATCCGACTGGCCAGAGGTGCCGAAACTAACGGGGCCGCCTTCGGCCGGGGTCGTGCATATCTGACCGCCCGGATAGAGATCGGTGTTGGTCGGGCTGACGGCCAGGCCATCCCAGCCGATGCCGCCTGCTGCTGTCGGAACCCGGCCAAAGCCATAAGCATAGGTGGTGTTGGGCTGGAGAGTCAGGTTGAAGCCACTCCACTGCAGCCAATCGCCATCAGCGAAGGAGAAGCTGGCATTGGTGTATTGCGCCATTGGAGCAGCGCTATTGCCGTTCATAAGGAAGAGGTACAACTCGTAACCTTGGAGGGTGGTGGTGCTGCCGCTGGTGCCGCCGCCAGTCTTAATGGCGAGGGCGGTGAAATAATACCCTTGCGAGTTAGTGCCGGTGGTAAAGGTTTGGCCTGCCCAGCCATCACGGTTGGCTCCGTTGTCGTCGTAATAATTCAAGCCGTCGCCAGCGGTTCCAGGATCGCCGCCGCCCACGAACTGGGTGATGTCATCCGGTTGCGGGGAAGGCGATGCGCCCAGGTCCGTCAGTGTGGCGGCCGCCGCGGGAAGCGTGATCCCCACAACGACGACTGCGCTGGTGATGGCCGTGGCACCGCTGGTTACCACCACATCATAGCGGTAGAAGCCGACGGCATGACCAGTCGTATCGAGCGTCAGGCTGGCGCTGGTCGCGGCGGGGATGTTCGTCCGGGTGCCCCCGCTGCCGCCGTCAGTTTGCCACTGATATTGTAACGCGCCGGGGCCTGCGGCCACGTCGTTCAGGGTCACCGCGGTACCGGCGACGACGCCGTACGGCGTGGCCGTGGGAGTGGACACCAACAGGGTGGTCACCGTGTTCAGCCCCACCATGAACGTCGCGTCATACGAGCCGCTCGCGCCGAGCGTCATCGCCCCACCAGCGGGCGGGATGAGGGCGACTTGACCGCCGGCGTACGGGTCCCCGCCGACATTGGAAAGATTTTCCCAACCCGCGGAGACCCTGCCGAAGGAATATGCATATTGCGCATTGGGCGCCATGATCGTGTTGAGGCCCGTCCATTGCAGCCAATCGTTGTCGGTAAAAGTGAAGTTGTTGGTCGAAACATAGGTGCCGATCAAGGCAGCATTTGTGCCGGATACAGAGTAGATGCGCAGGTAATATGCCTGGCCTCCCGCTGGAATCTGTCCGCTGTTGTCGGCTGTCAGAATGGACACTGAGGCAAGGGTGTCCCCGCCGGGATTGCTGCCGGTGGTGAAGGTTTGGCCGGGAGGCGTGCTGTTGTCGAAGTAATAGTTCAAGCCGTCGGGAGAGCTGGGACCCGTGGCTGCCACCAACTGGGCGATGTCGTTGGGGCCTGGCGTGGGGGCGGTGACCCCGATATCCGTCAAGGTCCCTTGGGCCCAGGTTGCGGTTGTCCACAGCAGCACTGCGGCCGCCGCCATCACTACTAACGTTCGCGATTTAGTATTCATAGACAGAGGAGTGGATTTAGAGACGAGTAGTATTGTCTTTTGCATGGTCGAGCCTGACACATCATCTTCTTTTCACCGCATCCGGATTGCAAGAAGAATCCGCCTTGCATTGTCGTCAATAATGACTACGCGCCGTCAGCATGGCGTATGTGTCCCCTTGGCATGATATATGCGCAACGTCTTAAATCGTTCGGACAGCACGGGGTCCGGGAAGGGGGTCCTGGAAACATGACAGCAATGGTGGTTTCAGCGCGAGAGGAAGCAGGGCCCCACCATGAAGTTAGAAACTTCGCTCGCGGCCATCCTGGACCCCGTTTTCGCCGGCAAATTCGCCCCTCAAGCAAGAATCAGTGACCGCGGGGCGAAGAACCGGCAAATTCACTTCGCTTTCAAGTTCTTCCCATACCACTCGCGGAGCAGCTTCTCACGGCTCGTCAGTGTCTTGCTCGGCGCGGCGTCGTCTTTGTACTGGCCATGCTCGACGCTCCAGCCGTTCTTTCTGGCCGGCAATGGCACCACCAATGGCGGAGGTGATGGCTTCTCCGCGCTGGCAACCGGTCTCTACGGCGTCCGCAGCCTCTGGCCCGTGCCCACCCGGCGGCTACCTGCTGCTGACTCACGATGGCTGCCAGCTTTGGTACCTGGACACCGCCGGCATTATCCACCTGCTGTTGAACGGCTCGGAACTCACCCACAGTGGCGACGGCGCCTTCTTCTATAATCCATCCGTCCCGAAAATCAGCGAAGGCCGCGCCGTCACCATGGATTACGACGGCAATCTGCTGATTTGCGAAAGCGACTACGGCTACATCCGGCGGATTCGATTCCAGAGAATCCCGCCTGGCAACTGATCGGTCAAGGTTGAGCCGGGCGCTGGCCTTTCGCCAGTTGCCGGGCTCGTTCCAGCGCGGATTTCGCCGCCGAATGCTCGGGTTGCCGTTGGAGTGTTTCCTGGAATTGCTCTGCCGCCTCGGCGTAACGTTGCTGCCGGGCCAGGGCGACGCCGTAGTTAAATCGGGCATTAACAAAGTCGGGCTGCAAGCGCACCACTTCAGCAAACTGCGCCACGGCCTCGGTCAGGTTTCCGACCCGCGCGTATTCCATCGCGAGGTTGAACCGCGCTTCGGCAAAGTCAGGCTTCGCGCGGATGGCCGCCTGGTAATGGGGAACGGCCTCGGACTGCCGGCCTTGCGCCACCAGCGCATTGGCAAGGTCGAAGCTGGCCACCGGCTCATCGGGCGTCAATGCCAAGGCTTCCTTGTACAAGAGGATGGCCTGGTCGGCGTTGCCCTGGCGGACAAGCAACCTCGCCAGGTTAATGCGCGCCGCAACATTGTTGGTCTCCAGTTGCAGGGCGGTGCGGTATTCGGCCATCGCTGCCGGAATCTCGCCGCGGTTGGCAATCGCGACCGCCAGGTTCACCCGGGCCGCGCTGAAAAACCGGTCCAGCCGCAGGGCCGTTCTGAACTCTCGAACCGCCTCCTCGGCTTGACCCTGGGCTGCCAGCGCAAGTCCGAGCCCGTTCAGCGCCTCCAGACAATCGGGTTTGCGTTTAAGTGCTTCTCGGAAGAGACCCTGGGCTTGGGCAAACGAACCCGCACTATAAGCCAGATTCCCAAGCTGGAACCAGGGGTCCGCTTCGTAAGGCAGCAACCGCGCGACCGCTTGCCATTGCAGGGTGGCTGCCGGCGCGTCACCCGCCGATTCCAGCAGCCGGCCAAAATTGGCGCGGAGCACCCAATCCTCCTGGGCGAGCCCCACTGCGGCCTGATATTCCCCGATAAACCGCGCTGGGGGCGCTTCCAGCCGGGCGAGCGTTGCCTCCCACTGTTCGTCCCGTGCCCGTGAGCTGAGTTGGGAGGCAAAGGGCGGCTGCCGGAGGCGCAACCTCATCTCTTCGCCAATGCGCCGCCGGTCAAAATCCGTCAGCGCAAGCTGGCGGGCGACGTCGGATTCCGCCGGCAATTCCGCGCCCGCGAAAGAGGCAGCGCCATTCAGCTTATTTTCGATCTCCTCGGCGAATAACGCGGCGACCAGGTAATTCCCCGTGCAGTTCAGATGCACGTGATCGTAAAAAAGGGCCTCGCCGGGGATTCCGTCGGCCGAGCGCCGGGAGCATTCCTGCTCGGCGTCTATCAAGGTCATGCCCTGGTCGGCGGCCACCCGGCGAATCGTTTGGTTCAGCCGCGAATCGGCCCGGAACCGCAGCGTGTCCAGGTCGCGGGCAAGGCGGAAATCGGAGGGAGCAGCATTGGTTTGACCGAGCGCCAGTTCGCAAATGGCCCTACGAAAAGGCAGCTCGGCAAACTCCGCGTCAATTTGGCTGGCCTCCTGGTAGGCGCCCAGGGCCTCAGCGAACCGGCCCGCATCCTGGACCTGTCGGCCGCGCCCAAAGCACTTATCCCATTCGTCGAGCTGCCCGACACTCAAGCCCGGGCGATGCTGCGACGCGAACGGCGGCGAATCCCGGAGGTTCACCGGCACCGTAGTCAAGAGCACCGTGGAGCCGGAGCGGCGGCCGAGCTCGAGTATGGCCGCAAGATTGCCGGCGAAATGGTCATACACGACGCGCAAGCCCGGGGCGTCGCTGCGGACCTGGTTCCGCAGAAACATCTCCATTCCCTGCCATTCACTCCGGCCGGCTGAGCGCGCGCGCAGCGCACCTAGCCATTGGCCGAGCCGGGTGGACTTCACCAGCAGGCTGGCTCGCACGAAGGCCAATCCAGCCGCCTGACGGCCAAAGATCGTTCCCGCTCCGAACGGTCCCACCACCTCGTTGTTGCCCATATAGACCACCCAGAAATCGCCCTGCCGCGGCGCGCAGTCCCGGGCGATTTCCCGGATCACATGGGAATTGATTGCCGTCATTGCCGTATTGACCACTTCGAACTTATGCTTCGGGTCGCGCGTCTGCAGAATCCGCTCGAGCTGGCGGGGAAAGCCATACGCCGGGTCCGGGTCCCCCATGGCCGCCGACTCGCCTAGAACAAAAATGCGGATGGTTCCCGGCGCTTTGGCGGCGGCCAAGGACAGCGGCTGGGGAGAGCGCGCCAGCGAGGGCGGAAAGAAGCGCCAGCCGAATTTGGGGTTCTCCATCAGCAGCGTACGACCCTCGTGGCGTCTCTCCAAAAAGAAGGATGTCGTGTAGCCGTAACCAGCCAGGCGCAAACCGAGTTCTCCCAGCCCCAGAACAAGGATCGGCGAGACCAGAGCCAGGGCGCGAAACAACCAGCGCCTGCTCGGAGGCGCGCGCATTCGATCAATGGAAAGCGGTGTTCCCTCCTTGGGAGGCGATTTGCCCGCGCCAGGGAGGCGCTGCGATTGAGTTCGCCCGGGCTTCATCGGCGGCAAATTAGCAAGGAAAAGGGCCGGCCGGGAAGCCCAATTGTTCCTGCCAATCTCCTTTTGACCTCCGGCGCGCGCCCGGTTTACACTGGGGCGTTGGAACGGAAGCGGAACAATACGAGGCGCGGCCGCCGGCCCTTGGCCCCGAACCCATCGCCGGGCGGCGCACCGACTGAACCGCGCGGGAAATCGCTTTCAACTGGCCGCAAATGGATATTCCGGCTGACAGCAGCGATGCTGCCGTTGCTTCTGCTGGCTGGGACCGAGCTGGGCTTGCGCGTTGGCGGCTATGGTCATTCCACGGATTTCTTCAAGCAGGCGACCATCGCCGGCCAGGACTATTTCGTGCAGAACGACCAGTTCGGTTTGAGGTTCTTCCCCCCGTCATTGGCGCGAGTCGCGTCGCCGGTGCTCATGCGAGCGAAGAAAGCGCCGGGCACTATTCGCATCTTTATCCTCGGCGAATCGGCGGCGCTGGGAGATCCGCGACCAAATTATGGGGCTGGCCGTTACCTTGAAACGCTGCTGCGCGCGCGATTCCCGGAAGCAAAGTTCGAGGTGATCAATACGGCGGTAACGGCGATCAACTCGCACGTGATCCTGCCCATCGCCCGCGAATGCGCCCGGCATGAAGGTGATGTCTGGATCGTTTACATGGGCAACAACGAGATGGTCGGCCCCTTCGGTGCCGCGACGGTTTTCGGATTGCAAGCGCCGCCGCTCCGGCTCGTTCGGCTGAGCCTGATGCTCAAAGGGACGCGGCTGGGCCAACTGCTGGGCGCATTGGGCCACAAACTCCGGCCGAGCTCCTCGGGGCCTTCAGAATGGCATGGCATGAAGATGTTCCTCCAAAACCAGGTTCCCCCAATCGATGCCCGCAAGGAAGTGGTTTACCGGAGCTTTCGCCAGAACCTGGCGGACATGTTGCGCGCCGGCCTCGACTCGGGCGCCAGGATTGTGCTCAGCACCGTCGCCGTCAATCTCAAGGACTGCCCGCCGTTTGGCTCCTGGCCGGTCACAAACCTCCCGGCTGGGGGCGCAGCCTTCGAAAAACTCTGCCAGGAGGCTTCTGCTGCGCAGGAAAGGGGGAATCCTGCCGAAGCCGCCAGCCGCTACGAGGAGGCCGCCGGACTTTGTCCGCAATCCGCAAACGTGCAGTATCGCCTGGGCGATTGCTTGCTGCTCCTGACCAACGCCCCCGCCGCCCGGCAACATCTTCAACTTGCCGTGGATACGGATACCTTGCCGTTCCGGGCTGATTCGCGCATTAACGATTCGCTCAAGGCCGCCGGGCGCCAGTTCGCCGGACAGAACCTGGTCTTGTGCGACGCGGCCGCGACGCTGGCTTCCGCCGCCCCGGGCGGGGTCTCCGGTCAGGAGTCGTTCTTCGAACACGTTCACTTGAATTTCACGGGCAATTATCTCCTGGCGCGCGCGTGGGCGGATCAAATATACCAGCAACTGGCGGCCCGGCTGACGCCCGCGGCGGCAGCAGATTGGTTGTCGCAGGAGCACTGTGAGCGGCTGCTGGGGCTTACCGACTGGAACCGGGTTTCGGTTCTGGAAGAGATTGAACGGCGCATGCAGGAACCGCCCTTCAGCCACCAGCTCGATCACGGCCGGCGCCTGACCGCGCTGAGCAATCAAGTCAGTGAATGCCGGGCCAGGATTGCGTCCACCCCGCCGGCAGAGGCCGCCCGGATTTATGAAACCGCCGTGGCGGGCGCGCCGGAAGACTACCGCCTGCACGAGAACTTCGCCGAGTTTCTTGAGGCCACGCGCGACCGCCGGGCCACGACCGAAAGACAGAAGGTCGCCCAGCTTATCCCGCATTTCTATTTCCCTCATTACCGGCTCGGCCTCGACCTGAAAGAGCAGGGCCGGCTCGCCGAAGCCCTGCAGGCATTCCAGCGAGCGGCTGCGCTAAGCCCCGCGCAAAACGAGATCCGGCTGGAATTGGGCATGGTCTATGCCCGCCAGGGCCAATGGGAGACCGCCCTGGGTGAGTTCGAACGCGCCCGCCAACTCAGCCCGGGCGATCCCCGCCCGTGCCTTTACGCCGGTGAAGTCCTCTGGAAACTCAATCGCCGCCTCGATTCCCTCGCGCGCTTGCGTGAGGCGATCCGCCTCCGGCCGGAATACTGGGAAGCGCATTACCGCCTCGGTGACGAATTGGCGCAGGAGGAGGAGGTGCCGGCGGCGGCGGCGGAGTTCGAGCAAGTGCTGCGTCTGAATCCAGGCTATGTAAAGGCGCACGGAAATCTTGGCGTCGCGCTCTACAAACTGGGCCGCGCGCAGGAGGCGGTGCAGCAGTTCGATGAGGTCTTGCGCCTGGACCCGCAGAACCGGCAGGCCCTGGAGTTGAAGCAGCAAGCCTTAAACCACCAGCGCCCGCAGCAGCGATAGGCGGCGCAACTTTGACCCTGAAAAGGGCAGTTAACGCAATGACCCGTCCTCCGTAGCAGAACTGCGGAGGGTGGACGCCAAGTGGCAAGGACGCAAGGGGCAGGGAGTCGGGGAGGGAAAGGCACGCTTAAATCATTCATCCAGCGGGTGATGGCACCCAGCAGCCGAAATCTGCAATGGTCGAAGTTGCTCGCAAGCTGCGAGGAGTTTGTGTGGATGAACCACCACGCAAAGCGAATGGCTTGCGAGCAGGCGCTAGGCAGTGTGGCGTCAGGCATCCCTGCCTGACGTAAAGCCGGGCTTCCCAGCCCGGCGGAAAAGACCTCACGCCCGCCGAAACGCTTCGGAACTTTCGTGAGTCGCAGACCAGTCCACGCTCTTTCCGGGCGGCAAGGATGCCACCCTCTACGTCAGGCAGGGATGCCTGACGCTACATCCTTTGGCCTTTGCGTTGGTTCAACTGCGTTTTCCACGCTCACTTCCCTACGCTCAGCCCCCGATTGACCCGGCCTAAAAAGAAGAGAGCCGCGGCGCTCGCCGCGGCTCTCTCTGAATCAAGCCGATCGCAATCCTAATGGATTACGGTCTGACCATGAAGAACCTGGGTGCGGCCGTCATTGGGATAGTGGCCGTCCCGCCGGTGCCAACCGTCTGCCAATCCACGCCCGGTCCTGTGAGGAAGGGGCTGGCCTTCAGAGTACCCACGGCGGGCGTCCAGGTGATGGTGACGTTACCGCCGGCCACAATGGGTTTGTGCAGTGTGACAGTCGTCGGCGCCACGTAAACGTAGCTCGAGTTATAGCTGTCGAAATCCATATAGGCCATGAACCTCAACTGACTTGCGGGTGTGCCAGCGGCATCATTATTATGAGCCGTCGCGCAGATGCCGACGTAAACGGTTTCGGGCAAGTCACCCAAGCCGAGGGTACTCCGCGCCGCCGGACTATTGGTTGCCGCCAGATTCCAACTCGAGGCGTTGTTCGTGGACCAGTAGGCGGATAGGAGCTGGCCTACGCGCGTGAGGCGCACCCAGGCGTTCGGGTAAGCAGGGACAGCCGAGACGGGCGAGTAAGCCGGGATGTCGTTGGTCCAGGCAGCACTGGCTCCGGACGTGTCAACCCGCGCGTTGCATTCGACAGCATTGGCGCCTAAGCCGCTGCCGTCGGGCGCCATAATGCCATCCGCAGACGCCGGATCGTTGACGATGTTCCAGTCTCTGCTGGACTGATCCAGGGTCTCGCGCACCATGAGCCCGCCTTTAGCCCAGTTGGACGTGTGCGTGGTGCTCTTCTGGCGCACGACGACATCGAAGTCGCCGGTCTTCATCTCGTAGGCGAAGTTGAACCCATCTGCGGCGTTCCAGATATCGCTGCCTTCGCACTCGATGGTGAACGCGTTGGTGCCACTTGGGTATAGCTCGCCGGGCACGCCTGGATCGTTGGGCGGTGTGCCGATATCGGCGTCGGTAAGCGGAATCCGGTTGACGGCGGTGGTATGGCTGCCGGTCAGGGCCGGGCCGCCGCCCAAGGCGCTGCCGCTGGTGACCGTGACATTGAACGGATAGGTCGGCGTGCCCGTGACGGTCAACACGACGTTCTTATAATTGTTGCTGTTGACCATGATCCCGCCGGGGACGATGGACAAGGTGCCGGGCAACACATAGTTGGCCGGATTGCTTAACGCGACCGGATCCATCGGAGTGCTGAAGTTCAGCGTCACGTACGTCACCGGGTTGCCGGCGGTGTTGTTGGTATAGATGGCCGAGAAGAGCAGTTGCGGCGGCGTCCCGGTGATGACGGTAAGCACGGCGACAGAGCTCGTGGTCCACAGAGCATTGCCGGAGTTGTCGGCATAGCCCAAGGCCCGCATGGTGCATTTAACCTGGGCGCCATTGTCGCTGGGCAAGACATCCGGTATGGTGTAAGCGGAAGTCGTGGCGCCGGCGACGGCTGTGCCGTTCTTGTACCACTGGAAGAACAGGAAGTTGTTGAAGAACGGCCTCCAGTCACCTGTTTCATTTCCAACTGGAACGATGGAATCGGTCGCGCCGCCCGCCGTGAAGGTGGCAGCGGTGTAATTGTCGTTCGTAACGCTTTGCGGTTGGTTGGTCACGGTCACGAAGGTGCTCCTGGGCACGTAGGTTCCCACCAGGCTGCCTCGGATCGTGCTCAGTGAGCCGGCCGCCGGGTCGGGGTCGTTGAACAGCTTGGCTGTGACGCCGGTCCAATTGCCGCCACCGCCCTGATGATGGACTTGCTGCATGAAGTATTTCTGGCCGGCGACCAAGGGGATGCCGTTAGAATACAGCATGATCCCCGTGGCCGGATCAACAAATGTGTCGGATCGGGTCTGGGCGGGGCTTGGCGTAGTTGCGTTATCGGTGCCCCAAGCCAAGCCGGCGCTCCAATTTATTTCCTGGGCCACGATGCGCCTGCCGCTGGCGGAGCTGTCGGTGCTCAGGAACAGGTCGGAGTTGTCATCCGAGTTGCAGAAGAAGACGTAGTTGCCGCTGGTGCCCGGGATGAAATAGCCGACCAACTCATCAGAGTAGTTGTCCAAGGCACCATTGTAATCACTGCTGGCGGTGTCAACCTCGAAGGCCGGCGAAGCCATGAGCCAGGAAGGATTTCCGGCGATGTTGTTTTCGATGGCGGCCACTCCAGGGTTGAGGCTCCAGAATTCGTGGAGGGAGAAGCCGGGTTCGTACACGGCATTGCCGGTCACCACCACGTTCGCGACGGTGCTGGTTGCCCAGAGGGGGTTACCGCCGGCGTCCGTATAACCCAGTGCCCGAATCGTGCAGGCGAAGTTCAACGAGCTATCGAGCGGAGAAACCGGTCCGAACGAGTAGGTGCTGCTGACGGCGCCCGAGATCGGGACCCCGTTCTTCGTCCACTGATAAACAACATAGTTGCTGTTCCACTGATACTCCGGGTCGGTTTCGTCGCCAATGGCGCTCTTGGAGTCGGTGGCGCCCGCGGCGGTAAGGGTCGCGAGGCCGCCGAGAGAAGCGTTCACCGTGACGGGTTCCTGAGCGAAGGACATCGAGAAACAGCGCGGCGCGTAAGAGGCAATCAGGTTGCCCTTCATCATACTGTAAGAGCCGAGCGCCGGATCTGGGGCGCTAATGCTCTTGAAGGTCGCTTCGCAATTGTTGCCGCCGCCGGTGTCCTGGTGGATCAGCGCGACATAGTATGGCTGGCCTTTAATCATGTGGTAGCCGAACTGCCCGGGCACGTTGCCGACGGGGTCCGTCCACTGGTCCGATCGTTTCTGGGCGGGCGAAGCGGGGCTGGGGGCGGTTGTCCACTGCCACGAGCCGCTGTTGGCAGTTTCCTGCGCGACCATGACCGCGTTGGTGGGACTGGCATCCGTGCTGACAAACAGGTTGCCCGGGTCGTCGCTGTTCACAAAGAACACATAGTCGTCGGTCGCGGGCGGGTAGAAGTAGGCGCTGAGCCTGCTGGTGTAAACGGACGGGGCTTGAGCCTTGGAATTGCCCTCGAAGATGGGCTCGAAGATGACGTCGTTGGGACCGGTGGCATAATTGGCGAGGATGTTGGTGATGTAAGTGACCCCGCCGACGACGTTGGTGACGCTCGTGAAGAAGGGCGCCAGGCCGGGATTAGGCGTGTACCAGTACTCCATCTTGGCCCAGCCATATTCCAAGACAGGCAGGGCAACGTTTAAGCTGGCCGGGGGCGAGCTGGTGATCGAGAATTCATTTTCGGCAGTGGTCGCCACGACGTAGAACGTGGCGCCCTGGTCCCCCGCGACGGCGGGGGCAGTGGACAAGTTGGCGGCAGTCGCACCGGCGATAGTCGTGCCGTTCTTGTACCATTGATATTTCACCGCGAACTCGCTGTCGCTCGCCGCCTGGGAATAGAATTTGCCCGGGAACCCTACGGTGGTCGTGGTATTCGTCGGCTGTGAGACCCAAGTGAGGGTGGTGGCCGGTATGGTGGCATACATAAGGCTGTGATTGGTCCCATATAGCAAGCTGGGTGTGCCATTGGTGAAGGTAGTGGCCCAGTTGGGGTCGGCCTTCATGGCAGCGGTCTGGTAAGTTACGGAAATGGGGTCACCACCACCGCCTTGATGCATCACGAGCTCAAAGTAATAGGGCTGGTTGGCGTTCAGCAGGAGACCGCTGGCCCAAGGCGTGACGCCGGGGGCATTCGTGAACGTATCGGAGTTGTTCTGGTCCCAGGAGGTGCCGCCGCCGCCGCCCCCTACGAGCCATTGGTCCAGGTTCATCCAGCCAATTTCCTGGGCAATCAGTTGTTTGTGGGCGATCGTGTTATCCGTGCTCAGGAACAAATCCGAGTCGTCATCACTGGCCACATAGAAGGTGTACCTGTCGTTGGTTGGGGGAAGGAACCAGCCGCTGATACGGGTGATGTAATTGTCGCCATAACCGCCGGGATCGTCAACATTCGGCTCGACTTTCATCCAGGCGGCGGGGGCGACGTTGCCTACCTCGACGAGGGTCCGAGAGGTGACGCCGGCAAACATCTCCATCCTGAGGCCGTTGGTCTTGTAAACGCCAGGCAACACGCCGATCGTGGCGGTAGCGCTATCGACCGTGAACGAGTTATACGGAGCCGCCAGCGACGCGTGGCAGTGATACTGCGCGGTATTGTCGGAGCCATCCAGCAGCCAGGTATGGAGGGTGTTGGTCGCGTTGGGGACGGGCGAACCGTTCCTGAACCACTGATAAGCGACCGGGTACGCCGACGAAATGGGGAAGGCATTGTTCGTCGCTGCAAACGAGAGGGATGCCTCGCCGCCTAAAACATTGGTGGCACCACTCTTAACTTGTTGGCTCACCGCGAGGAGCGTGGGAGGTACCGCCGGAGGGAAAGTGGCCGACAGGTTGGCAATGACCGCCGTGGCGCCAGCAGCGAGCGTGGTATTTGGATCCACCCAAGTATCATTGTGCGCGGTAACGGCTACGCCCACCGCCACTATATCGGGCCATGCGGTCCCGAAGTGGGTGTGGTTATCTTGCCCGATGAGGTTGCTCTGCGATGTGTCAACACTAATGTACAGAACCCAATCACTGCCGTTAGTGCTTTTATAAAGATTGAATATGTTGGTCTGCCGTTGGATCCGGAACCAATCGTTCGGATAAGCCGGGGCCGGGGTGGTGCCGACCTGCAACCAGTCGGGATTGCCGTTCGATGCGGTTCGGAACTGATCAACACCACCATTATTCACCCCGGTTCCTGAAGCGTCGGGAGCGGTGACAGTCGAGGGTTGGGTATCCATCATCGCGATGAACGGGTCGCCGCCCTGAGGACCAACCGTGGTATCGGCCAAGTCAACCATGAACTCGACTTTGGACCAATTAGCAGGGCCAGCGAAGCTCTGGAATTGCGCGCTTATATCCCAATTCGGGCCTGTAGCCCAGGCGTAAAGGTAGTGGAATTGGGAAGCCGTGCCCCAGATGTCAGAGCCGCCGCCCTGGATGGTATATACGCCGCCGTTGTTGACACTGGACCCTTTAAATGTTGGGTTGCCGACATCGGCGTCGAGCCACTGGATTTGGGCGCTGGCGGTCGTGGCACACAGGGCCAACACGCCAAGCCAAAAGCACCGTTTGACTATTGATGTTACTGGTTTCATAGGACTATTTGGGAGTGGATGTTT
>ODAK010003934.1_pt1 | contig 15317 bp, 14 predicted proteins | sample 1539591 | NCBI WGS metagenome assembly ODAK01 (sample SAMEA3539303, study PRJEB22396) | soil metagenome | biome: tundra; feature: field; material: soil | place: USA | collected 2010-05 | depth 0.15 m | reverse complement strand
CGCTCTAGGCAGGGTGCCGGCCGGCAAGCCGGGCGGCACCTGAGCCGGGCACGACCTCACCTAGCACCCAGGCGGGAACCCCCCTGGTGGCCAGTCGGCGCAGTGCCCGGTCCGCGTCGGCACAGCCGACCACGGCGGCCATCCCGACTCCCATGTTGAAGACGTGCTCCATCTCGTCCGGAGCTATCGCGCCGTGCGACGCGAGTACGCCGAATACCGGCTGCGGGTGCCAGGTGCCGCGATCCAGCACGGCGTCGGCGCCCGGCGGCAGCACCCGGGCCAGGTTCGCGGCCAAGCCGCCACCGGTCACGTGCGCATAGGCGTGCACGTCGCACTCGGCGGCGAGCGCGAGGCAGTCGCGGGCGTAGATGCGGGTCGGCGTGAGCAGTTCCTCGCCGAGCACGCGGCCGAGTTCCGGGACCTCGGCGGCCAGGTCCAGCCCGGCCCCCGGTTGGCTGAGCACTTGCCTGACCAGCGAGAATCCGTTGGAATGCAACCCCGACGAGGCTAGCCCGATCACCACGTCGCCGACCGTCACACGATCGGGGCCGAGCAGGCGATCCGCCTCGACCACACCAGTGGCCGCGCCGGCCAGGTCGAAGTCATCCGGGCCGAAGTGCCCCGGATGCTCGGCCGTCTCCCCGCCGATAAGCGCACACCCCGCCTGAACGCATCCCTCGGCGACTCCTGCCACAATCGCTGCCGCGCGCTCCGGCCGTAGCTTGCCGAACACCACGTAGTCGGTCATGAACAACGGCTCGGCACCGCAGGCGACCAGGTCGTCCACCACCATGCCGACCAGGTCTATGCCGACCGTGTCATACCGGCCGAGCCTGCTCGCGATCACCACCTTGGTGCCCACGCCGTCGGTGGAGGTGGCCAGCAGCGGCCGCCGGAACGTGGTCAGCCTGCTCCCGTCGAACAGGCCGGCGAAACCGCCCACACCGCCCAGCACCTCTGGCCCAGCGGTACGCGCGATAGCGCTGCGCATCAACTCGACAGCGTGGTCTCCCGCGGCTATGTCCACGCCTGCCTCGCGGTAGCTGGACCCGTTCCGCGCCGTCGTCATGATCGTGCCGTCGTCATGAACCCGGCTGCGGCGCGCCCGCGACCGCGATCTCCAGCAGGTGCTTACCCCGTTCCGCCTCGGCCACCGGAATCGGGTACTTCCCGTCGAAGCAGGCCCGGCAGAGCCGCTCCGCCGGCAGGGTGGTCGCCTCGGTAAGGCCTGCCAGCGAGATGTACCCGAGCGAGTCGGCCCCGATCGAGGCTCGGATCTCCTCGACGGACAGGTAGCCCGCGGCGAGTTCCGCCCTGCTGGCGAAATCAATCCCGTAGAAGCAGGGCCAGGCCACCGGCGGACTGGCGATGCGCACGTGCACCTCCGCTGCCCCTGACTCGCGCAGCATCGCCACGATGGCCCGCTGCGTGTTGCCGCGCACGATCGAGTCGTCCACCACGACGACCCGCTGCCCGGCGATGACCTCGCGCAGCGGGTTCAGCTTCAGCCGGATGCCCCGTTGCCGGATGGTCTGGCTGGGCTGGATGAACGTCCGCCCCACGTACGAGTTCTTGACCAGTCCCTGGCCGTACGGGATGCCGCTGGCCTGCGCGTAACCGATGGCGGCCGGGGTACCGGACTCGGGCACCGGGATGACCAGGTCGGCCTCCACCGGGTGCTCGGCGGCGAGCATGCGGCCGACCTGGACCCGGGTGGCATGCACACTCCGGCCGGCGATGGCGGTGTCCGGCCGGGCCAGGTAGACGTACTCGAACAGGCAGCCGCGAGGGTGCGGGCGGGCGAAGGTCCTGGACCGCACGCCCGTCTCGTCGATGATGATCAGTTCCCCGGGCTCGACCTCGCGGACGAACGCGGCGCCGACGATGTCCAGTGCGGCCGTCTCGCTGGCCACCACCCAGCCCCGCTCCAGCTTGCCGAGCACCAGCGGACGGAAACCCTGCGGGTCACGGGCCGCGTACAGGGTCCGCTCGTCCATGAACACCAGCGAGTAGGCGCCCCGCACCAGCGGCAGTGCGGCCAGCGCGCTCTCCTCGACGCTGTCCATCCGCGGGTCGGCGAACAGCGCCGTGAGGACGTCCGTATCGGACGTGGCGCCGTTGCCGGGCATGACATCGCTGGTGGCGGCGGCGATCGCCGCGAGCTCCAGGGTGTTGATCAAGTTGCCGTTGTGGCCGAGGGCCAGGCTCGCCGTCGGGGTCGACCGGAACGTGGGCTGGGCGTTCTCCCATACCGAGGAGCCGCTGGTGGAGTACCGGCAGTGGCCGACCGCGATATAGCCCCGCAGGGTCGACAGCACGGATTCGTCGAACACCTGGGCCACCAGGCCCATGTCTTTGTACACCACGATTCGCGCGCCGTCGCTGACCGCTATGCCGGCCGACTCCTGGCCCCGGTGCTGTAGCGCGTACAGACCGAAGTAGGCGAGCTTGGCGACTTCCTCGCCCGGGGCCCAGACCCCGAACACGCCGCACGCGTCCCGCGGAGGCCTGTCGCCCGGATTGAGATCATCCGTCAGCCGGCCATCGGGGTTGACCACTCGATCAGTCTAGTGACTTGCGCCAGCTCATGGGGGCATCCGGCAGCGGCAGGTACCCGGAGATATCCGCGCGCGGGCCGCTGGCCCTGATCCGGCCGTCCGCCACGGCCTGCGCCCAGGCCAGCCGGCCCGCAGCCAGGCTCACCCAGGTGACCGCGTCCATCTCCACCACATTGGGCGGCGTGCCACGGGTGTGCCGCGGCCCGGCGACGCACTGCACCGCAGCGTACGGGGGCACCCGGACCTCCACGGCGCGGCCCGGCACCAGATCGGCGAGCACGCCGAGCAGGTACGCCGCGGCAGCGCGGAGCGCCTCAGGCTGCGGCTGGCCGCCGCCGTCCAGCGCGGCAAGAACCGCCGCGGCACATGCCGCGCCGAGCGCGCCGGCCTCGGCCGGGCCGTCCCACGGCTTCGCGCCGAGCGCTGCGCGCTGCGAGTTGAGCGCGGCGAGCACCCGCTCCGGATCCACACGGCGTGCTGGCATCGGTGTGACGGTACCGGATGGCCGGTCCCGGCCGAATGTGCGCCAGCCCCCCCGGCTATATGCACAGACAGTGGGCGGGTAGATGCCGTCTGGTGATTGTCGTTCGCCCGATTTGCCGTAATCATGGATATAGCTGGCCGCGGGGGCCGAGAGCAGGTAATGGTTCCGTATGACAGGGCCGCAACGTGGCGCCCGACACCACAGGAGCCGGTCACCCCGGGCCTGGGTGTTCGGTTCAGCCGGGCTGGCCGGCGGCATAGCTGTGGCCGCGGTCGCGGTGATCCTGCTCGCCAACGGCGGGTCGCCAGAGGCGTCGCCCACCCCGCTGGCCACCAATGTCACCGGCACGCAGGCGGTTGGCCTGGCCAACCCGGGCCTGGTCCAGGCGGACGGCACGGTGGCCGGGATCGGGAACCTGCTCGCTGAGTCACCGGCCGGGCCTGCCTTCACGTCGAGCACCAAGGGCCAGACTGTTCTGCCCAGTCAGCAGTGGCAGGCGGACCAGATGGGCGACGGGGCGTACATCCTGGTATTCACGCCGAATGGGCGGTGCCTGGCCACCGCCTCCAGCAGGCGTAGCACCGCTGCCGTCCTGCTGGCCCGCTGCGACCTCGGGCGCAGCGAGCGCTGGTACCACCCCTACCTGGGCACCGATCAGGCCGGGCGCAACTACTGGCAACTGCGCAGCGCGGCCGACGGGCGCTGCCTCGCGGTCGGTGGCTCGCAGTCAGGCGGGGAGATCGACGCGGCCATGCAGCGCTGCTCGCGTTCCATGCCCTGGCAGCAGCTCATCGCCTTCTGGAGCGCATTCTGACCGGCCGGTGCCGGAGTGCCCGAACCCAGGGCGCACCCGCGGGCGGGCCTAAAGGGCGTGTCTGGCACTAGCCGAACAGCGCTGGCAGGGTCGCGCGGTGCACGCCGGCCAGCTCGTCCAGGGGGATGGTGAAGCTGGCACCGGCCTCGGGGCTGGTGCTGATGTCCAGGCTGGCGCCTCCGGTGACGCCCAGGACCGCGGACGGCACGCCGTGGCTCTCCAGCAGTGCCGCGAAGGCCGCCTCCGATCCGGGCCGCACAGCGACGACCGCACGGGCCGCCGACTCGCTGAACAGGAGGGTGAACGGATCGCCTGGCAGCGTCACCCGGCATCCTCTCCCGCCAGCCAGGCAGCACTCGGCGAGCGCGATCGCCAGCCCCCCGTCAGAAAGGTCGTGCGCGGCGCTGAGCAAGCCGCCGGATGCCGCGGCGGTGAGCACCGCGGCGAGCGCACGCTCCGCCGCCAGGTCCACCGCAGGCGGCCGCCCGCCGAGATGCCCGTGCATCACCTGCGCCCACGCCGACCCACCGAACTCCGCGGCGGTCCGGCCGAGCAGCAGGACGGTCTCGCCGCCGCGAGCGAACCCGATGGTGAGCCGGTGCCGCACGTCCTGATGCACCCCGAGCACGCCCACTACCGGGGTGGGGTGGATGGGCACCGCGCCGGTCTGGTTGTAGAAGCTCACGTTCCCGCCGGTCACCGGCACCCCGAGGGTGGCGCACGCGTCCGCGAGGCCGCGCACCGCCTCGGTGAACTGCCACATCACCGCGGGATCCTCCGGCGACCCGAAGTTGAGGCAGTTGGTGACGGCGAGCGGTACCGCCCCGGCGGCCGCCACGTTCCGGTAGGCCTCGGCCAGCGCGAGCTGCGCGCCCGCGTAGGGGTCGAGACGGCCATAGCGGCCGTTGCCGTCGGTGGCGAGCGCCACACCCAGATGTGTCCGCTCATCCACCCGGATCGCCCCCGCGTCCTGCGGCATGGCGAGCACGGTGTCACCCCGCACGTGCCTGTCGTACTGCTCGGTGACCCAGCTCTTGTCGGCCAGCCCGGGCGACCCGAGTAGCGACAGCAGCGTCGCGCGCAGCTCACCGCTGGCGGCCGGGCGCGGCAGCGCCATGGGGTCGCTGGCGGCCAGCTGATCCTGGTCGGCCGGGCGTGCCGCCGGCCGCCGGTACACGGGCCCGTCATCTGCCGCGCTGCCCGGCGCGATGTCCACGACCTGGTCGCCGTGCCAGGTCATCTCGAGCCGGTCACCGCCGGTCACCTCGCCAATCACCGTGGCAGGCACATCCCACCTCGCGCAGATGGCCAGGAAGCGGTCGGTGTCCCCCGGCTCGACGATGGCCATCATGCGTTCCTGTGACTCGCTCATCAGGATCTCGGCCGGCCCCAGGGCCGGATCACGCAGCGGGACCGTATCGAGCTGGATCCGCATGCCCACGCCGCCACCCGCGGCCAGCTCAGCCGTGGCGCACGAGACGCCGGCGGCGCCCAGATCCTGGATGCCCACCACCAGTCCCGCCGCGAACAGCTCCAGGCAGCACTCGATCAGGAGCTTCTCCATGAACGGATCGCCGACCTGCACGCTCGGCCGCTTCGCCGATTCGCCGCCCCCGAATGTCGCGCTGGCCAGCACGGAAGCCCCGCCGATGCCATCGGGGCCGGTCCCCGATCCCAGCAGGATCACGGCGTTTCCCGTCCCGCGGGCGGCAGCGAGCTTGAGGTCCTCATGCCGCATGACCCCCACACAGAGCGCGTTCACCAGCGGGTTGCCGCTGTAGCAGGGGTCGAAGGCCAGCTCGCCGCCGATATTCGGCAGCCCGAGGCAGTTGCCGTAGAAGGAGATGCCGCCGACGACGCCAGGCAGGACCCGGCGGGTGTCCGGCGCATCCGCGGCCCCGAACCGCAGCGCGTCCATCACCGCGACCGGCCGCGCGCCCATGGCCAGGATGTCGCGGACGATGCCGCCCACGCCGGTGGCCGCGCCCTGGAACGGCTCGACGTAGGACGGGTGGTTGTGTGACTCGATCTTGAAGGTGACCGCGTAGCCCTGGCCTATGTCGACGACGCCCGCGTTGTTCCCGATGCCTGCCAGCAGCGCCGGCGTGCTCGGCGCTTTCTCCGCGAACTGGCGCAGGTGCACCTTGGACGACTTGTACGAGCAGTGCTCGCTCCACATCACCGAGTAGATCGCCAGCTCCGCGTCGGTCGGGCGGCGGCCGAGCAACTCCCTGATCCGCGCGTACTCCGCGTCCGTCAGGCCCAGCTCGGCGTGCGGCTGCGGCTGGTCCGGGGTGGCGGCCGCGTGCGCCACCGTGTCGGCCGGGCTCACCGCCGGCTCGGTGACCCGGCTCGCAGGCTCACCAGCCACCGGACTCACCGGGCCGCCATGGCGCTGCGGATCGACGTGAAGAAGCCCAGGCCGTCGCGGCCAGGCCCGGTCAGCGGATCGATCGCGTGCTCGGGGTGCGGCATCAGGCCCACCACGTTGCCGGCCTCGTTGCAGACGCCCGCGATGTCACCGGCGGACCCGTTCGGGTTACCGCCTGAGTAGCGCGCGACGACCTGGCCTCCCGCCGCGAGCGCGGCCAGCGTGGCATCGTCGGCGACGTAGGCGCCCTCTCCGCTCTTGAGCACCACCGTGATCTCCTGGCCCGGCGTGAACCCGCGGGTCCACGGTGTCGCGGTGGTCTCGACGCGCAGCCGCACATCCCGGTCGATGAAGCGCAGTCCCGCGTTGCGGGTGAGCGCACCCGGCAGCAGGTGCGCTTCGCAGAGGATCTGGAATCCATTGCAGATCCCGAGCACCGGCAGGCCCGCCCTGGCCGCCGGCACCAGCTCGCGCATCACCGGGGCGAACCGGGCGATGGCGCCGCAGCGCAGGTAATCGCCGTAGGAGAAACCCCCGGGAAGGATCACGGCGTCCACGGCCCTCAGGTCGCTATCGCCGTGCCAGAGCGGGACCGGCTCGCCGCCGGCCCGGGCGACAGCGCGGGCCGCGTCCGAGTCGTCGAGCGATCCGGGAAAGGTGATGACGCCCACGCGTGCAGTCATGCGCGCAGGTTACCGGGTCAGACCGCGTCCCTGAGCTGCCCGGCCAGCGGTGCGGCCAGCGGGGTGTCCATCATCACGTCGCGGCGCAGCTCCATGCGCTTCTGCAGCGACACCACGGTGGCCCGGCCCGGGCCGCCGCTCAGTGTCACGTCGTCCACGCAGGCTCGCATGATCGCAAGCCCGCGGCCGGACTCCGGGAGCGTCGCGAGCTCCTGATTGCCGGTGGCCAGGTCGCCGCGCGCCTTCCGGAGCAGCCCCGAGCGCACCGCCCAGCGGTGACTCGTGCCGAGATAGCGCTTGGACCAGCGGGCCGGCCGCCGCGCGCGGGGCATAACGGGCGATTCGAACCGCCGCCGCCTGTTCAGCACCTGGACCATGCAGCCGCCCTCACCTATGCTAGCCACAACCTGATATCTGCTCCCCGGGCCGCCGCGACCGTGCCTGATCACGTTTGTGCAGGCCTCGGTGACGGCAAGGAGAAGATCGGCGATACCGTCCTCGTCAGCAGCCCCCAGCCTGCGCAGCGTGTCCCCTAGGACACGGCGCATTACCGGTACGCTCAGAGCCTCGCGTGGAAACACGAGGCAAAACTTCACGTCCACGGTCGGCTCCTCGGCGCGTCTCATCCGAGCCCGCATCCGCCCCTCAGTTGGCTGACTTCACCGATCACGCTGGCCTCTTATCTGCCTTCCCCATAAGAGCCGCAATAATCGTGAACCCCTGGTTAAGACTCGGAAGCGTTTGCTAACCCGGCGCGCCGCGCGGACCTGGCCCATGGTGCGGGCCCGGCGCGGTCAGCCCTCGCGCAGCGAGTACTCCTCGATGACGGGGTTGGCGAGCAGTTCGCCTGCCAGCTCGGCGATCCGCGCGAGCGCGGCCTCATCGGCCGCGCCGCTCAGCTCCACCTCGAACCTCTTGCCCTGCCGGACGCCGAGGACCTGCGCGAAGCCGAGGCGCTGGCAGGCACCGGCGATCGCCTCACCCTGCGGATCATGGATTTCCGGCTTGAGCATCACGTCTACGACGATCCGGGCCACGCGTGCCTCCCTTGCCTGCGGCTCCGCCGCTATCTTGCCCGCGGCCTCTGCCGCTATAGGCGCACCGGGCACGCAGCGTACGCGACGGCGCTCCGCCCGTGAGGCGGCGGCCGGGGGTTGCGTTCCATGTGGTGCGGTCTGCCACGATGGCGGTAGTGACCCATGTCAGAGACACGGCAACGCAGTACCCAGGTACTGTCACACCGGGACACGGGATGGACGACCGGCCGGTCGCAGTGATCCTGGGACCGGCCCCGAGAACCGAGGGAGTGGCACGTGACCGTCGACGCCGACGGTGCGGTCACCGCCGCACCGGGATCCCCCAGCCTGGACGGGCAGCAGGGATCACGAGCAGAACTCGTTCAGCTCCTCACCCCCGAGGGGGAGCGGAGCGAACATCCGGACTACCCGCTTGAACTGTCCGCCGACGAGATCAAGGGGCTCTACCGGGACCTGGCCCTGGTCCGGCGGATAGATACCGAGGCGATCGCCCTGCAGCGCCAGGGCGAGCTCGGCATCTGGGCCTCCCTGCTCGGCCAGGAGGCGGCCCAGGTCGGGTCGGGCCGGGCCCTCGGGCCACGGGACATGGCCTTCCCCACCTACCGAGAACACGGCGTGGCCTGGTGCCGCGGCCTCGATCCGATGAAGCTCCTAGAGCTCTTCCGCGGGGTCAGCCACGGCGGGTGGGACCCGCAGGCGCATCGCTTCCACTTGTACACGATCGTGATCGGCAGCCAGACGCTGCACGCCACCGGCTACGCCATGGGCATCCAGCGCGACGGCGCGGTGGGCGAAGACGGCGAGGCCGTCATCGTGTACTTCGGGGACGGCGCCACCAGCCAGGGCGACGTGAGCGAGGCGTTCATCTGGGCGTCGGTGTTCAACGCGCCGGTCGTGTTCTTCTGCCAGAACAACCAGTGGGCCATCTCAGAGCCGCTGGAACGGCAAAGCCGCATTCCGCTCTACCAGCGGGCCAGCGGTTTCGGATTCCCCGGTGTCCGGATTGACGGCAACGACGTCTTCGCCTGCCTGGCGGTCACCAAGAAGGCCATGCAGGCGGCACGGGAGGGCCAGGGCCCCACTCTCATCGAGGCGTTCACCTACCGGATGGGCGCGCACACCACGACCGACGACCCGACCAGGTACCGGCTGGCCAGCGAGCTGGAGGCGTGGAAGCTGAAGGACCCCATCGAGCGGCTCAAGGCCTACCTGGTCCGCACCGGCTCGGCGGACCCGGCCTTCTTCGAGGGCATCGAGGCCGAGGCGGACCAGATTGGCCGGCACATCCGCCAGGCCTGCCGGGCGATGCCCGACCCCGCGCCGCTGGCGATCTTCGAGAACGTGTACGCCGGTCCGAACTCGCTGCTGCGCTCCGAGCGCGAGCAGTACGCCGCCTACCTTGACTCGTTCACCGGCGAGGAGGCGGCCCGATGACCAGGCTGACCCTCTCCAAGGCGCTCAACGAGGGCCTGCGCAATGCGCTGGAGAATGATCCCAAGGTCCTCATCATGGGCGAGGACGTGGGCAAGCTGGGCGGCGTATTCCGGGTCACCGATGGGCTGCAGAAGGATTTCGGCGACATGCGGGTGATGGACACGCCGCTCGCGGAATCCGGCATTATCGGCACCGCCATCGGGCTGGCCCTGCGTGGCTACCGGCCGGTGTGCGAGATCCAGTTCGACGGCTTCGTGTATCCGGCGTTCGACCAGATCGTCAGCCAGCTGGCGAAGCTGCGGATGCGCTCGCTCGGCCATGTCAGCATGCCGGTCACGATCCGGATTCCGTGTGGTGGCGGAATCGGGGCGGTAGAGCACCACAGCGAGTCGCCGGAGGCGCTCTTCGTGCACACCGCCGGCCTGCGCGTCGTGGCCTGCGGAGATCCAGCCGACGCCTACGCCATGATCCAGCAGTCGATCATCTGCGACGACCCGGTGATCTTCTTTGAGCCGAAGCGGCGGTACTGGGACAAGGCGGAGGTGGACATCGCGGGCGGGCTGGCCGCGGCCCTGCCGCTGGAGGAGACCCGGACGGTGATCGAGGGCACTGACGTGACGGTACTCGGCTACGGCCCGATGGTCCGGACCTGCGCCGAAGCGGCCATGGCGGCCCGTTCCGAGGGGCGCTCGGTCGAGGTGCTCGACCTGCGCTCACTGTCCCCGCTCGACACCGAGAGGATCTTCGCCTCGGTACGGCGGACCGGTCGTTGCGTGGTCGTGCACGAGGCACCGGTCACCGGGGGACTCGGCGCGGAAATCGCGGCGCGCGTCACCGAGGAATGCTTCTATCACCTCCAGTCGCCTGTGCTGCGGGTAGGCGGCTTCTCCACGCCGTACCCGCCCTCCCGGCTGGAAGAGCACTACCTCCCCGACCTGGACCGGGTCCTGGACGCCGTCGACCGCACGTTCACCTACTAAGGGGCAGTTCATGAGCGAGGTGAAGCAGTTCCGGCTCCCCGACGTCGGCGAGGGGCTTACCGAGGCGGACATCGTCACCTGGCGGGTCAAGGCCGGTGACCGGGTGACCGTCAACCAGGTGATCGTGGAGATCGAGACCGCCAAGGCAGTCGTCGAACTGCCCTGCCCGTACGAGGGAGTGGTCACCGGCCTGCTCGTCCAGGAAGGCCAGACCGTGGATGTCGGCACGCCGATCATCGCGATCGACGTGACCGACGATGCCGGGACGGCCGGCCCGGTGCCCGCCAGCACGGCACCCGCCAGCACGGCCCCCGCCAGCACGGCACCGGCCAGCACGGCACTAGCCAGCACGGGCGCCCGGGCGCCGGTAGATCCCGCTGCGATCGCGGCGGCCGGCCCCCGCCCGTCGCCGGAGGACCTCCTCCCCCCGCTCCCGGCCGAGATCTCCGCCGAGCCGGAGCAGCAGCCCGGCGACCCACCCCCATCGCAGCAACGACAAGCGGTGCTGGTCGGGTACGGGGTCAAGCTCGCGGCCACCACCCGGCGCCCGCGTAAGGCAGCCGCCACTGGTTTCCGTTGGGGCGATGGTTCTTCGGGTAATCTCCCGGCCGCGGAACCTTCCAGCGGCTGGTCAGCCGGCACCCCTGCCGGGCTGGCCAAGCCGCCGGTCCGCAAGCTCGCCAGGGACCTCGGCATCGACCTGGCGGGTCTCTCAGGGAGCGGGCCGGCCGGCTCGATCACCAGGGAGGACGTCCAGGCAGTCGCGCTCGGCACCGCTGGCCCGGCAGTGCCGCGCGAGGGGCCCGCTGCGCTTCCCCGCGAGGAGCGGATCGCCATCCGCGGGGTACGCAAGCACACCGCGGCGGCCGTGACCGCGAGCGCGTTCACCGCCCCGCACGCGACCGAGTTCCTGCAGGTCGATGTCGAAGCCACGATGCAGGCGGCGGCCCGGCTCGCCGACCTGCCCGAGTTCGCGGGCATCCGGGTGTCACCGCTGCTGTTCGTGGCGAAGGCGCTGCTTATCGCGGCGGCGCGGTACCCGATGATCAACTCGTCGTGGGACGAGGACGCCCGCGAGATCGTGGTCAAGCACTACGTGAACCTGGGCATCGCCGCCGCCACCGAGCGGGGCCTGATCGTGCCCAACATCAAGGACGCCCACACGCTGGCGCTGCCCGCGCTCGCGCACGCCCTCAGCGGCCTGGCCGCGACCGCACGGGCCGGTAAGACATCCCCGGCCGAGATGACCGGCGGGACGATCACGATCACCAACGTGGGCGTGTTCGGGGTGGACTCCGGTACCCCCATCCTCACCCCGCCCGAAGCGGCGATCCTCGCGTTCGGGCAGGTCAAGGATGCGCCGTGGGTCGTGGACGGGCAGCTCGCGGTGCGCAAGGTGACGACCCTGTCGCTCTCCTTCGACCATCGCATCGTGGACGGGGATCTCGGCTCCGCCGTGCTCCGCGACGTTGGCGCCATGCTGCACGACCCACTGCGCATGCTCGCCTGGTCCTGACAAGCTGGGCTCCGGGAAACCAGAGAACGGAAGGGACACGATGTTCCGGCACGTTGTGCTATTCGGCTGGACGCAGGACGCCACGGAGGCCCAGCAGCTCGCCCTGGCCGACGAGTTGCGCAAGCTACCCGGGGCGGTCGACGCGATCCGCGCCTATCACGTCGGCCCGGACGCCGGGGTGAACCCGGGGAAGAACTACGACTTCGCGGTGGTGGCCGATTTCGACGACGCGGACGGCTACCTGGCCTACCGTGATCATCCGGCGCACCGGGCGCTCGTCGAGAACTATGTGAACCCGATCGTGGCGCGCCGCGCCGCCGTCCAGTACGAGACCTGACGGCTGCGGCGGCCACGCGAGCCGGCGGCGGCGCGGCGGCTACGCGAGTCGGCGGCCGACCACGGCGGGCCGGTGGTTACGCGGTGATCAGAACGCCTCTTCGGGAAGCTCCATCAGGTCGAGCGTGGTGTCCTCGGCCATCTGGCGTTCCACCGACAGCCTGGGCAGCACGGACTGGGCAAAGAATAGCGCCGTGGTGATCTTGCCCTGGTAGAACGCGGCATCGCGGCTGCCCGCCGGGACGCCCTCGTCGAGAGCGCGGAGAGCGACCTCAGCCTGGCGGGCGAGCAGCCAGCCGATGACGAGATCACCGAGGGCCATCAGCAGCCTGGTGGTGTTCAGGCCAGCCCGGTACACCTCGGCCGGCTGTTCCGCCGAGGCCACGGCGAACCCGGCCATGGCCGCCACGATGCCCTCGACATCGCTGGCGGCCGCGGCGAGCGCGGCCCGCTCGGTCTTGAGCCGGCCATTGCCGGCGTCGCTGGCCGCGAAGTTCCTGATCTCGCCGATCAGGGCCCCGATCGCCTGGCCCTCGTCGCGCAGGATCTTGCGGAAGAACAGGTCTATCCCCTGGATCGCCGTGGTGCCCTCGTACAAGCTGTCGATCTTGGCGTCCCTGACGTACTGCTCAATCGGGAAATCCTGGATGAAGCCCGAGCCGCCAAAGGTCTGCAGGGACAGCGTCAGCAGTTCGTAGGCGCGCTCCGAGCCAACCCCCTTGACCACCGGGAGCAGCAGGTCATTGATCCGGGCCGCCATGTTGTTCGGGCGGCCCTGCGCCTCCGCGACCTGCAGCGCGTCCTGGTAGGAGGCCGCGTACAGCACGAGCGCCCGCATGCCCTCCGCATACGCCTTCTGCATCATGAGCATCCGGCGGACGTCCGGGTGGTGAATGATGGTGACCCGCGGTGCCGTCTTATCGGCCAGCCTCGTCATATCGGCGCTCTGCACCCGGGTCTTGGCGTAGTCCAGGGCGTTCAGGTAGCCCGTCGAAAGCGTGGCGATGGCCTTGGTGCCGACCATCATCCGGGCGTTCTCGATGATCAGGAACATCTGCTTGATGCCCTCGTGAACGCCCCCCACCAGCGTGCCCACGGCGGGACGATCCCCGCCGAAGGTGAGCTCGCAGGTGGTCGAGGCCTTCAGGCCCATCTTGTGCTCGACCCCGGTGACCGTGACGCCGTTGCGCTCGCCGGGCTCGCCGGCGTCATCGACCAGGAACTTCGGCACCAGGAACATGGACAGGCCCTTGGTGCCCGGCCCATGCCCCTCCGGGCGGGCCAGGACCAGGTGGAAGATGTTCTCCGCCATGTCGTGCTCAGCACTGGTGATGAACCGCTTCACGCCCTCGATGTGCCAGGTGCCGTCGGGCTGCTCGATGGCCTTGGTCCGGGCGGCGCCCACGTCCGAGCCGGCCTCCGGCTCGGTGAGCACCATGGTCGCGGTCCACTTACGCTCGATGGCCTGCTCCGCGAAGCGCTTCTGCTCCGGTGTGCCCACCCGCCAGAGAACCTGCGCGAACGACGGGCCGCCCGAGTACATCCAGACGGCCGGGTTCGCGCCGAGGATCAACTCGGCGACAGCCCAGGCCAGCGAGCGGGGCGCGCCGGTTCCGCCCAGTTCGGGCGGCAGGTCAAGGCGGTACCACTCGGCGTCCATGAACGCGGCGAAGGATTTCTTGAAACCTTCCGGCATGCGCACGGATCCGGTGGCCGGGTCAAAGACCGGGGGATGCCGGTCGGCATCGGCGAAGGACTCGGCGATAGGGCCGGTAGCGAGCCTGTTCACCTCGCTGAGGATGCCGCGAGCGGTCTCCTCGTCCACGTCGGGATACGGCTCGGAACCCAGCAGATCCTGCCGCTTCAGCACCTCGAAGAGGTTGAACTCGATGTCACGGAGGTTGCTTTTGTAGTGACCCATCGTCGCCCCCGGTATCCAGGAAAATTTGCTACTGATCAGTAACTTAGAATAATACCCGGAAGTAGCCCAGAAGGCCAGATAGGTGAGATCAGCTACTTCAGGATGTTCACCGCGCGCGCGATCACCAGCGCACCCACCCCGAGCGACACCGCCGACTGGACGAGCATGGCGAGTTTGGCCCAGCGGGCCAGCGGCATGACATCGGTGGGGCTGAACGCCGTGGCGTTCGTGAACGACATGTAGAGGTAGTCCACGAACCGCGTCTCCCAGTCCGGCGGTGTCAGCTCCTGCACCGTCATCTGCGGGAACAGCAGGTCCGGGTGCTGGAATGTGCCGTGGGCGCGATGCACCGGCCCGCCACGGTCGAACTCCCAGTACCAGAGCGCGAACGCGATCACGTTGGTCGCCCACACCGAGGCCCCGGTGGCCAGCAGCGGACCTGCGAGTGAGCCGGCCTTGCCCTCCAGGATGGCCCGGATGAGCAGCACCGCGGAAGCCGCGTTCGCGGCCGTGAGGAGGAAGATCAGCACGATGCTGGCCAGCCGGACGAACCGGGACCGCCGCTCGATCCGCACCGGGTTCGCCGCGATCAGGCCGATCAGTAGCGCCGTCTCCAGCGAGGGTATGGCCGCCCGCGGCAGGAACCGCAACTGGTCCGGAAGCAGGGTCTGCAGCACGACGGCCGCGGCCACGCTCAGGGTCACCGGCCACCGCGGCTCACCTCGCGTCCGGCGCCGCCAGGCCGGCAGGATGCTCCCGGCGCGGTGCACGGCAGCGTGCTCGGCCTGGTTCAGCAGGGCGTACCAGACCCGGCTCCGTGACCGGCGCGGATCCCCAGTTGAGTTCGGGTCGGCCGGTTCCCCTGCTGGCCCTAGCTGGCCGGGTTCCCCTGCTGGCCCTAGCTGGCCGGACTCCCCTGCTGGCCCTAGCTGGCCGGGCTCCCCCGGTGGCCCTGATTCCGACATCTGCCCATTGTCGTCCGCCCGTGTCGTCAGCAAGCTCCGGACCGCTGGACGCGCGGAGGCATTCCGCCAAACCGAATCTCGTTCTAGGGTGATCGCCATCGGCACAAACCACTGTGTCTATTCAAAAGTTCGCGTTATTCAAACTACCCTCAGTGGTCACCGCGGGCCTGACCTGCACCGACCGCTCACCCGGACCCTACGGGCCCGGGTTCGACAGC
>ODAK010003933.1_pt1 | contig 15322 bp, 29 predicted proteins | sample 1539591 | NCBI WGS metagenome assembly ODAK01 (sample SAMEA3539303, study PRJEB22396) | soil metagenome | biome: tundra; feature: field; material: soil | place: USA | collected 2010-05 | depth 0.15 m | reverse complement strand
CAGCGATCATCTGGACGTGCAGGCGGGCTGGCTCGTGCTGTATGATTGGCCGGGGAACGGGGTGCCGGATCACGTGGAGATTATCATAAATGCGGGAGACGATCTGCAGACGGTTGGGTTCAATACGAGTGGGGAGTCGCACGGGGATCAGGTGAACGGCGGGGCGGTGGCGCTGAAGACGCGGAACTACGACAATGTGTTGGGGTTTGTTCGGACGTGGGCGCCGGCTGCGGCGCTGCATTCGGGGCAGCCGGGGTGTGAGTAAAAAAAAGGTATAATTAGTGCTTAGACCAGCCGGTCCGGGTCGCCACCGGCCGGGGTCCTGACAGCACAGTTTGTCAGTACTGGGTCAAACGCCCGCCGTGTTCCCGTAAAAGGGCTCGGCGGGCGTTTTGTTTGTTTGGGTGCTATTTCTGCCGTGATTTAATCCAAAGATCGATGTCGTCTTCGCGATATAGTTTTGCGGCGCGATACAGTTTCCCCGGACTGTCGGACCATGCAATCAGTTTCCCGTGCTCGGCGGCTTTCTGCGCGACAGCCACGCTGACGCGTGCGCGTTCGGCTGCCTGCTCTATATCCAGGAGCCCAAGAGGCGTGAACTCTGCACGCCGTTGCGATTTCTTGTCCGCATGTTTCTGTTTCAGAGCCTCTGCCTGTTTCGCGTGGGCCTCCGGGCTGTGGCTCTTTTCAGGGTTCTGCTGATGCAGCCAGCGGTTTGAGCAGGATTTGTTGCAGAACACGTGCTCGCTGCGCATTCGATAGGGTGGTCGTGTGACCGGTTTATTGCAATGCGAACAATTGCGCGTTACGTGCGTCTCCGCCAGGCGCGCCCTAGTGATGTTGCCGGATTTTCTGCGGTCGGCGTCGGTAAACGCCCGGCCGAATTTAACAACACGGTTGCCTATAATAAACGGGGCCAGCGTTGCCCGGCCTTTTTGGTGCGCTTCCTCGGTGTGAATCTGGCTGTTTTTGCCCTGGCGTTCTCGCAACAGGAGCGACTCGGAGCGTGTTCGCAGGGGAATATTATAGGCCGCCAACCAGGAGCGTACGGTCATACCTGCCGGAACGCTGCCCCATTCATCTGCCACGATGAGTGCAATCTCGGCCGGGCTGTGGCCGAGATACAGTTCTGCGAGCGTGTCCCTGGTTAGGGGGCACGCTCGCTTGTGTTCAGCAAAATAGCTGTATCGGGCCATCAGGCCAAGGCCTCGACGATCTCGGTCAGATCCTTCTCCCACGCGGACTGGAGTTCATTCTCGTCGTCGTATTCCGCGTACCGCCCCGTGCCGTCGGCGTTCCATCCGCGCTCTGCCATCAGCTGCGCGGCTCGCGCTGCATCCTGATCGGTGGCAACTCCGCCCAACGTCTCGCATGTGATAGTTTTTGCTGTGCTCATGATCTCTCTCCTCTGGTCGGGTTAAACTGGTAAACTGCAGTCGTCCCCCGGTCGGGGGTTCCCTCCTGCGTCTGGTAGGGCGCGGGAGGGGGTTGGTTGGGTTTGGCGGGTATGGCCAGTCGGTACGGAGTTACAGCCCCCACCAGTCGCCTGCTGCTCCAGCTGGCACCTCGCAGGCGGCGCGCTCTATCTCGTCTTTCTCGCGCCTAATGCGTACCTGCTCACGCAGTAGTTGGCTGTTCGTGATATTTCCAAGGCGGTATTGAGTCGCGATCCTCGCATATTCGCGATTCAGGTTGCGCAATTCAATTGCTGTATCGCTCATTTCAATCCTCCTGGTCGGGTTCAATTCTGGTAAACTGTTGGTCGTCCCCCGGTCGGGGGTTCCCTCCTGCGTCTGGTAGGGCGCGGGAGGGGGTTGGGCGTCAGCTTCTAGCGGGGTCCATCGTGCCCTGCACGTCCTGGTTTGCGAGTGTGAGCGCATTTGCACAGTCGCTCAGAAACTCAGGGTCATCGTCGATGTTGATCGCAAACGCATCGCGCATCTCCGCTTCTGTGATGGTGGTCCATCCGATTTCGCGCAGATAGTGCGCGGTGCGGTTGGCTAGGTGTGCGGGTACAAACAGTGTCTTCAGGGTCATGATCCTCATCTCCTCCCGACATCCCCCGGTGTCTCCGGTGCGTCGTTTTCTATGACTATATAGTACTCTATTCAGCACTATTTTGCAATAGGAAAAGGGCGTAACCCGGAACTATTTTGCAGATTTTTTTCGGCGCTTGTCGGCGGGCAGCGTGACGGGGCGCCCGCGCCCTGGCCGATCTCGAAGCTTCTCCACGTCAGCGCGATCGAGAACTGAGAAGCCGCCAACACGCTGTGCTGCGAGCTGGCCGTTCTCAATCATTTTCAGAATGCGCCTGGCTGACACTCCCAGCAGCGCGGCCGCCTCCGATGTCCCCAACAGATCCTTTTCCATCACACTCACCTCCAAAAATAATATACCACTTTCCGAATATATTTGTCAAACACCCTTGCATAATTATTCGGAACCTGGTACTATATAGGCATAGAAAAACCTAATACAGAGCCACCGGCGATGGAGGGAAACCTCCTCGACCTGTTACCAAGCAGGAACGCGCGAAAACCGCTGATGAAGCGGACATCCGGTGGAGTTTGATGAGGTGAGACAAACAACCAAGGGAGAATCTTATGAACACTCTAAACCTGATTGCCGCCTACGACGCTGCGTGTGCTGCGTTTGTCGTCACAAACGACGCACACCTGGCTGCCTGGGCAGCACAGAAAACTGCACACATTGAATTCCTGCTCGCCTCAAAAGAGCGCGAGATCGATCCTGTCGCGTACGCCGCCGCCAGGCTGGCGTATGACGGTGCCATTACAGCCTGCGCGCAGTCCAGCAAGGCGAGGTTCGACGCGCTGGCCGCGAAAATTCGGGCGAAAAAGGCTCTCTGAGAGAGCGCAGACACAACAAAAGGCCGCGCGGATGTAGCAAGCATCCACGCGGCCGGGGCTGATCAGTTAGCAAACGGATCGCCCCTATATTACCAGATAGGGAGAAGAAAATGCCAGTTGATCAACAGTATGCCAACTGCCCCACCGTCCGTGAATTGGGCGACGCGCTGAATGACCTCGAAGAGGCCATGGAGTTGGTTCCGGCATCCGCCAAAACGGATCGCGCCTGGGCAGCATTCGAGCAGGCGTGCAAGGCGTTCGACGTCGTCGCATCGTTCCGGTTCGCGGTCGCGGCATACGCCACAGCGGAGGTGCAGCGATGACAGCAACATTGTCGGCAAGCGCGCAGCAGCGGCGAACGCGCTGCGCTCAGGAGATGGCGGCAGCGGGGTGCAAGATCATGCACCTGCGGGGAGATCGGTATCGGCTGTGGCATCCAGCTACGGATGGCGACACGGGCGGCTGCGTGGTGACGCTGGGCCTGACGCCCTCCTGCACGTGCGAGGACGCGGTTAAATGGGATATGGAGTGCGACCACATGCTGGGCGCGCTGGAGCTGCTGTACATCGCGCGGGTTGAGAAGCCCACGATCCGCGTGTGCGGCAGCGTGATGGTGCAGGCGCCGCCGGCGCCGGTGCCTGCGCCGATCCTGGTGGCGGAGATCGAGGCTGAGGCGGCGCCCGCGATTAAGCCGGCGGCCGCGGCCGGGCGGATCTGGATGGGGACGTGCATTCCTGCGATGATGGTTCCGGCCGGCACGCTGCGGACAGAGGGCAGCCGACTGAGCCAGGGCATCGCGGATGTGGACTTCTACAAGGTTTCGAGAGCAAACGCGGGCGAGGTCGATGGCCATATGTTTGTCGCCCGGCAGGGGTACGACTATGCGGCAGTCGGGTTCGAGATCGACGGCGCGTACTATCGTTACGACGGGATGTCGCCAATGGATGCGGTACACGCCTACAATGGCGGCGAGCGGCCGGAACATGGCGACGGCGCGTTGACGGAGGTAGATACGGAGGCCGACCCGGAGCCTGTTGAGCGACGGATCGACGGCTTCACCGAGGAGTATTGTGAGGATGCCGACGCTTTTGACTGGCGCGTGGACAATTGGGGCGATCCGATCTGCCACTCAGGAGGCGAGATCTGATGACTACCTCAACAAAATCTGTTCAGTCCCTGTTCGTGCAGGGCTATCGTGTGCGGGCCGGGAAGTGTCCTGGCGACCTGGCCATCAAGAGTCCCGCCGGCGCGGTGTATACGGTCAATCCGACGATCAAAACGTGTACGTGCCCTGGCGCGGCGTTCCCTTCGCCGTGCAAGCATGTGGCGGGCGCGGCGGACCTGGTCCGGGAGGAGTTGGCGGACCGGCAGCGGGGCGGCGACACGTGGGGCAACCGGATCAATCGCGTGGAGCCTATGTTCCGCCTGATGGTGCGCTGGCATCAGATCCTGGATGAGCAGGGCGTCGAGGTGGTTCGATCCAACAGGGACGACGCGCAGGACATGAGGATCTGCGGCCGCAACATGTTGGACGAGGTGCGATCGCTGCGCATCGAGTCGCGGGGGGGCGAGCAGCATTACGTGGACTGCGCGCAGTATCGGGCGGTCGCGGACACTATCGAGAGCTACTACTCTCACCTGGCAAAATAGGTTGTTTTGATGGAGGGAGGGACATGCATGGTGTCCCTCCTTCGGAGGAATCAGCGTGAAAAAGGAATTCATTGTCGAGCGCCAGGGGCGGAGCTTCGTGCTGTACGCCGGGCTGCTGGATCTGGCTCATTCGCAGGGGCTGAAGTCGATCCGCACTGAGCTGGTGCAGGTTCCGAGCGAGGCGAACAATCGGGTGGCGATCTGCACTGCGGTCGTGACGATGGAGACGGACGGGGTGGAGCGGGCGTTCACCGGGATCGGGGACGCGGCGGCGAACAATGTGGCGCCGGCGATGGCACAGTGCCTGATCCGGATGTCGGAGACCAGGGCGAAGGCGCGGGCGCTGCGGGATGCGGTGAACATCGGGGTGGCGGCAGAGGAGGAGTTCGGGGACGGGTGCGTCGGGGATGACGGATCGGAGGGCGACGGGCGCCAGGCGCCGGCGCGGCCGCGGACACCTGCGGCGCCGGCAGCGGCTCGGGGCGGGGCGGGGCTGCTGGGTCCGATCACGCCGACACAGATCGATGCGATCACGAAGATCTGCGCGTCGAAAAATCTGAATGTGGTGGCGGAGGCTGATGCTATCGGAGGGGTGATGCTGGTGAACCTGACTGCCGAGCAGGGCGCCAGGCTGATCAAGGCGCTAAGCAAGCGGGATCCCGCTCCGGCGTAATGTGTAACCGTGTGTTTACCATTCCAAGCCCCGTGGCGTCAAGTAGACGCTGCGGGGCTTTTTTGTCGTTTGGGTTAGCGGATGTCTGCTGGAGTGGATCCGCCGGCGTCGCAAAGTGACCAGGTCAACTGGAGCGCTTGTCTACTATTCCGGCGACGTGGCCGGCGAGGGTTGAGAAACAATTGTTTCTCGGGATCCGCGCGCGATGATGGCGCGTTTATGGCGCGTTCCTGGCGCGTTATGGCACATTCATGCGCTCTCATTGGAGGCCGGATCGATGGGGCCCCATGAGACCAGGCGGAGTTTGGTTGGGGCCGGGGCAGGCTGCGGCGCCGGCGGCTCGGTGGGTGGCACGGGCGCCTGCGGGTTGTGCCTGGGATCCGCGAGTTCGGCTATCTCGCGGGCGCGCTCTGTGGGGCGATGCAGGTACAGAATTGTCGTTTGGATATCGGAGTGACCTAGCCGTTCCTGTATCTCCTCCAGGTCGACTCCGTTCTGGCGCAGCCGTGTGGCGAATGCATGCCGCAGGCCGTGGGGGAGAAGGGCTCGGCTGCCGGGCATGTCTGCAATGGCAAATAGGTCTCGCAGCAGAGTGCGCAGCCCCTGATCGCCCATGTAGCAGCCCTGTCGGAGCAGAAAAACGTGATTGTCTTTGCACGACGGTCTGATCGCCAGGTAGTCCGACAGGGCCGCAATGCAGGCGCCGCCGATGCGTACCGTTCTCGCCCTGTCGCCTTTGCCGTGCCTGACGTAGATCGTGGCGGCGGCGATGTCAATGTCGGGAATGCGCAGGGCGAGCAGCTCGGCTCGGCGCAACCCGCTCATGACGAAAGTGAAGACGACGGCGCGGGCCAGCGCGCTGCGGTATGGATGCCGCACGCGTTCGCAGGCGGTCATCAGGGCGGTTACCTGCGCTTCATTTGGTGTTTCACGGCGCGGCTTGTCAAGCTTCGGTGATCGAATCTTTTCGGCGGGATTGGCGGGGATGAGTCCCTGATCGAGCAGGTATACCGCAAATTTGTTAATGGCGCATAGCATGATATAGCACGTCGCGGGGCGAAGCGTGTCGGCCATGTGGGAAATATAGGTGCGGATGTTAGCTTCTGTGAACAGGTCGTCAGAGGGCAGCGAGCGCAGGTAGGTCCGGACGCGGGAAACGTAACTGTAGCGTGTGCTTCGACTATTGTGACCGCGTAAATATGCAGCGAATCCAACCAGTTGTTCACTCAGCATTGCCGGACTCCGTTGGGGAAAGTTTGCGTTACAATTGGATAGACGAGAATTTCAATTTGCTTCTAACCGGCATAAATAATAGCTTTTTTGGGATTGGTTATTGATGGTCTGTGAGGCTGTGTGCAACACTGGTTGCATACCCCAACAGGCGAGTCCACTCAGATATTGCACAGTACCCTGGAGGGCGGGTGCAACTAGGGTTGCAAGTGGCCTAGACGCTCGCCAGTGCTTCGTACGCAGACCTGGCTACGCGAAGCATGGCGCTGCGCCTGGGCGCCGGCAGACTATCCATTAGGCGTGCGAACTCAAGAGCTTCCACGCTAAATGCATTTGCTGCATCGCGCGGAAACGCTGCCTGGATGGCCTCGTCTACAGGTGCGTCAAGTGCGTGCGCTATCTTGATTACCGTGGATCGCTTCCAATCCCTAGCGATCCCGGCATCATCCCCGTCCTCATACCTACTCCAGACCGGCTGACTTACGCCGGCGCGCCTTGCGCACTCTTTCGTCGTCATGCCTTTAGCAACGCGCTGCTCCTTAATCCATCGAGTAAAGCTCATTCATGCATCACCTCCGTTCTCCTTCCAGAGTGGTTTACTTCCTGTCTCAATGCGCATACAGTATACCATAAGGGGTATATTCGTGCAACTGCTTTTGGTACGTGAATTTTATTGTCATTCAGGCTAATTTATTGTTGACAAGGGTATACCCACAGTGGTATAATCCCGCATGCTCAAAAAAACGCACGAGACCAGAACTTTCAAACCGAACCGTCTTTGCGAGCTGCGCGAGGCGCGTGGTTTAACGCAGGAGCAACTAGCGGCGGCTACGGGCATAAAGCAGCCCCATATTTGTGGCATCGAGAGGGGCCGCAAGTTGGGGGTGCGACGATTGATGGTGCTGGCTGCGTTTTTCGACGTGGATGCGAGATACCTTGCGGGGTACAAAGAGACCCCATAATTACGGCGCCCGTCTTTGAGTGGAGACAACACATGGCAAACCCAACAGTACGAACCCGCGCCCGGCGGCCGCTGCGGCGCCGATCGCGGCGGCCGATGGTGAACGCGGTCTACGCGCAGTACGTGGTTGGGCGGGCGTTCGGGCAGCGGAAGGAGTGGGTGATATGGACGCGACGATGAAAGCGCTGACGCCGCGGCTGCTGCGGGCTGTACGCACTGTCGTCCGGGCGGGGGTCTGTGTGCCGGCGATGATGCGAAACTCGGATGGAGATGAGTTGAGCATTGAGATCGTGGGGGAGGGTCCGCCGATCACGGGTTCGTGGACGCACTATGTAGTGGTCAGGGTTCCGACTATTGTGGACTCGGACCGCGATGCGTTTGAGGGCCTGGTCAGAATGGATAGCTGCTTCCTCGACGCGGCCACAGTGGCGCGTCTGGAGGAGATCGCATGCGCCGATGATGACCGCCTGGCGCTGCGTGAAGCGAAGGTGTTCGCGGCCAGGGCGAAGCAGGAGCGGGGCTGATGAGTGAAAGCCGACCGCCGTACATACCCGGCGCGAAGCCGCGCGAGCTGATCGACTCCCTCCACGCGGATATCGAGACAGACAAATCGGGCGACGAGCAGGTGCAATGTATTTGGGACGGGAAGCGCTGGTTCGTGCCGTGCGATGACGGTTTCCGCAGGAACAAGCGCGGACGCCTGGTGCGGTTCGACAGGAGTTGAGTGTGCTGCCCCTTGTGGCCAGGATCCATCGATTTGGCTCGTAATGTACGCCCTCCCTGTGGGAAACGGTTAACCTGGGAGGTTTAGCGGGCGAGCCAATGAAACTGGTCCTGGCCAGAGGGGGTAGGTGATCCGCCTTCTCTAGCGCCCGCGTGCGGTGGCTCACATGCGGGTGTTGTGGTCTACATCGGGGCCAGGTCGCGGGCTAGTCCTGGCGGCCTGGCCAATTCTATCGGAGGTACATGCAATGAGTGACATTCGGGTTATCACTATCCAGACAGAACGCGGTCCGCGGCAGACGCAGGTTGACGTTGTGTCCGACCACTTCGCCGTGAGGCGCGAGTCTCGGGACACAATGCGGCAGCGACGGGGAACCTGCCGCTATGCGTGGAGGATTACCCATGTAGCGTCGGGCTGCGCGGTCGGCAGGGAGTTTCGGACATACACTTCCGCCAGACGGTTCGCGATGCAGCTCGAAAGCGCACCATTTCCGTGGGAGGCAGTCACAACGGAAAACGCCCTTAATATGTCGGGTCCGTTCGTGCGGGGCCTGGTCAACGAGTGCCGCTATCCCTGAGGAGGTGTCGAGTGGCAGCTCGATTGATGATCGACTGCGACCAGCAGATGGTCGACCATGCGGAGATCGTGGCGCAGCAGGTCGCGAAACGCCTGGAATACCAGATCGCGGCGGCCGTGGCCCGGCTTATGGACGAGCCGAATGCGGAGGTGCGGATCGCGCTGGCGTTGGTGTTGCGGTCGGATGACGGCGGCGGGATGATCGCGGCGGAACTATCGATGCGGCGAACGGAGACGGCGGAGAAAGTGACGCTGACGCCGTTCAGATTTGGGCAGACGATGCTGACGTTTGGGGACAGGGAGGTAGGGTGACCATGGCGAGAACCACGTTTATTCCTGCGGAGCAGGTGAATGACTTCATCGAGATCCACGACTCGTTAGCGCACTATGGCTCGGTCAATCCGGACGAGTATCGCTGGTATGCGCAGAACCGTCACGACGGCATGACGCAGAACGAGGTACTGATCCAGATGGCGATCGACCATGAGAAGCCGAAGCCGCCGATCCGATGGACGGCCAGGCGTCGGTGCATAGCCGCCCTGCTGTTCGCTGCGCCGTGGATCGCGCTGGCACTGTTGCTCGGGCTGCAGCGCGGGTTCTGAGTCTGGAATCAGGCAAATTAGCCTGTATAAAAAAGGGGGAATCGCTATGACTGCTAGTGCAGCCGAAACGGCGGCGAACGTCGGCATCGAGTACGTGGTTACGGAGTTCTGCGCGCGGGTGATCGTGCCGGCGCTGACGCAGCTGCTGCTGCCGACTATCGCGATCATCGATAAATCGGGGACGGACCATCGGCACGAGGTGCAGGCGCTGCGGCACGCGCCGCAGGCTCTGTCCGGGATCATTCAGGGGATCGGGCCGGAGCAACTGATCGAGCTTTTATCGCTGCACTCCTCGATCACGAGGGCGGTCGCGGCAGCTGAAGCGGCGCAAGCGGCAGCCGAGATCCTGGCGGATGCGAATGTGTCGGATGGACGCGTAGAGCCGCCCGCCGTGCCGCAGACGTGGCCCAGCGCGCTCGCAGTCCTGCCGGACGCGCTGGCGGCAGTTACACAGGCGCCGCCCATAGGCGAACCCATCTCGGCCCCTGTCGGCCCTGAGATAACAGGACTATAGCGTCTCGAACAAAAAGGCGGCCCGAGCAGGTGAGTGAATCCCGCTCGGGCCGGTCTATGAGGTCACGCATGTCTATTATAGCGTCAATCCAGTTTCTGTGCAAGCGCATCCCCAAGACGGAGGGCCTTTCGCGTGGAAACCTGGCATAAATTCAACCTCGACGTACTCCGTCACCCGAAACTCCGCTCCTTCCGCTCGCCGGCACAGATCAAGATTTTGCAGTTTCTGGCGCTCTCGGTGCGCTATGATGCCAAAGGCGTCGTGCCATTCCTGGACGACGAGATCGCCCTCGACCTCAATGTTCCCCTGCACCATTGGCTGACGCTGCGTGACGGGATGATCGAGCGCGGCATCGTCAGGCAGGTCGCGACGCCGGCGGGCGATCATGTGTACGAGGTGGCGTTCTGGATTTTGCCGGACCAGGGGAACCCTGGCGGCACGGTGCATGACGGGCGGAGTTTAGTGGCGTGGCCGGCGCTGCCCGACGATCCGATAGATCGGTACGCGGATGACGCGGACTCACCGGTCGACACGCGGACGGCGCGCGAGCGAACGGCGGAGCGGGTGGCGCTGCATCGGTACCGCGCGAAGATGCGGGCGGCGGAGAATCGGTATCCGACGCGGGCGGAGAATGCGGAGTTTCTGGAGCGGTATAGGGCGGAAAGGGCGGCGCCCGTGGCGGTCGTGGAAGTGGCGCCGAGCGGCGCGGCCCGCGACGGTTGGGAGATCCAGGGCGCCTATGTCGGACCTTTCGGCGTTCCAAATGTAACAGATTTGCCGCTGGAAAATGTAACAGAGGCATGTAACGCTGCGCAGCCTGTTACATCGCGCGTAGGAGTTGAGAATCGTTTAGAAGAGAGAGACAACAACAGCTTTGAGGTTGGGACGGGCTGTAACGATGTAACAGATGTAACAAATGTTACATCCGGGGAGGCTGTTACATTTGGCGCAGAGGCTGTTACATCTGACGAGGAAGCGGAAAAAGCTGTTGTTGTTGCTCTTCTTTCGGAGCATGGGAAGGACTATGCGCTGTCGGTGAGCGTTGCGGAGGAGCTGTTCTGGAAGTACGGGGCGGACATGTGCCTACTCCAGTTGAAATGGCTGGAGTACAGGCGGCCGCCGAAACCAGAGAAAGGCACACGGGCGGGGCAGTTGAGGGATTCGATTGCCAAGAATTGGCCGGAGCCTCCGGAGGCACGGAAGGCTGAGGCGGCAGCGCGGGAGTTCGCGGCATGGGCGGCGCGGGATGTGTTGATCGCTGCGGAAGCGGAGGCCGCCAACGCGCGGTTGAACGTCGAGCAGGTGCGGCTGGATCTGTGGATAGCGGCGCTGGATGACCGGGTTCGCGCGGAGATCGCGCTGGAGGCGGAGACGGAGCTGGCACCGATTCTCAAATCGAAGTTGGCGGCGAGTCGTGAGGCCAGTGAGCCGATGCCGCATTTGGTCTACGCGGCGCTGCACGTGCTAGGGACGAAAATCGCGCAGCGGCGGATGGACATGTCTACGTGACGCGCATCGCGGCTCCGGCAGATGGATATGACCTGGCCCAGTTCGAGAAAGAGCTTATGGAGCAGCGTGCACCGTCGCCGGCGATCTCGACGATTGCGGGCAGGCTAGTGCTGTGAAGAAATGCGGTGACCAGAATGAGTGAATCTGAATCATTTGTAGCGCAGCGACATTCGGAAGCACAGGCCCGCGTGCCCTACGTGCTGACCGACGCGGAGCTGGGGCAGTACGGCAGAAAAGAAGCGCCGCCCGTTTGCACCGGTGACTGTGGCGAGATCCACACGTGCGCGGGGTGCGGGTGCCAGTACTGCGAGAGGTGCAGGCAGTATGTTCATGCGAGGTGTGCTAAAGCGGAGGGGGTAACTGATGTCCGGTGATGTGCTCCTGCTGAGATGCCCTGCGTGTGGGGCGCAAAACGACAATCACGAGTGCACGGACGGTGTGTCATCTCCAGGGCCTGGCGATACACTTGTCTGTTGCGTGTGCCTGACGGCGTCGGTTCTGGAGGAGATCGATGGATCGCTGTGGCTGCGGGAGATGACAGAAGATGAGCACTGCGATCTCCCGGCCCTGGAGATGCAGGAGCTGCTCAAGGCGCGCGGCCAGGCTGAGGCGGTACGCTCAGTTTTGCGGATGAAGCGGGCGCTGGGGGTGACGCCGTGAGGAGCGATAGATCGAACACGGCAGATCTCTTTGCGGATGCGGCGTCCCCGCCCTGGCCGATGCGTCGTGATTCGCACGGCATCCGCCCGGCGCCGCAGATCCGGAAGATCGAGGCAGCGCCGCCAGACCTGGGAACGCTCGAATTGAGCATGGAGGCAACGACGATCCATGCGCAGACGTGTCGGAGCTGCGGGAATGTGATTGCACCGTGGCAGCCGTTGTGGCGGGAGTACTGGCTATTCGGGAGTGGGGATGGGCGGGAGCGGAGGGTGCTTTTCCTGTGCGTGGCGTGCTGGGAAAGTGAAGGGGATAAACGATCATGAACACACCAGAAACATATCGGGCACCAAATTCCCATCTGCATCGCGTCTAATGTAGGGCATTCTGTTCTCCTTTGCGTCTAATGTAGGGCATTCTGTTCTCCTTTCACACTCAGTTTTCCCACAAACAATTATCCCACAAACAGCAGCGAAGAATGTAATCTTTGCAGCGCGCGCGCCCGCAATTGAAACACCCTGGATTCGGATATTGCCAGTCGTTCGGCTATTTCACGGAGCAACATTTCGTTGCCATAGTAGAGTCGGATGACCATTTGTTCGCGTGGCGGCAATTTGTCGACACGCTTCAAAAGGTATTCGATTCCGTCGTGTTCTGCCGCGATTTCCTCGGGGCCTGGCGATGGATCGGGTATGAGGTCGGCGAGGGTGAGGGTGCTTGGGCCGGGGCTTCGGGGTGCGCTTGCGCCAACGTGGTCCGTAAAGTTTCGGCGCTTCAATTCGTGCACGTGAGCGGCGTCCTCCGTGGCGACGTCTACCGGCGCCCCTTGTGCCTCAAGTATTTTCTCCCGCGCTTTGAACCCCTCGCTGATCTGAGTGCGTGCCGTGCGCGTGACCCAGTCCATGTTCCGCAGATGCTCCAGGACGGCGCCGCGCATTTTCGAGACTGCCCACGTTACGAACTGGACTTTCCGTTTTGGATCGAACTCGTCGACGGCCTTTATCAGGGCGTAGAGGGCGGCGCCGGTGAGGTCGTCTCGGTCGACGTGTCCGCCGAACTGGCGACTGCCGGCGATGGCGCATGCGGTGATCGCGGCGAGGTGTTGGTGCGCCTCGATGAGCCTGGCTCTGGCGCGGTCGCGCGCCACGGCGTCGGTATCGTGGTGGAATGTGTGCCAGAGGCGGTCCATGGCGGGGTTTGGGGGTGTCATAGGTTGGCCTCCGCTATGCGCCAATCGTGCCATGCTTTGCTGTGTGCGGAGTAAGCCTCGCAGTAGGCCGTGTACTCGTCGTCGGAGGGCGAAGCGGTCATCGTGGCCAACGCAACATCAAGCTCGGCCCGTGTGCGCATAACTGCGGCACGGCAAACTTTCAGATAGGCTGCGCGCACTGCGTCAGGGTTGGTCGGTCTATTCATTCTGTTTCCGCCTTTCGGGATCGAGTGCGGGCGCTCCTGTCCGGCCTATACGCTGTGTGCTTCCAGCTTGCGCTCGGGGCGATGTAGAACAGGCTTGCCGGCAGGTTCTCGATGCACTCCAGGATGTCCCGGCTGTCGTCGTCACTGTCGAGGGAGCGGAGGAGAATCTTTATCTTGTGGATGATTGCGCACACTGCGGAGGCGCTGATCGGCGTCTCCAGCCTCGCGCCGATCGCCGCCAGCGGCTCGCCGCCGAGCCAGGCCTCGATGCAGTCCCGGTCTCGCGGGGTGAGGACTATGTTGCGGAGTCGTTTGTGAAGTTCGGTGCGTTGGGCGAGCCATTGCTCGGCGTGGATCGGGTATCGGTAGGGGCCATCGAGGAGGGCGAAAACTGCTGTGGGAGGGAGGAGTGTTTCGGAGTGGCGCTGCTGCTCGCGGAGGTACATCTGGATTTCGTAGTCGAGGATTCGGGCGATCCAACAGAACAGATCGCGGTTGTCGTCCCGCGCGTTGAACATGGCGCGGAGCTGCCAGGCTTTGATGAGGGCGTTCTGGACGCGGTCGTCCGAGCAGGAGTGGCCGACCGCGCGAATGGCACGGGCGATGAGGGCAGGGCGCACCTGGTCGGTGCGCAGGTCAAATTGGCTTTTGGATAGAGTGGTCGGCGTGACCGAAAACGACGCAGCAGGAGACGCAGCCATAGAGCATCCTGTGAGTGCGGACGCTCGGGGCGTTCTGGCGTGTCTCGGTGGCGCGTGCCCGTCTGGCGGGTCTCAGGGGTTAACTGCGCGTTGGCGAGTCGAGAGGGTTTAGGCGGTTAGATGTTCAGGCAGTGGAGACAGCGGCGCCGGCGCTCATGGCGGCGATGAGTGAGAACGCTTCGGCTGCGCGGGCCAGGCCGAGACAGTAGTTTTCGAGGGCGTTGGTGAGATGGATCGGTATCGAGAACAGGTTATCGGTTTTGCAGGCGAGGCAGCGGAGCGTGGTGGTTCCGTGATTGTCGCTCTTGCCGAGGGTTTTGCCGCAGCGGGGGTTGCCGCAGCAGAGTACACCGCGCTGGGTGACAATGCCGTCGACTTGCATGAATGCGGTTGGTGCTGGATTCAAGGTCGGTTCCCCTGTGCGTATTGTGTTGCTGGGTGATTGGGGAATAGCGACGGGGCCAACCTCGATCTAGTATAGTGCATACTGCCCTAATATGCAAGTTTGGGGCTCATTGTGGTACTTTTACAATTCTTTTCGCGTATTTTTGAGTTATGGTGACGAATCCGGTTCATGTCGGGCGACTCGTGGCAATTAGTATATAAGAGAAGATTTCAGACTGCCTTTGGGGGCGGTCTTTTTTGTTGGGCGGGAACGGTGGTTATGGCGAAGCGGCGCGTGATGAAATCGGAGATAGGTCGGCTGTTGTCACAGATCGACGAGCTGCTCCGCGAGAACGCGTCACTGCGGGCGTACATCGATATTCTGAACCGTGCGCGCGGGTATGGGGCGGTTGACGGCAAGACGGTGCCGCCTGCCTACCACCACTCGCATTTTCCGTTTCGGCCGAAAGGTTAGATCCATGGCGCGCGAGATACACGGACACGAGGGCAGCGCCCTCAACAACAGCCTGATCATCTCTGCCGACGACCGGGACGAGTCCGGGGGCAGCCACATCTATGACATGGCGCTGCGCGTCGGTTCCGGGAAGTACCGGTATGCGGGTCATATCGACTTCCAGAGGGGGCCGGTCAAAGAGGCTGGCCTGAATGGGATCTCGGATGAGGCGCTGATCGCTATCGTGATTGACCGGCTGGAGGGGTTCCAGGCGGGGCCGTTCCGGAGCGAGTTTAACGGGCTGGTGATCGATAAGCTGGCGGATGCGCTCTCGTGGCTGCGGAAGCGGACGCTGGACAGGCAGGCGCGCGGGGTTGAGGGGCTGAATAAGGTTTGAGGGGCGG
>ODAK010003931.1_pt1 | contig 15325 bp, 18 predicted proteins | sample 1539591 | NCBI WGS metagenome assembly ODAK01 (sample SAMEA3539303, study PRJEB22396) | soil metagenome | biome: tundra; feature: field; material: soil | place: USA | collected 2010-05 | depth 0.15 m | reverse complement strand
AATCACATCGACAGCGACGTTGTTCTTCTTCAACTGCTTGCCAATTTTCTGCAGGCAGGACAACCATGAAACCGCAAGAAGCTCTGATTCGTATTATCGAGCATCGTGAAATTTTTCACGAGGAAATGCTGTCTTTGATGCGGCAGATCATGGGCGGCGAGGTGTCGCCGACGCTGATCGCCGCGATCATCACCGGCCTGCGCGTGAAGAAGGAGACCATCGGTGAGATCGCCGCCGCGGCGCAGGTGATGCGCGAATTCGCAACCAAGGTGCCGGTGGGCGACGACGCCAAGCTGGTTGACACTTGCGGCACCGGCGGTGACGCAGCACACAGCTTCAACATTTCGACCGCCGCGGCATTTGTCGCCGCCGCGGCCGGCGCCAGGGTCGCGAAGCACGGTGGGCGCTCGGTGTCGAGCAAATCTGGCAGCGCCGACGTGCTCGAAGCGCTCGGCGCCGACATCAATCTGAAGCCGGAACAGGTCGCGCAGTCGATCAAGGAAGTCGGCGTCGGCTTCATGTTTGCGCCCAATCACCACGGCGCGATGAAGCACGCGGCACCGGTTCGCAAGGAGCTTGGCGTACGCACTATCTTCAACATCCTCGGCCCGCTTACCAACCCGGCCGGCGCACGCAATCAGCTGATGGGCGTGTTCCATCGCGATCTGGTCGGCATCCAGGCGCACGTGCTGCAGCGGCTCGGCAGCCGTCACGTGATGATCGTGCACGGGCTCGAGGGCCTCGATGAGATCTCGATTTCCGGGCCGACCTTGATCGGCGAGCTGAAGAACAACGAAGTACGCGAGTACCAGATCAAGCCTGCGGATTTCGGGCTCGCAACGCACGATGCAGCGGCGATTCGCGTGGAGGGTGCCGAGCAGTCCAAGGCGATGCTGCTCGCCGCGCTGGACAATAATCGGGGTGCCGCGCGCGACATTGTCGCGCTCAACGCCGGCGCCAGCATCTACGTTGTGGGGCTCGCCGGCACGCACGCCGCCGGCGTCAAGCAAGCGCTCGAGATGATCGCGAGCGGCGCGGCGCGCAGGAAGCTCGACCAGTTCGTCGCGTTCACGCGCAGCGTGTAAGAACAATGGTTCGCAATGACTGATATCCTGCGGCGCATCCTCGCGGTCAAGGCCGAGGAGATCGCCGCCGCAAAATCCGCTAAGCCGCTTGCCGCCCTGCGCGCTGAAGCCGAAGCCATGGCCAAGCCGCGCGATTTTGTCGGCGCGCTACGCGCGCAGGTCGCCGCCGGCAAAGCGGCGGTGATTGCCGAGATCAAGAAAGCGAGTCCGAGCAGGGGCGTGCTGCGCGAGAATTTCGATCCGGCGGCGATCGCGGCAAGCTATGCCAGGCATGGCGCGGGGTGCCTGTCGGTGCTGACCGATGCGCAGTTTTTTCAGGGCAGCGCCGAGTGCCTGAGACAGGCGCGCGCGGCATGCAGCCTGCCGGTGTTGCGCAAGGATTTCATGCTCGAGCCGTATCAGTTGTTTGAAGCGCGCGCGATGGGCGCCGATTGCATCCTGTTGATCGTTGCCGCGCTTGATATCGTGCGCATGGGCGAACTCGAAGCGACCGCGCGATCGCTCGGCATGGCGGTGCTCGTCGAGGTACACGATGCGGCGGAACTTGAGCGCGCGCTCATGTTGAAAACTCGGCTCCTCGGTATCAACAACCGCAACCTGCGCACGTTCGACACCCGGCTCGACGTTACACTTGATCTGCTCCCGCGCATTCCGGGCGACCGCATCGTGATCACCGAAAGCGGCATACTGAAGCCGCAAGAAGTCGCGCTGATGCGAGCGAACGGCGTCAATTGCTTTCTGGTCGGGGAAGCGTTCATGCGCGCATCCGACCCCGGTGTGGAATTGGCGCGCCTGTTCGGCAATCAAAACTGAAGAGCGCTAGAATCGGCATTAACTAATGGAAAATGGCACATGCTTAACATCGACAACCTGATCATCGCCTTCGACAATGGGTTACGCACGCTGCTCGCGCCGGCGTACAGCGCGCGGCCGCATCCCGATGCGGGCGTTGCCAGCAGTGAATTGGGCGCTGACGAAAAACACCTCGCCGCAGCGCTGATGCGCGTCAACCACAGCGGCGAAATCTGCGCGCAAGCCTTGTATCAGGGACAGGCGCTGACCGCACGTAACCCCGAGGCGCGCGCGGTGCTCGACCAGGCGGCGGCCGAGGAAACCGATCACCTGGCGTGGACCGCGCGGCGCATTGACGAGCTCGGCGGGCGCGTGAGCCTGCTCAATCCGCTGTGGTACGCGGGTTCATTCGCGCTCGGCGCCGCCACCGGATTGCTCGGCGACAAGTGGAACCTGGGTTTTCTGGCCGAGACCGAGCGCCAGGTCGAAGGCCATCTCGCGGGCCAACTCGACCGCCTGCCGCCGCAGGACGAAAAAAGCCGGGCAGTTCTGGAGCAGATGAAAGACGACGAAGCGCGCCATGCCCGCACTGCAATCGAGCACGGCGCCGCTGAGTTGCCGGCGCCGGTCAAATTGGCGATGAAACTCGGCTCGCGCGTGATGACGCGCACCTCATTCTGGATTTAAGCAAGGATTCACCGCCAAGACGCCAAGAGCGCCAAGAAAAAAAGCGTCAGGAATAATGAGTGAAGAGTTGAGAAGTAAACAGCGCTGCGCCGCGGGTTTTCCGCCTCTCTCCTCACGCCTCACACCTCGCGTATCTCATAGTCATGCGTGATCTGAGCGGTCTTGGCAAGCATGATCGACGCCGAGCAGTATTTCTCCGCCGACAGGTGGATTGCGCGCTCGACTTGCTGCGGCTTCAGGCCGTTGCCGCTGACGACAAAGTGGAAGTGGAGTTTGGTGAAGACCTGAGGGTCCTGAGTGGCACGCTCGGCTTCGATCTCGACCACGCAATCGGCGATCGCGGCACGCCCTTTTTTCAGGATGTGTACCACGTCGTAGGCAGTACAGCCGCCGGTGCCGATCAGCACGGTTTCCATCGGCCGCATGCCGATATTGCGGCCGCCGCCCTCGGGGGCGCCGTCCATCACGATCGTGTGGCCGCTGCCGGACTCGCCGACGAAGCACACGTTTTCGACCCATTTGATGCGAGCTTTCATGTTGTTATCCTGGAAAAAACCGGAAATTATGCCCGACTATAGCAATCCGCTGCGGCTTGGCGCTGCCCGCGTGCCAGGGGCCGCAGACATGCCTTGTCCCGGTTCTGGTTTGACATCACAGACATTTTTGCCATAGAATCCAAAGCTTTCCGTCGTTTCCAACGGGTTTAAGGGTTGTTAGTTTGTTATGAAGACTTTTACGGCGAAAGCCCATGAAATCAAGCGCGACTGGTACGTAGTCGACGCTCAAGACAAGGTGCTCGGCCGGCTCGCCGCAGCGCTCGCGCACCGGCTGCGCGGCAAGCACAAGCCGGAATTCACGCCGCACGTCGATGGCGGCGATTATATCGTGGTGGTCAACGTCGATAAGCTGCGCGTGACCGGCAACAAGGCGAACGACAAGCTCTATCACCGCCACAGCACTTATCCGGGCGGCATCTACACCACTAACTTCGCCAAGCTGCATGCGCGCCACCCCGGCCGCGTGCTCGAAATGGCGGTCAAGGGCATGCTGCCCAAAGGGCCGCTCGGTTACGCGATGCTGAAAAAACTCAAGGTTTATGCCGGCATCAGTCATCCGCACACCGCGCAGCAACCGAAAACTCTGGAAATAAGGGCCTGATCCCATGCCAGCCAAGCAAACGCAATACAACTACGGCACCGGCCGCCGCAAAAGCGCGGTCGCGCGTGTTTACATCAAGCCCGGCAAAGGCGATATCATCGTCAATGACAAGCCGGTCGACGAGTTTTTCTCGCGCGAAACCGGGCGCATGATCGTGCGCCAGCCGCTGGTGCTCACCGATAAACTCACCACGTTCGACATTCTGGTCAACGTCGATGGCGGCGGCGAGTCGGGACAGGCCGGCGCGGTGCGCCACGGCATCACGCGCGCATTGATCCAGTACGACGCAAGCCTCAAGCCGGCGCTCAAGAAAGCCGGGCTGGTGACGCGCGATGCGCGCGAAGTGGAGCGTAAGAAGGTCGGCCTGCACAAGGCGCGCCGGCGCAAGCAGTTCTCGAAACGCTGACCCCCGGGGTCAAGAGGCTCTAAGCAACGAAAGCCGCCTGCGGGCGGCTTTTTCGCTTGTAACTTACAATGACGCGCGGCGGATAACGGGAATGGCACACAGGACACTCAAGATCGGAGTCGTGGGTGGCACCGGCTATACCGGTGTCGAACTGCTGCGGCTGCTCGCGCAGCATCCGCATTGCGAGCTCGCGGTGATTACCTCGCGCCAGGAGGCGGGCACGCCGGTCGCCGCGATGTTCGCCAATCTGCGCGGCCGCGTCGATATGAATTTCAGCGCGCCGTCGGACGCCACGCTCAAGCAATGCGACGTGGTGTTCTTCGCCACGCCCAACGGGGTGGCGATGCAGCAGGCAAGAATGCTGGTCGATGCGGGCGTGCGCGTGATCGATATCTCCGCCGATTTCCGCATCAAGGATATCACGACGTGGGAAAAGTGGTACGGCACCAAGCACGCGTGCCCCGAATTGGTTGCGGCTGCGGTCTATGGTCTGCCCGAGGTTAACCGCGAGCAGATCAAGCGCGCGCGCATCGTCGCTAACCCGGGGTGTTATCCGACTTCAGTGCAACTGGGTTTCCTGCCGCTGATCAAAAGCGGCATGGTTGATCTCGATCATTTGATCGCGGATGCCAAGTCCGGCGTAAGCGGTGCCGGGCGCAAGGCCGAAATGCACACGCTGTTTTCCGAAGCGTCGGACAACTTCAAGGCCTACGGCGTGACCGGCCACCGCCACCATCCTGAAATCTCGCAGGGCCTGAGCCTGATGGCGGAGCGCGAGGTGCGGCTTACCTTCGTGCCGCACCTGACGCCCATGATCCGCGGTATCCACGCAACGCTCTATGCACGCCTGACCGGCGGCGCGGATCTACAGCAGCTCTACGAAAAACATTATGCGAACGAGCCGTTCGTCGACGTGCTGCCGGCGGGCAGCCATCCTGACACGCGCTCGGTGCGCGGCAGTAACCTGTGTCGCATCGCCGTGCATCAGCCGCAGGGCGGTGATATTGCGGTGGTGCTGTCGGTGATCGACAATTTGACCAAGGGTGCGGCCGGGCAGGCGGTGCAGAATATGAACCTCATGTGTGGCTTGCCGGAGACGACGGGGCTGGAGCAGATCGCATTAATGCCATAATAAAAAAACTCAAACGCATGTTCGGCATCTCGGCGCCGCGCATGGCGGTGCGCGCCGCGATCCCGTGGTACTGGCGCTGGCTGGGATTGATTGCGCTGGCGCTGATTATCCTTTTGCTCTCGCGCGCTGCCTACGATTTCGGCAAAGAGTTTGCGGGCTTCGACCAAAGCGAAGCCGATCGCGAGGTGCAGCGGCTGGGCGCAAGCAATGCGCGGTTACAGCAGGAACTGGCCTTGGTGCGCGGGCAGATCGCGCAGGGCGAACGCCAGCTGCAGATGGAGCACGCGACCTATGCCGACCTGGTCAAGCAGATGAAAGCGCTGAGCGAGGAGAATGCGACGCTCAAGGAAGATCTCGCGTTTTTCCAAACGCTGATGCCTTCCGGCGGCAAAGAGGACGGGATGGCAATCAACCGCTTCCTGGTGCAGAATGATGCCCTGTCCGGCGAATATCGCTACCGGTTGCTGCTGACCCAGACCGGCAAGCGCAGCAAGGATTTCCAGGGCCGCTTGCAGTTTTCGGTCGACGTGCAGCAGGATAATAAGAAAGTGGTCATGACTTTGCCTGCCGAAGATGATAAGGAAAACAACGGTTTTAATCTGAATTTCCGCTTTTACCAGCGCATCGAAGGCGCGTTCCGCGTTGCCCCAAATGCGGTGGTGAAAAGCATGCAGGTCCGGGTGTTTGAAAACGGCAGCAGCGAGCCCAAGCTGACCCAGACCGCCAATGCGTCTTGAACAGGAGTGCGATCATGTTTGGAAACAAGGGCAACAAACCGCAGAACCGCATTGACTGCCTGATCGGCGCCGGCACCACGGTCGAAGGCAATATCACTTTCAGCGGCGGCTTGCGCGTCGACGGTCACGTGCATGGCAATGTGCTGGCAGCCGAAGATAAGCCCGGTACGCTGGTATTATCCGAACAGGCACGCATCGAAGGCGAAATCCACGTCTCGCACGTGGTTATTAACGGCACGGTGGTTGGCCCGGTGTATGCTGTCGAATACATGGAACTGCAGGCCAAGGCCGATGTCACAGGGGATGTTTATTACCGCACGCTCGAAATTCAACTCGGCGCGGTGGTGCAAGGCCGTCTGGTTTACCAACCCGAAGGCAAATCCAGCAACATCGTGTCATTGAAGCCTGCAACGGCGGATTGAATGGACAGCAACGCGTTATAATAGGGCTGGCTTCGAATTTTGCAGGAGCGACAAATGAACGCAGTCACAGAAATGCCCGTCCCGCTGGTGTTCAGCGAAAGCGCGGCGACCAAAGTCAAGCAGCTGATCGACGAAGAAGGCAACCCTGATCTCAAACTACGGGTGTTTGTCACCGGCGGCGGCTGCTCCGGCTTCCAGTACGGCTTCACTTTCGATGAAGTGATCAACGAGGATGACACGTCACTTCAGAAAGACGGCGTCACACTGCTGATCGACCCGATGAGCCTGCAATACCTGGGCGGTGCCGAAATCGACTATCAGGAAGGCGCCGAAGGCGCGCAGTTTGTGATCAAGAATCCCAATGCGACTTCCACCTGCGGTTGCGGGTCTTCGTTTTCAGCCTGACTGAGTTCTGACCGAACAAAAAAAGGGCGCATACAGCGCCCTTTTTTATTAGTCTAGGCGCGCGAGGTTAGTGCCGCGCAGCAGATCGAGCCGTTGTGCGTACGATTTGGCATTCTGCTCGAACTCCGGCTTCTGCCCGGGCGTGATCGGCGGTGCGGAAGGCATCGCAATGCGCGATGGATTCTGGCTGACATCGTTAACGCGGAATTCGTAGTGCAGATGTGGGCCGGTCGCAAGCCCGGTGGCGCCGACGTAGCCGATCACGTCGCCCTGCATGACGCGCTTGCCTTTACGCAAGCCTTTGGCGAAACCCGACAGGTGGCCGTAATACGTCGTGAATTTCGATTGATGGTGCAGCACGATCAGGTTGCCGTAGCCGCCATGCCGGCCAGAAAACTCGACCACGCCGTCGCCGGCGGCCTTCACGCGCGTGCCGGTCGGCGCGCCGTAGTCGACACCTTTATGCGCGCGCCAGGTCTGCAGCACCGGATGGAAGCGCGCATTCGTAAAGCCTGACGTGATGCGCGAAAACTCAAGCGGCGAGCGCAGAAACTGCTTGCGCAAATTCTTGCCGTCGAGTGTGTAGTAGCCGCCCTGACCGTCGGTATACTGGAAATACACCGCTTGGTAGGTCTTGCCCTGATTGATGAACTCGGCAGACAGCACGCGTCCGGTCTTGACCGGCTCGCCATGGTGATAGAACATTTCATACACGACGCTGAAGCGGTCGCCTTTGCGCAGGTCGCGGTGAAAGTCGATATCGGTCGAGAAAATGTCGGCAATCTGCGTTGCCACCGGGTCGGGCAGTCCCGCCGCATCGGTCGCGCCGAACAGCGAGTTTCTGATTTGCGCCGATATCATCAGTACGCGCTGCTCGAGACGCGCCGGATCTTCTTTGATGGTGTAGCCTGTGCCGTTACGATCGACCGCAAGCAGGCTGCCTCCATTCAGATAGCGCAGGTTCACGAGCCTGCCGTCGGCAGTGGTGGTCACGCGCACGGTCTTGCCGGGAACCAATTGATACAACGCCTTCGCCTGCTTGTTGTTGCGCAGCAGTTGCAACGCTTCCGGATCGTCGATCTGCAGGCGCGCGAGCAGGCTCCCCAAGGTATCGCCGCGCTGGATGCGTTCCTCGCGCGTGAATGTGGGGCTAATGTCGGCGGCCGGCGTCAGCGCCGGCAGATTGAGTTCCTCGACAATGTTGTTGACCGGCACTGTTTCGACCAAAGTGTCGGGGGCGATGCCGAACGCGGCGACAACACCGAAACATGGCAATGCAATCAGCGCGGCGGCAACGCGATGACGCATTGGGAACTTCCGTATCAAGTCGAATAGTTTCTGGGCTAAAATCATGCTTTTAGCTTGTTGTTTTAAGGCCCGCCTGTTTGAGCCGGGAAGCTTAGCAGAATTAAATGGATGCGCAAGGCAATATTTCACGTTGTGAAATCGAAAACATGATTATGGTGCCGCAGTGCCCGCGCTAAAAGAACAACTCGAAATCATCAAACGCGGCTGCGACGAGCTGCTAGTCGAGGCGGAACTCGCCGACCGGCTGAAAGCAGGTCAGCCGTTGCGCGTCAAGGCCGGTTTCGATCCGACCGCTCCGGATCTGCACCTCGGCCACACCGTGTTGATCAACAAATTGCGCCAGCTGCAGGATCTTGGCCACCACATCGTGTTCCTGATCGGCGATTTCACCGGCATGATCGGCGACCCCAGCGGCAAGAACACGACGCGCCCGCCGCTGTCACGCACGGAAGTCGAGCGCAACGCCGATACTTACAAGGCGCAGGTATTCAAAATACTCGAAGCGGACAAAACCGAGGTCGTCTACAACTCGGCGTGGATGGACAAGCTCAGCTCGGCCGATATGATCAGGCTTGCCGCGACGCACACCGTCGCGCGCATGCTCGAGCGCGACGACTTCGGCAAGCGTTATAAGAGCAACCAGCCGATCGCCATCCACGAATTCCTCTATCCGCTGGTGCAGGGCTACGACTCGGTCGCGCTGAAGGCCGACCTCGAACTCGGCGGCTCCGATCAAAAATTCAACCTGCTGATGGGGCGCGAGGTGCAGAAGCATTATGGCCAGCCGCCGCAATGCATCTTGACCATGCCGCTGCTCGAGGGCCTCGACGGCGTCAACAAAATGTCGAAGTCACTCGGCAACTACGTCGGCATCACCGAAAGCCCGAATGAGATTTTCGGCAAGCTGATGTCGGCCTCCGACGAGCTGATGTGGCGCTATCTGGAGCTACTGTCTTTTGAACCTATCGGGAAGATCAGGGCCAAGCGCGAAGCCGTTAATCAGGGCACCAATCCACGGGATATCAAATTTGATTTTGCCAAAGAGATCGTTGCACGTTTTCACGGTCCCGAAGCTGCACAGAATGCTGCGCGGGAGTTTATCGCGCGTTTCCGGCAGGGCGGGATTCCCGCCGACATTCCCGCGGTAAGCGTGCGCGCCGACACCGACGGCATCGCGATCGCCAACCTGCTGAAGGAGGCGGGACTCACCGCCAGCACATCGGAGGCGCTGCGCATGATCGCACAGGGCGGCGTCAAGCTCGACGGCGAGAAGGTAAGCGACAAAGCGCTAAAGCTCCCCAAGGGCGCCGCAGTCGTGGTGCAGGTCGGCAAGCGCAAGTTCGCGCGCGTCACCGTCGGCTGAAACGCGCCACGCACGTTCGTCCGTGAACGGCTAGCCCGGGACGTTGTATTTCGCCATGAAGCGGCGGTCGATGTAATCCTTCCAGCGCCAGACCCACGCGCTTTCGAATACTAGCGGTCCGCACGACGCCACCGCATACTTGTCGCCGGTACTGATCAGCGCGAGTGCGCGGTGTTGGGGCCGGTAGGGAATCAGGGGGACACCGGCGAGCGAGCGCCGCAGGTTCGCGGCGAGTGGCGGTCCCTGGCGCACCGCGTACACCCCCGACTTCGGATAGGCATATCCCCCGATCGTCGCGCAGTCGCCCGCTGCGAAGACCGCGGGGCTTGAGATCGATTGCAGATGCTCGTTGACGGCGATGAAACCGGCTGTATCGAGTGCGAGCCCGGTCTCGCTCAGCCGCGGGGAAGCGCCTGCGCCGGTTACCCAGACGATCGCATCGGCAGCGATGCGTTGCCCGTTCGCCATGACAACAACGTTCGGCTCGACGCGCGCGATACGGCTGACAAAATGCAGTTCGATTTGCCGCTCCGAGAGGATGCGCTCGAACGCAGAGTGCACCTTCGGATCGTGGCCGATCAGCAGCCGGTCCGTGTCGGTGACGAGCACGAACCGGACAGTGCTCCGTTCGAACAATTGCGCCAGCCGGTATTGCATCGCGAGCAACAGCTCAACGCCTGCAGCGCCGCCGCCAACCACGGCAAGCATCCCCAGACCTTTCGCGCCGGCACGCTCGATGAGCGCATTCCATGCCTGCAGCAATGTTTCCACCGGTCTTACTGCGATCGCGTTTTCCGCAGCGCCCGGGATCCCCGCCATCGCCGACGTTGAGCCGACATCGATCGAAAGGATGTCATAGCGGATCGTGGGTCCCTCCGCGAGCACGACCTCGCGCCGCGCCGGATCGACGTCATGCGAAAGCGTGCGCAGGAATCGCGCGCCGGCAAACCGGGCGAGGCGCTCGAGATCGATGTGACACTCGTGATGCTTGTAGTGTCCGGCGATGAGCCCGGGCAGCATCCCCGAATAGGGCGCGAAGCGCACCGGACTCACCAGCGTGATGTCGACTCCGGCGATCGGACGCACGCCAAATTGCCTCAGCACCTCAACGTGGCTATGACCGCCGCCAAGCAGCAGTAGGCGCTTCAAGGCAGACGCCCGGCTATTCGGGCGCGGCCCCCCACAATTGCTTCAAGCGGTTATCGCGGCCGCAGCCGCTGCGGTAGAACTTGTAGCGCACCGGATTCTTGAGATAGTAATCCTGGTGGTAATCCTCGGCCGGGTAGAACTCGGCCGCGCGCGTAATCTCGGTCACGATCGGCCCCTTGAACAGCTTGTTCTTCTCGAGCGCCGCTTTTGACGCCTCGGCGAGCCGCTTCTGCTCTTCGTCGTGGTAGAAGATGCCGGTGCGGTACTGCGAGCCGACGTCGCAGAACTGCTGGTCTTTCACCGTCGGGTCGACGTTGCGCCAGAATACTTCGAGCAGTTTTTCGTAGCCGATTTTTTTCGGGTCGTAAACCACCTCCACCGCTTCGGCGTGCCCGGTGCGGCCGGACGAGACTTCCTCGTAAGTCGGGTTCTTTTTCTGGCCGCCGGTATAGCCCGACTTAGTCGAAATCACGCCATCCAGCTTGTCGTAGGGCGGCTCCATGCACCAGAAGCAGCCGCCTGCGAAGGTAGCCTTGACATAGCCAGTAGCATTGGCGCCAGGCTTTGCGGCCGCTTTGGGCGCCTGGGCCTGGCTGATTGCGGCGAGACCAAGCAACAGGGCAGCCGCGAAAACCAGGGTTGCATTACGAACTTTCGGCATGTTCATCCTCTCCAAAATGGTTGCGCCGTCATTGTATGCGTGTTGATAGATTATGATTGAGACTTGGTCGCGCCGCTTATGGTTTCCTTACTTTATCAGCGCGATCACCGGCGCTGTCAGGAAATCGCCCCGCTCGGGACTGATGTCGGCCTAAACCATCCGGAAGGGAATGCCGCATGATACAGACTACTTCAACTCAACCGCCGGCAGGCAAGGAAATGGCCACGCTCGGGGGCGGCTGCTTCTGGTGCCTGGAGGCAGTATTCGACGGCTTGCAGGGCGTGGAGTCGGTCGAATCGGGCTACACCGGCGGCAAGATTGCGAATCCGACCTACCAACAGGTGTGCAACGGTGATACCGGGCACGCCGAAGTGGTGCGCGTGACGTTCGACCCCAGGACGATTTCGTTAAAGGAGGGCCTTGAGGTGTTCTTCGCGATCCACGACCCGACCACCTTGAATCGCCAGGGCAACGACGCCGGCACGCAATACCGCTCGGCGATTTTTTATCATACGCCCGCGCAGAAAGCAGCGGCCGAGCAGCTGATCGCCGGGCTGACGGCCGCAAAAGCCTTCGACGATCCGATTGTGACCGAGGTGGCGCCGGCGCAGACGTTCTACATCGCCGAGGGCTATCACCAGGAGTATTTCGCCAACAACAGCTATCAGCCGTATTGCCAGTTCGTAGTCGCGCCGAAAGTAGCAAAATTCCGGAAAAAGTTTGCCGCGAAGGTCAAGCAGTAGTTTGCGGCCGATTGTCGCGTGTCACGAAACTGTAATAATCAACGGCTAAGATGCTCTCGTGCCTTAAGATCAATCAATGTCTGATAATGGAGAGCAATCGATGAAATCCGAATTTGTCCAACGTCTTATCTCCTTTGCAGCGCTGGCCCTCGGCCTTGCTGCAGCGCCCGCGGTTTTGGCAGCCGACATCACCGGCGCCGGCGCGACCTTCCCGTATCCGCTTTATTCAAAGTGGGCCGAGGCCTACAAAGCGAAAACCGGGATTGGCATGAATTATCAATCGATCGGCTCCGGCGGCGGAATCAAGCAGATCATCGCCAAGACCGTCGATTTCGGCGCCTCCGACGCCCCGTTGCAACCTGAAGATCTCGAAAAGAACGGCCTGGTTCAGTTCCCGATGGTCATGGGCGGCGTGGTCCCAGTCTATAACCTCGAAGGCATCAAGCCCGGCGCCATACGTCTGACCGGCGCGGTGCTCGCCGACATCTACCTCGGCAAAATCACGAAATGGAATGCGCCGGCAATTGCGGCACTCAATAAGGACGTCAAGCTTCCGGACCAGGATATTACGGTGGTGGCGCGCTCCGACGGCTCGGGCACCACTTTCATTTTCACCAACTACCTGTCCAAAGTCAGCACCGAATGGAAAGACAAGGCCGGCAACAACACTTCGGTGAAATGGCCTGCCGGGGTTACGGGCAAGGGCAACGAAGGCGTGGCCGCCTATGTGCAACGCCTCCCCGGTTCGATCGGCTATGTCGAATACGCGTACGCGATTCAGAACAAAATGTCGTACGCTCTGTTGCAGAACAAGGACGGTGTGTTCGTCGGCCCCGATGACAAGACTTTCAGGGCAGCCGCCGCCAACGCGCAGTGGGAGAAAGCTCCCGGGTTCTACCAGATTCTGACCGAGCAATCCGGCAAGGATAGCTGGCCGATTACCGGCGCGACCTTCATCCTGATGCACAAGAAACAGGACAAGCCTGAAAACGCCGCGATTGCGCTCAAGTTCTTCGATTGGGCCTACGAAAGCGGCGACAAAATGGCGCTCGATCTCGATTACATCCCGATGCCGGACAATGTGGTGAAACTCGTCAAGGCGGAGTGGAAGAAAATCCAGAACGCATCAGGCAAGCCGGTTTACTGAGCGTTTCACCGTTCCTTTAATTCCAAACTTCGCTGCGGGGAGCCTGTAAAGGCTCCCCGCTGTTTTAGAGGCAGACCATGCCACCCCGAGACGCAGCAGTGATTGCGCCGTCATTCGAGATCGGCGGCCAAACCACCTATAATAGAAGGCTAACGCCTGCCAAGCAGCTGCCCTGGATGGATTCATTTTTCAAGCACCTGACGCGTTTTTTCGCGTTTTTCGTTTTCTCGATCCTGGCTGCGATTCTGGTTTCGCTGGTTTTTCACAGCCAGCTCGCATTAAGCAAGTTTGGATTCAATTTTCTGTTCGATCCCGAATGGAATCCGGTCACGCAGGAGTTCGGGGCGCTGGTGCCGATTTACGGCACGCTGGTCAGTTCCGCGATCGCCATGGTCATCGGCATCCCGGTCAGTTTTGGCATTGCGTTGTTTCTCACCGAGCTGTCGCCGAACTGGCTCAAACGCCCGCTCGGCACCGCGATCGAAATGCTGGCGGCGATTCCGAGCATTATCTACGGCATGTGGGGGCTGTTCGTGTTCGCGCCTTTATTCGCCGAGTACGTGCAACCCGCGCTGATCAAGACGTTTGGTGCATTGCCGATTTTCGGCATGTTGTTCAAAGGCCCGGCGATGGGCATCGGTATGCTGACTGCGGGCATCATTCTCGCGATTATGGTGATTCCATTCATCACCGCGGTGATGCGCGACGTGTTCGAGCTGGTGCCGCCGCTGCTCAAGGAATCGGCCTACGGCCTAGGCGCGACGACCTGGGAAGTGGCATGGAAAGTGGTGCTGCCCTACACCAAAATCGGTGTCGTCGGCGGTATCATGCTCGGTCTCGGGCGCGCTCTGGGCGAAACCATGGCCGTTACCTTCGTCATCGGCAACGCGCATCGCTTGAGCTCGTCGCTGCTCGCGCCCGGCAACAGCATCGCCTCGTCGCTCGCCAACGAGTTTACCGAAGCAGTCGGCGACATTCATTCCTCGGCATTGATTGAACTGGGCCTGATCCTGTTCCTGATCACCACCATCGTGCTCGCGCTGTCCAAGTTTCTCCTGCTGCAGCTCGCAAAAAAGGAAGGCCGGCGGACCTAGGACGGCGATGAACAAAATCTACCAACGCAGGCGTAAAGTAAATGCGGTGATGCTGTGCATCTCCGGCGCGACCATGGCATTCGGCCTGTTCTGGCTGGCGTGGATATTGATCACGCTGCTGTACGAAGGTTTCGGCGCGTTGGGTCTGACGCTGTTTACGCAAACGACACCGCCTCCGGGCAGCGACGGCGGGCTGATCAATGCGATCGTCGGCAGCCTGCTGATGGTGACGGTGGCGACGCTGATCGGTACGCCGATCGGCATCCTCGCCGGCACTTACCTCGCCGAGTTCGGGCGCCGCGGCTGGCTCGCGCCGGCAACCCGTTTCATCAATGACATTCTGCTGTCTGCACCGTCGATCGTGATCGGTCTGTTTATCTATTCGGTTTACGTCGCACAGGTCAGGCATTTTGCGGGTTGGGGCGGCGCCCTCGCGCTGTCGCTGATCGTGATCCCCGTGGTAGTGCGCACCACCGACGATATGCTGAAGCTGGTACCGGACAGTCTGCGCGAAGCAGCCGTCGCGCTCGGCGCGCCGGCCTGGAAAATGATCGTGTTCGTGTCCTACCGCGCCGCGCGCGCCGGCATCATCACAGGCATCCTGCTCGCGGTCGCGCGCATCAGCGGCGAGACCGCGCCGTTGCTGTTTACAGCGCTCAACAACCAGTTCTGGTCGCTGAACATGAACCAGCCGATGGCCAACCTGCCGATGGTGATTTTTCAGTTCGCGATGAGCCCGTATCCGGATTGGCACCGGCTGGCGTGGGGCGGCGCAATCCTGATCACCTTGGGCGTACTCGGCCTCAACATTCTTGCGCGCGTCATGTTCCGGCGCAAAATCTGAGCCGGCGCTTTCCACTGGATCCGACACATGAGCGAAGAACTGCAGTTCCCCAATCCGAAACTGAAGGTCAATGGCCTCAACTTCTATTACGGCAAGTTCCAGGCGATCAAAAATGTCTCGCTGGAAATTCCCACCAATCAAGTTACCGCTTTCATCGGGCCGTCGGGATGCGGCAAGTCGACGCTGCTGCGC
>ODAK010003930.1_pt1 | contig 15327 bp, 8 predicted proteins | sample 1539591 | NCBI WGS metagenome assembly ODAK01 (sample SAMEA3539303, study PRJEB22396) | soil metagenome | biome: tundra; feature: field; material: soil | place: USA | collected 2010-05 | depth 0.15 m | reverse complement strand
CTGCGCGCACGCGGCCGGCATCGTTCACCGTGATTTGAAGCCCACCAACATCATCGTCGACCGAAGCGGATTGGTGAAAGTTCTCGACTTCGGCCTCGCTAAAGTTGCTGTCAAAGGCGCCTCCGCGGCTGCGGTCGAGACGATCACCGTCGGTACAACGCCCGGAACGATTGTCGGCACCGTCGCATACATGTCGCCCGAGCAAGCTGAAGGCAAGGCCGTCGATGCACGCAGCGATATCTTTTCATTCGGAGCTGTGTTCTACGAGATGTTGAGCGGCCATCGCGCTTTCGAAGGCGAATCGAGCGCCGCGTTGCTCGCCTCCGTTTTGCGCGATGAACCAAAACCACTCAGCGAACTGAAGCACAATGTTCCGCCCGAGATACGGCGCATCGTCACCCGCTGTCTGAAAAAGGATCCCTCCGCCCGCTATGTCAGCGGCGCGGAACTCGCGCGCGAACTGAAAACCTGCCGCGAAACGCTTTTCCCCGACTCCGGCACCGGATTGAGCGCAGCGCGCATTGCGCGCGAAGCGAAGCGCCCGCGGATCCTCGTCCCCGTGGCATTACTCGTAATCCTGCTCATCGCCGGTGCTGGCTTACTGATCAAGCATTCGCGCGACGTGCGCTGGGCGCATGACATCGCCGTGCCGGAGATTTCGCAACTTTATGATCAGGGCAAGTTTGGCCAAGAGTTCGCGCTCGCCGCCAAGGCAGAGAAAGCGATCCCCGGCGACGCTGCGCTGGCCAAGCTGTGGCCTGTCATCTCTTACGAAGTCTTCCTGGAAACGAGCACGCCTGAGGTCAACGTCTTCCGACGCGAGTACGCGGATGCATCCGCGCCGTGGGAGTTCATAGGCAAATCTCCTCTGCGAAGTATCCGGCAGCCGCGCGGTATGTTCGTGTGGAAATTTGAGAAGCCAGGTTACGGCACAGCCTTGCGCACCTCCGGCGCACTCATTCGCCGCTACTCGGTTCCGCCGGGCGAGCCGGTTCACGCTAGCGTCGTTCTTCACGAGGCAAGCAGCGTGCCTGAGGGAATGGTTCTCGTCACACCCGCGGGTTATATCAAAACGCTTTTCATTCCCGGCTACGAAGGCATGCCGGAACTGGATTTGCCGGATTACTGGATCGACCAGTACGAAGTTACGAACAGGCAGTTCAAGGCCTTCGTTGATGCCGGCGGATACCAGAAGCAGGAATACTGGAAGTTCGATTTCGTCCGAGACGGCAAGCATCTCACGTGGCAACAGGCGATGGCTGAGTTCAAAGACGCCGCCGGACGTCCCGGACCGAAGGACTGGATCGAGGGTCACTATGCTAAGGGACAGGACGATTATCCCGTCACCGGCATCAGTTGGTATGAAGCGGCTGCGTATGCAGAGTTTTCCGGCAAGAGCTTGCCCACGATTTACCACTGGAACCGGGCGGCTGGCCCGAACACCGCCGCATTCATCGTTCCCGCGAGTAATTTCAACGCCAGCGGCGGAAGCGTTTTGCCCGTCGGCAGCAAGCAGGGCATGGGGCCGTGGGGCACCTACGACATGGCCGGCAATGTGAAGGAGTGGATCTGGACCGAAGCCGAGTCGGGTAAGCGTTATGTCCTCGGTGGTGCGTGGGACGAGCCGAACTATATGTTCATCGATCCCGACGCGCAGTCTCCTTTTCTGCGTGCGGCGAATGTCGGCTTTCGCTGCGTGAAGTACATTCAGCCGGATACTGTTCCGAAAGTCGCGACGGCCTCCATGCCTTCTCCGCGCCGCGACCTGAGCAAAGAGAAGCCTGTAGCCGAACCGGTCTTCAACGCCTATCGCGGCCTGTACTCCTACGACCGGAAGCCCCTGAATGCGACTGTCGAGCCCTTTCCCAGTACCGATGACGATTGGAAGATCGAGCGTGTAACCTACGACGCTCCCTACGGAAGCGAACGCGCAATCGCTTATTTGTTCTTACCCAACAAGGGCAAGCCGCCTTATCAGACGGTGCTTTATTTCCCGGGCTCTAACGCGCTCAACCTGCGGAAATTTAACCTCTACCCGACGGGGACTTTTGACGCCATTCTCCGGAGTGGTCGCGCCCTCATCTTCCCCGTCTACAAAAGCACCTTTGAACGCGGGGACGGCATGGAATCCGATGTCTCGGACACCAGCAGTACGTGGCGCGATCACGTCGTGATGTGGGCGAAAGACGCCTCTCGTGCGATAGACTATGTCGAGTCGCGACAGGATCTCACTCACGATCCGATCAGCTTTTACGGGGTAAGTTGGGGTGCCGTGATGGGTTCGATCATTCCGGCCGTTGAACCGCGCATCAAGGTTTCGGTTCTCGCCCTTGGCGGGCTCGACTTCCATCGCTCGCTTCCTGAAGCGGATGCTATCAACTTCCTGCCCCACATCAAGCAGCCCACGCTGATGCTGAACGGCAAGTACGATTTCTTTTTTCCCGTACAATCCACGCAAGATCCGTTCTACCAACTGCTTGGTGCAAAACAGAAGAGACACCTGCTGTACGACTCCGGTCACGTCATCCCGCGTAACGAACTCATCAAAGAAACTCTGAATTGGCTTGACCAATACGCTGGTCCAGTGCGCTGAAGTGCCTTGCGCGATTTGACTGTGCACGGAAGGTTGCAGATGCGATACTCTTTTTCGATTCTGCCTAAGATCGAGACGAAAAGTGAATGGCCCTCTCCTCCGGTACGAAACTCGGCCCGTATGAAATCCAATCTCCGGTCGGCGCAGGTGGGATGGGTGAGGTCTATCGCGCCCGTGACTTACGCCTGGATCGCACCGTCGCTATTAAGATACTTCCGTCACATCTGTCGGGGGACCCTGACGCCAAGCAGCGCTTCGATCGCGAAGCGCGCACCATCTCATCGCTAAACCATGCGAACATTTGCACACTCTTCGACATTGGTCACCAGGACGGTATCGACTTTCTCGTCATGGAATACCTTGAAGGCGAGACTCTGGCCGACCGACTGCGCAAGGGCCCGCTCCCGATCCAGCAACTCTTCAAATACGGTATCGACATCTGCGAGGGCCTCGACCGCGCGCACCGCAGCGGGGTGATACATCGCGACCTCAAGCCCGGCAATATCATGATCACGAAGTCCGGAGCCAAGCTCATGGATTTCGGCCTTGCCAAAGCTTCCGTCGCTAGTTCTGCGGCCGCTTCGAACCTCACCGTCACGCTTTCCACCCCAGCGCAAAGCCATCCGCTCACTGCTCAAGGCACGGTCGTCGGCACATTTCAATACATGGCTCCCGAGCAGATAGAGGGCAAAGAATCTGACGCACGCTCCGATATCTTCGCGCTCGGAGCGGTGCTTTATGAAATGGCGACTGCCAAGCGCGCCTTTGAGGGCAAATCCGCTGCGAGCGTTATGGCCGCGATTCTTGAACGTGATCCGATCTCCACGATTACCCTAAACGTGCCGCCGGCACTCGACCGACTTGTGAAGACATGTCTCGCCAAGGACCCTGACGAGCGCTGGCAGACCGCCCACGACGTTAAGCTGCAACTGAGGCACATCTCCGATGGCGGCTCGACTTCGGCCGCCACCGCCCTCCCCGAGCCACCCAAGAAACATCGCACGCTGCTGCCGTGGACCTTTGCCGCAGTCCTCGGTGTAATGTTCGTCGTTGCGCTGACGATGCTGGCTTTCTCGACCGGAAAGGTCGCGCAGGTGTTGCGCATGGAAATCGGCCCGCCGGACAAGATGCAATTTAACTTGTCAGGAGACACGGGCGGTCCCGCGGCCATCTCGCCTAATGGCAAATTTATCGTCTTCTCCGCAAAGGTGCCCGGCGGCCTATCGCAACTCTTCCTGCGATCGCTCGACTCATTGCAAGTCCAGCCACTATCCGGTACCGAAGAAGGCATGTTTCCCTTCTGGTCGCCCGACAGCAAGACCGTCGGCTTCTTCACCAGCGGCAAGTTAAAGCGGCTCGATCTTGACGCGCATACGCCCGTCACCCTTTGTGATACCGTGCTCGGCCGTGGCGCCCATTGGGGAGTGGATGGAACGATTCTCGTCTCGCTTTCCTACAACACAGGCATCTCTCGTATCTCAGCGAACGGTGGCGAGCCCACGCTGCTCACCAAGGTCGACAACAGTAAATATTCCTCGCACCGCTGGCCGTTCATGCTTCCCGACGGCAAGCACTTCCTGTACATCGCCGTGAACCACACTACCCCCAACAGCCCGGACACCGGCGTTTTCTTTGCATCAACGGATGGCAAGGAGAATCGCTTCCTCATCCACACGCTCTCCAACGCCATCTACGCGGCGGGCAACCTGCTCTACATGCGCGAAGGAACAGCGGTGGCTCAGCCGTTCGATCCTGTAAGCGGGAAATTCACCGGAGAACCAAAGGCGCTCCAGGAGAATATCCAACTCGACGGCTCGCTGTGGCGCGAGAACCTCAGCGTTTCGCAAACGGGATTGATGGTCTATGCCTCCGCGATGTCCTACGCGGGAGAGACGGTGAACTGGTACGACCGTAGTGGGAAGAACCTCGGCCAGGTCGGCGAGCCCGGCGCGTTTCAGGACCTGGAGCTCTCGCCGGACGGAAGGAAGTTCGCATACAGCGACGTGAATACCGCGGCCGCGACCATCTGGATTCAGGACATCTCTTCTAACGTCAAAACGAAAATCAACTACAACGGAGGCGTCACCCGCAGCCCCATCTGGTCGCCCGACGGATCGAGGATCGCTTACGTTTCCAACCAGGGAGACAAGATCGACGTAAAGTTGCTGGCCGGCGGCGCACCGGAAGAGACGCTTGTTACCACCAACGATCAAACGCTCTCTCTCGTGAGCGACTGGTCTCGCGATGCGCGTTACATCATGTACCAGCAGGGCACTGGGCTGCGGCTCAACCTCAAATACTTCCGGTCACCGGCGAGCGCACGCCAAAGAGTTATGTGAATGGCGCGTCGCACGAATGGCAGGGCATGTTCTCGCCCGATGGACGCTGGGTCGCGTATATGTCTTCAGACAACGGACAACCGCAGATTTTCGTAGCGCCCTTTCCGTGGACGGGAGAGAAGTACCAGATCTCCACTGGCAACGGCGCCGAGCCACGATGGCGTGCGAACGGCAAGGAAATCTATTACTGGAACTTTGCAGAGCTTGTCGCCGTGGCAGTCGATGGCAGTAAGCAGGCATTCCAAGTGGGGCAGACCACTAGGCTATTTCCGTTCTCCTTCCGAGGCCTCGGGCGCGAGTACGCGGTTGCACGCGACGGCCAGGGTTTCCTGATCATCACGCAAAGTGGAGGCACATCACAGCCGCTCACGCTGGTGCAGGACTGGACGGAGCAGTTGAAAACGAAATAGCCCTTGGGGAAGGCCCCTCTCTTTCAATATAGAGCGCCGTTGCTCTACGGAATCGAGAAAAGTAGACAATATGATTTCCCTCCGTCGCGGGCTCGAAGAAGTCGGCTTCTCGGAACTGATCGGAGTCGTGCGGAAGTGATGGGGTGTTCGGTTTCAGAACCCAGAGATTTTGGACCACCACAGGGAGCCATTTTCGGCGCCGTGAGCGCGGTGGCGCAACACGGCCTGGCGATCCACTTCGATCGGACGACGGCCGATCTGCCGGCCTTCGAGACGAGCACGGCGCATACGCCGGGTCTTGTTCGATGATGGCAAAGTCCGCGATGGTCGCCTAAAGAATCGCGAGCCAACTGTGCAAGGCCAGGGACAGCGTGCACTGTCCCCAGCCCCGATCGCGAAGGTCCGAAACGGTTAAGCGCCAGCCCTTCGCGAAGCAAGAAAATCGAGTACTAGCCCCCGATTTTCCCCCTGAACCTGCTGTTCTCCCGTCCGAATCAATTTTTGTCCGCGTTTTCTTGCCGGCAAGGACGCACCTTCGCGCACAACTTCCATGACGCGCTCTACCGTGCTCGCGCACGTCGGGCAGGCCTCGCCGACCACCGGTTCGATCGTCGAGCGCATGCACATGCCGCACTAGATGTCGCTGCCGGAACGCCAGCAGGCGCGAAGGAACGCCTTCTGTGCGTCGCGAACATAGATGTGCGTCAGTGCTTTTTCGTGATTTGCGTTCGACATTTCCATCTGTTTGCTCCTATCCCAAAAACATGATGCCCACGATTTTGTTCGTGGGCATCGAGAAGTCTGGAGTGAGATTGCTCTACGTTCCGATTCCGCCGCCCCCGATGAAGACGCAACAACACATGCCCATGGCCATCTGGGTCATTGCGTTGATTAGCGGGTTTGTGGAAGCCGTCATCCTTGTCGACTCACCGATCCAGTATCAACTGATCGAACTCTGGAGCACGGGATGGGAATCGAACCCATGAATAGCGGCTTTGCAGGCCGCCGCGTTTGCCGCTTCGCCACCCGTGCTCGTCCCAAAACACAAAACCCACTGCGCACTGGCAGTGGGTTCGTCGAATCAAGAATTTATGTTTCTTGTCTCAGTTCCCCATGCCAGCGCGCCCACACATACAGCAACACATACACATGCTGTTGCGGGCTGCAGAAACTGGCATCGAGAGGTTCACGTAACCAAGTTAAAGCAATATCCCCAGTTCAGCAGAGATTCTTTCGTGAGATGTTCACAGCACGTCTAGAACACGTTCGCTGTGAATCTGAGAACCACCCACTGCGGCGAACAACCGAGCAATTCACTTAGGAGACAGCTCACCGCGCTTCGATGACCGGCCAACCGGACGTTGCTTAATAACCTGTACACGACCCACTGTTTTGTGAGTTTGTTAAGACACATCCACGCGTTTCAGTTCGCGCTCTCTGAGCCAGGTGAAGATCACCGGGGTTACGATCAAAACGTGGAGCAGCGAGCTGATCATTCCGCCTAAGACTGGAGCGGCCAGTGGTTTCATGAATTCCGCGCCGGTGCGGGTTGACCATAGCAATGGAAGCAAGCCAGCCACGACCGTGGCGACGGTCATCACCTTGGGGCGCAAGCGCAATAAGGCGCCTTCCATGACTGCTTCGTGAAGCCCCGAGATTGTGAGTTTCCCATCGGCGGAGGTTCTGCGGGCGACTGCCTCTTCCAGGTAGATCACCATTACGACGCCGGTTTGTACGGCGGTCCCAAACAACGCGATGAATCCCACCCATACTGCAACTGAGAAGTTGTAGCCAAGCAGTTTGACAAGGAACACTCCGCCCGTGAGTGCGAACGGCACCGCGAGCAAGACGTGTGCAGCTTCCTTGAACGAGTGGTACGTGCGATACAGCAAGACGAAGATGATGACCAGGACGGCGGGAATGACCATTTCCAAACGCTTCTTGGCACGGATCTGGTTTTCAAACTGCCCGCTCCACTCGATGTAGTAACCAGCAGGCATCTGCACTTTGCTGCTCACCACGCGTTTTGCTTCTTCCACGAAGCCTCCTGCATCGCGGCCACGAACGTTCATCAGAACGGAGCCTCGAAGCAATCCGTTTTCGCTGCTGATCATCGACGGGCCCATCACCATCTGGATGTTTGCGACTTCGCGAAGCGGCACCTGCACGCCGGACGCTCCACTTACCAGCACTTCTTCCAGTTGTTGCTGGTTCTCACGGAAGTCGCGAGCATAACGCACTCGCACCGGGAAACGCTGCCGGCCTTCGATGGTGGTCGTCAGGTTCTTGCCGCCGATTGCAGTCTCAATGACCTCTTCGACGTCGGCAACGTTTAATCCGTAGCGGGCTGCTGCCGGGCGGTTCACCGTGATTTCCAGGTAGGGTGCGCCCGTGATTCGTTCGGCATAAAGGTCCGTTGCGCCTGGCACCGACTGTAACGCGTGCTCGATCTCTTCCGACTTCTGCTCGATGATCTGGAGATCCGGACCGAAAACTTTCACGCCCACCTGGGTCCGAATCCCAGTCGAGAGCATATCGATGCGATTGCGGATCGGCTGCGTCCAGATGTTGGTTACGCCGGGGATTCGTAACTTGTCATCGAGACGACTGAGGATTGCATCCTTGGTGAGTCCTTTCGGCCACTCATTCCTTGGCTTGAAGACCACAGTGGTCTCCGCCATATTGATCGGAGCGGGATCGGTGGCGCTCTCTGCGCGTCCGATCTTTCCAACAACCGTTTCGACTGCCGCGTCTTCGGCGATGATCTTGTCCTGTTGCCGCAGGATCTCGGTGGCTTTGGTCAGGGAGATGCGTGGATCAGTAATCGGCATGAACAGTGCAGATTCTTCGTCCAACGGCGGCATGAACTCCGAGCCGATGGTTCGGGCGGTCAGGATGGCAGCCGTAAAGAGCACCAGCGCCGCGCCGACGGTCAGTAGTCGGTGTTTTAGCGCCCAGCGCAGTGCCGGCTGGTAAATCCCGCGCAGCACTCGCATGACAGGATTGTCTTCTTCGCGATGCAGCTTGCCGCGGATGAGGAACGTGCACAACACCGGCACCAGCGTCACTGCGAGAATGGTCGAGCCGACCATGGAGAACGTCTTGGTGAAGGCAAGCGGGTGAAACATCTTGCCTTCCATGCCGGTCAACGCAAACACCGGAACAAAGGCAAGGATGATGATGACCATCGCGAAGAAGATTGGCCGACCGACTAGCTTCGCCGCGTTTAGTGTGATCTCGAAAATATGTTCGCGGTAGTGGCCGTGCTCTTCCTCATACTTCTCAGCCTGCCGGATTACGTTTTCGGTCATGACAATGCCGGCATCGACGAGCACACCAATCGCAATCGCAATTCCCCCCAGCGACATGATGTTCGACGAAATGCCCGCCCCGTGCATAAAGAGGAACGATCCCAGCACTGCCAACGGAAGCGGTACGGTAACGATCAGAATGCTGCGAAAGTGCCACAGGAAGATGACATGCGCCAAGGTGACGAGAATGATCTCCTCGATCAGTGCATGACGAAGCGTATCGATCGCATGGCCGATCAGAATGCTGCGATCATAGAACGGAACTATGTTCACACCCTTCGGGAGGCCAGGCTGAATTGCGGCAATCTTCTGCTTGACGGCGGCGATTACTTCTTGCGCGTTCGCGCCGTAACGGATCACAACCACGCCACCGACGGTTTCCTTCCCCCCTTTGTCGAGCACGCCACGACGGAACTCTGGCCCTAATTGCACCGACGCGACGTTGCGCAGGTAAACCGGGGTCCCGTTCGCGGCGGAGAGCGTGATGTCTTCGATGTCTTTCAGTCCATGGATCAGCCCGATGCCACGAACCATGTACTCGGTGTCGTTTACCTCGACTACCTTGGCGCCGATGTTGTTGTTACTCCGCTCCACGGCTCCGATCACGTCACGTAGTGACACGTTGTAAGCCCGCAGTTTTAGCGGGTCAAGATCGATCTGATACTGGCGAACGAAACCGCCGACACTTGCCACCTCCGCGACTCCGGGCACGGAGTTCAATTGATACTTGATGAACCAGTCCTGGATCGAGTGCAATGTGCCGCTGTCGTATGGGCCCTCCACGGTGTACCAGAAGACCTGGCCTACACCTGTGGCGTCCGGCCCCATCATGGGCGCGACCCCAGAGGGCAGGAAACTGCTGGCGAGGTTCAGCCGCTCGAGCACGCGGGTTCGCGCAAAGTAGATGTCCACGCTGTCTTCGAAGATCACGTTGACCATCGAAAAACCAAACGCTGACGAAGACCGTACCGAGCGAACATTCGGCAGGCCTTGCAGGTTGACGGTGAGTGGATAGGTGACCTGGTCTTCCACTTCTTGTGGACTGCGCCCCGGCCAGTCAGTGAACACGATGACCTGGTTCTCGCTTAAGTCAGGGATGGCATCGATAGGAGTGTGGAGCAAGGCCCAGTAACCCCAAACCGCGATCGCGGCATAAACGCCCAGGATCAGCCAGCGGTTCTTCATGGAGATTTCGATAATTCGATTGATCATGGCGTCCTCTATTTCGCGGTGAGTCGCGAACGGAATGTCGCGATCACTTTGCCGCTCCTGCTGGCTTCTACGATTACGTTCCACGAGCCTTCCGAGGGAATGGCCCCCTTGCCCATGTACATTCCATTCATTGACGCAAGGTCGAAGCTCGTCCGCATCTCGGGCATGTTCATCGCGGGCATGGCCGGCATCACGAGCGTGACTTTTACCTGCGCGTCGCTGACCGGCGTGCCGTCCGCGCCTGTTACCGTGACGTGGAACCTATTCTCGGCGCCGCCCTTCGGAGGGTCGGGCTCGACGCGGAAGGTGATCTTTGCAGATGGTGTGTTCGCTGCCTGATCCGGCTCTGAACTACCGGAAGTTTTCTGGTCAGCGCCGAATTGTTTGGAGCCGCCATAGAGTCCGGACATTCCGGAACTGAGCCGGGTCTGCGAGTCGATCAGGAAGTTTCCGGCGATCACGACTTTGTCTCCCATCGCCAGGCCACGGGTAACGGGGAAGAGATCTTCAGAGGGAGTCCCCACCTCCACTTCACGCGATTCGAAGTTGCCATCCTTCTTTGCGAGATAGATGAGTTTGTGAGTGCCGGTATCGAGGACCGCGGAGCGCGGAACCACGATAGTCTCTCGTGCGGCTGCGCTGACAAAGTTAGCTCTAACGAACATTCCTGGGACCAGCCGCAGGCCGGGATTCGCAACGTGCACGTGAACTGGGATCGTCCGAGTTTGCGGGTTGGCGCTCGGCTCGATGAACTCGACGCGACCACGGATTGTTTGATTGGGCAACGCGTCCGAAGTGATTTCGACCGTCTGCCCCGGACGGACCTGCGACAGTTGCGACTCGTATACATCGGCCTTGATCCATACCTCACTGAGGTCGGCCACCGTGAACATCGTGTCTCCGGCATTCACGTACTGGCCTTGGGTGGCCTTCCTCTCGACTACTGTTCCACCCGCCGAAGCGTACAGAGTGACGTGGGGCACGCCGTGATCATCTGCCCGATTGATTTGAGATTCGGAGATTCCCCACAGTTCCAGCTTACGTTGGCTGGCGGCGACGAGTGAGCCTGCCGCGGCGACAGCATCCTTGTCGTCCGAAGCCTTCAATCGTTCGCGGTTTCCCAACGCTAGCCGATATTCGTCGGTCGCAGTTGAGACCTCCGGGCTATAGACTTCTGCGATCGCCTGTCCCCGACGCACACGCTCTCCGGTGTACTGCACGTATAGACGATCGATCCTGCCTCCAACCCGCGCACTGAGTGCGGCAAGGCGCGCTTCCGGCTGTTCCACGCGACCGAACGCATCGATGTCCGTCTTGAGCCGCGCCATTTTGACCTCTTCGACCTGCACCCCTGCGGCGGTAATCTCTTCCGGGGAGAGCTGCAATGAGCTGCCTTCCTCGATCGCCGGCGCAGCGGATTTCGTTTCCGGCTGAGAAACGGGCGCCGTCGCATGATTGTGTTCCGACGCCTGCGAATGCATCTCACGCCCAAGGAATGTTCCGACCGCGATGGTGGCGATCAGCAATCCGCTGGCCGCTCCAGTCAAGAAGATCTTTTTCTCATTGCTCGTCATTTACTTGTCCTCCCGGTCGAACGAATCCGCGGAATTACTCGTGAGCGGTGCTCCGATGGCGCGCTCCAGGTCTGCGAGTCGCGCATCTATTTCAGCGGCAGACTTGAAGTACGAGGTCTGCACATCCAGCAACATGTTTTGGCTGTCGATTAAGTTCAGAAAGTCACTGCGATCGTTCTGGTAGGCAGCCAGCGCAGCTTGAAAGGTCGCTTCCGCTTGCGGGGTGAGTGTGTCGCGATACAGCTTCATGCTTCGCTGCGCAGAGCGCACGCGGATAAGCGCGGATTCGATCTCCAGGAACACCACTGCCCGACGCGCATCTAACTCGTCACGCGATATCTCGGTGGCAACATCGGCTTGCATGATTTCGTTGTCATGCTTTTCGCGATTCAGCCACGGCAAGTTCAGCGAGACTTCAAGCATGTAGGCGTTGCGTGCCATCGATCCGGTTGGATTCAACATGTATCCAAGTCCCACCGTGTAGTCGGGCTTGTAGGCCAACCGGGCAAGGCGAAATTCATCCTCCCCGACCTTCACCTGCTTGCGAAGCTCCGCCAGTTCGGGACGATGATCGATGGCGGTCTTCTCCAACTCGACAATCGACAAGGGAGTTTCGAAGTGACGGTATTCGCCTGCGATCTCCAACGGCGCTGCCGGATCTATGCCCATCAGGGTATTGAGTTCGGCTCGGGCGAGATCGCGCTCCTGTTCCAGCTGGATCAGGTGATCGACGAGCTTCGTCTGCACAATCTGGGCACGAAGAACGTCGGCCTGCGGCGCTTTGCCCACGCTGTACTTTGAGGTTGCTGTCGCTAGAGCGTCGCGCAGCAGGGCTGCTTGCTTCTCGTGCAGCCGCATTTCATCGGCGTTGCGTAGCAGGTCAACGAAGCTCTTCCGCACTCGCGCAGAAATGTCCTGCCGAAGAGATTCGAGTTCCGAACGCCCGACTTCTGCGTTGTCCTTTCCCAGCCGGGTTCGGGCGAGCCGCTTGCCTTCCCCTGGAAACGTCTGTTGAAACATGAACATGTGCTGGGCCTGGTTGAGGTCCCACGGTTGTTTCAGCGGCGTTCCCCAATCGCGGTACATGAACATGGGATCGTCCAGGCTGCCGGCGGTCAGCGTTTTTGTGTCTGCCAGGGTGACGCGCCGGACCGCGGTTTTGATCTCCGGGTTGTTACGCAGGGCTAGTTCGGTCGCTCGTTCGATCGAAAGCTGGGTCCCTAATGTCTTGTGAAATGGCTGCTGCGGACCGGATTGTGCGTGTGCGCCCACGCAGGCGAACCAAAGCCAACAGATATAGATGGATGTACGTTTCACTCTTCAACTCCATGGAAAACTGCGTGGGACACGCTCACACACATATCCGTATGTGAGGTAGTCGGAGAAGAGAGCGTTCTAGATTCTGAGGATGGCGTTACAGAGCGGCGGTGATTGTGAGGCTGAAGGCAGGAAGGAACCGTGGGTCGTATTAATGGCCGATATCTTGCCAGTTACAGCAACGCTAGCAATCAGGAAGAATGGGGCAGCGTAATGGACGCTCGCCGCGAGGCTCGGCTGGAGGGGCGGTTGCACCGTGCAGCAGCTAGGAGAGTTCGAGTTCTGATCGGGTGCAGCGGGCATGCCGTGGCAGCCGCTCTCGCCAGTGCTCGCCGCGGTCGGATAGCAAATGCACACTGGCGCCAGCAGCGCCATCACAAGCGCGCACGCCAACGCCACCCGTTTCCATGCAATGCCAGGCACACAGATAGTCTACAGATCGAGCCACGCGGCGCAGTGACGGAGATCACATTGGATTTGTGTGAGTACGCCGCACTTCTACTGAATCGTCATGGTGAACGTGACGGTTGTGGAAACGGTGCCCGACGTAGCCGTAGGAGCCACCGAAAGACCCAGGAAGCGAGTCAACGGCGCACCGTTCGCGTTGGCAGCCGAAAGAACCGTACCCGAGATAACCGCGGTTGACGCGGTGATCGGTGTCCATGTCGTAGCGCTCAATCCAGTGGTAGTACTCTGGTCAGTGCTGGTGTTTGGAACTTGAATGGTGACGCCGGTTTCCAGCGCCGGGGCGATTGCCTTAATGGAGGCGGTGCCGGTTGCTGTTACACCCGACCACGACGGAGTCAACTTGTAATCCGTGTAGTAGATGGCCGGTGTCGATCCCGCAGTCGTGGGGGCGAACACATTACAATTGCCAGGATTAATTCCGACGCCATCGACGTTGCCGAAGTTCATCGCGTAATCCGTTCCCGATCCCGGGGTGATTGCGCAATGGTTAATGCCTGCCAAAGTGCCGGTCGAAAGTGTTAACTTGACCGCGCTCTGAATGGTCGCATTGACTGTTAGCGTCGGTGAAACGGTGTTAGTGTTCGACGCCTGAGTGCCTGCAAATGCCGAAGCACTCATCAACAGCGCGGCTGCAACGCCGAGCAGTGATTGTTTTCTCATTTGAAACTCTCTCCCGTTTGTTCAATTCTTCAGGTAACGCTCAATCGTTGGTTTTCGGTCGGTCATTCGTTGAGCATAGTGCCATCATCAAACGGTCGGAAGTTATCGCACAAGGTTACGGGGTTGTGTACAACGGTAACGGGTGCCACCCGTGATACTCCCACGATTGGGTTTGCCGTGCCGAGGTGAGTTCAGTTCGAGGTTACACGGCGGGGGTGAGTGTCATGCTATACTCCCGAAAATCTTGAGTTAGGACTTTGCACAGTGACATTGATTCTCACTTCTCGAATGTATATGGCCATGCGCCCTCCAGGCGGTCGTCGGCCAGCTTCGGAAGTCTGAGTTAATCCACTCAATCTCCAAACTGGCAGCCGCCTGGGGGTCCTCACGGCGGCGAAGTTGTTTTTGGAGCATTTTCAACCACATGCCAGGAGATTGCAGTGTCTTCACAAGACTTTGATATTTCTACGATTGCTATTCACGGCGGACGATCGCTGGATTCTCATGCCAGCTCCGTCCTCTTTCCTCTTTATCAGACCAGCACGTTTGTTCACGACGCAGTTGGAGTCGATAAAGGATTCAGCTACTCGCGGGTTTCCAATCCAACTGTCGACGCCCTGGAGAAAGCCATCGGCGCTCTCGAAGGCACTCCTCCCGCTGTCTGTTTCCGAACCGGCATGGCGGCCGTCACAACGCTGTTCTTGTCCGTGCTGAAGGCTGGGGATCATGCCGTACTTTCGGACGTGGTCTACGGCGGAACGATGCGTTTGTTTCGCGAAGTGCTGGACAATCTTGGGATCTCCGCTTCCTTTGTTGACACCGCCGATCCAGCAAATGTCGAAGCGGCCATCACTCCCGCAACGCGCATTGTCTTTCTCGAGAGTCCCGGCAATCCGACGTTGAAGCTGACCGACATCGCGGCCGTTGCCGCCATCACCAAGCGGCATTCCATCCTTTTGGCTGTCGATAACACGTTCCTCACACCGGTGTTGCAGAAGCCCTTGGAACTAGGCGCTGATATTTCGCTGCTCTCCACGACGAAGTACATCGACGGGCACAACGCCACGCTTGGCGGATCGTTGGCGACCTGCGATGAAGTGCTCCTGGAGCGCTTCCGTTTGATCCGAAAGACGATTGGCACGACGCAGGCCCCCTTTGAGGCGTGGCTGGTGTTGCAGGGAATCAAGACTCTGCCTGCAAGGCTCAAACTGCATTGCCAGAATGCGCAGATCATCGCGGAATGGCTGGAGGGACATACGGCGGTTTCACGGGTTTACTTTCCCGGACTCGATTCCTGCTCGCAAAAGGCGCTAGCCGACAGACAGCAAGGCGCTCCAGGAGGGATGATTGCCTTCGAACTGAGAGCGGGATATGACGCGACCATCCGGGCGTTGAATGCCGTCAAGCTCTGCTTACGGGCAGAAAGCCTCGGAGGACTGGAGA
>ODAK010003929.1_pt1 | contig 15330 bp, 18 predicted proteins | sample 1539591 | NCBI WGS metagenome assembly ODAK01 (sample SAMEA3539303, study PRJEB22396) | soil metagenome | biome: tundra; feature: field; material: soil | place: USA | collected 2010-05 | depth 0.15 m | reverse complement strand
GCGCTCATGTTTGTGGAGCGGCCCGTGCCACGCTTCTTGCCGCCCTCGAGGCGAACACGCCCGTGACGCCGGTTCGGGGATCATGGCGAGCAGCGCCCAGCGTGAAACGCACGAGCGCCCCGTCGACGCCGACGAGGCATAAAAGCACGCGACGTCGATACGGACTAGAGCAGTCTCGACACCTCGTGCACGTCGCCGCAGGGCACGCCCAGCGCCGCGTGATGGCTGCGCACGGCGTCGGCGTCGGGAGCGTCTAGCAAGCAGTACACCTGACCACCGGGGTTGTGAAACAGTTCGAGTTGACGAACACCGTAGTCGTCAGTCTTGCCGTCCTTGGTCTCTTGAGTTATCTGCAGAATCGCTTCCGCGGGCAACTTCAAATCGTCATGGTAATCCATAAATTGTGGCATTCGTCTTCTCCCTTTACTTGCGCGTGCGTTCTTATTTGCCGCCCCGTTGAATCTCTTAACAAGGAAAGGTACACGATTTGACCGGCGTCTGCGCGGTGTGAGAATTGCGTTGGTTTGGCCAGTAGTTCGTCTCCCCGGCGCGGACGGTTCCATCGAAACCAACTGCGTACCCGCGTGTAACGCTCTCCATTATTCCTGTTCTTGGTCCGGTCCCGGTTCAACGTCGAGTTTCTTGGGACGTCGTCCAAGACACCACAGAAAGAATCGACCAATTGCTCCGACATTCTGACTTCGCCCGTGAGCTTTTGAATGTCCGAGGCGCGTGCCGGACGGACCTTGACTGGTTTCTGCGAGGCCCGCAAGTTGCACATTGTTGGCTTCCGCGTACTTGACCTTGGCCATTCGGCGCTTAGGTTTTCTTGGTTTGTCTCCGGCTGATCCCATTACCTAGTGTCGCACACAATAACGAAACGCTCGATCGGAGTAAGTTGAGCATCCCCACAACACTTAGCGACCTCGCGATTTAGTGGAGAAACGTTTCGCGCGCCTCGCGCACGACGAAAATGAGTAGGACGTAGGCGGCCGCTGGATCGGCCCACCACCAGTTGAGCAGCGCGTTCAGCACCAGACCACACAGCACGGCCACGGCGAGAATCCCGTCGATGAGGGTGATGCGTCCTTCGGCACAGAGAACGGCGTTGCCTAACTTTCCCCCAATCCGTGACTTTCCCATGGCCAGGCAGAACATCACGATCGCCGTGGCCGCGGTCCACGCGATACCCGCGCGGCTGTGGTGCGGGTGAAACCTCAACACGAGCACGACCGTGCTCTGCACGGCCAGGTAGATTGCCACCGCTACGAACGACGCGCCGATGAGGCGCATCGCTCGTCGCTGGCGGTCTTGCGCCACACCGGCGAACTCCCAGAGCACCACCACCGAGGCGCCTATCTCAATCAAACTGTCAAGTCCGAAACCAGTCAGGGCAACCGATCGCGAACTTAATGCCGCGAGGGCCAGCACCACGACGCCGATTACGTTCCAACACAATGTGGCCAGTTCGAGACGTCGACCACTCGTGAGGAGATGTTCTCGGTGGTCTGCCTCGAGCACACGCCCAGTATGACAGACAGTCCAATTGGAACGTTTATCTGCGGAGGCATCTGCCATGTGTAACGGCTTCGGATAAGGTTTCAGTCGGAGAGCCGGGAAGACTGGTCGGCACGTTGTCTGTTCGAGAAGGGGACCGGCTTGGCTCTTGCCAGTGTTGTTTTTGTTGTCGCGGCGCTGGTCAGTCTCGCCACGAGTTGGATCCTCGTTACCCGACTGGAACGAGTGGGCGATCGCTTGGGCCTCTCCGAAGCCCTGCTCGGCATTCTCGCTGCCCTGGCCGCCGACGCGCCGGAGATCACCTCATCGATTTCGGCCCTCGCCCAACATCATCGAACGATCAGCGCGAGCGTGGTGGTTGGATCCAACGTCTTCAATCTGGCGGCGCTCTTGGGCCTCGGTGCCGTGGTCTCGGGTTTTGTCGCGCTGCATCGCAAGGTCGTCGTGCTCGGCGGTTTCGTTGCGGTGTGGATCGCGCTCTGTTGCCTCGCTACCGCGACGGGCCTCTTTTCGACCCTCGAAGGTTTCATTCCGGCCGCTCTTGTCCTCTTGGCCTACCTCGTCATCATTGGTGTACGCCGCAGTGAACTGCAACGGATGCTCTTGCCAGAGCGTTGGCTCGCGTGGCTTGGCTCGGCTGTCGATGACGAGGAACTGGAACTCGCTGATGCGGTGCGGCCCACGAAGGGACGTCCCGTCGACGCGCTCGCCGCTTGCGGGGCGCTCGTTGTCGTGGTCCTCTCGAGCGTGGTGATGGAGCGAAGTGGCGTGCAACTCGGTCGGCACTTTCACGTGTCTGGCGTCGTGATCGGTGGCGTCGTGCTGGCAGCCGTCACAAGTTTGCCTAATGCGGTTGCGGCGGTGCATCTGGCGGCCAAGGGAAGGGGATCGGCCGCACTTAGCACCGCCCTTAACAGCAATAACCTGAACGTGGTCGTGGGGCTCTTTATTCCCGGAACTCTGATTGGTCTCGCGTCCCCGTCGGCCGCGGGAGATTTCACTGCGGCGGCGTATGTGACGCTCACCGTGCTGGTCCTGTTCCTGGCGTTTGCGCGCCGAGGGTTGAGCAGACGAGCGGGCGGGCTCATCATCGCCGGATACGCAGTGTTCGTGGCTGTGCTCCTGATCGTTTCGTAGGTAGCGCAACTCGGGCTACCAGCGCGATACAAGGGTGATTAATCAGATCAGACTTGTCTAGTCGGTCACGCCGGTGCACAGTTCGTCGAGTCGTTCCAGCGATTTGGTCATGCTCTCAACCCAACGTGTTCCGTACTTCAATATGCGGCCAAGGTCTTCGGGCGCATGAGTGCAGTCGTACATCTCGGTGACGACCGTCGCGTCCGGTCCATCGGTTCGGAGCACGAAGGACCAAACGATCTCCGCCGGAGCGTCAATCGGGAGTGCTGAGGCACCCTCGGGGTGCCCGACGGCGCGGGTGGGCGCCCAACCAATGCGCTCGTCCACCTCGTAGTCGACGACGTGGTTGTTCATCTCGTAGTCACCGAACTCCTCGTTGTGCATCTTCATTACAAAAATGTCCCCCACGGACGTGATGACGACGTTCGCGGCTCCTTCTCGCAGCATGCCGGAACCGTCGAAAAGCGGATGCTTCGTCGGGTCCACCAGGATTGTGAAGATTGCGCTGGCGGGCGCCTTGATTCTCCGCGTTACCGCGATGGGTTCGGTCAGGTCAGTGTCCACTCCCGGTCCCCCTTTTTTGAACATCGCAATTCGATGAGAATGATGATGTCGGTCTGGCAGCGGTTCTTAGTAGGCCGGCAACTGGGTCCGAAGGTTGACGAGGCAGACTGTGAGAGTGGCCAGTATCGAAGGCGCCGCGCGCCGCGCAACGTCAGAGGATCTTGAGGCGGTGTTGGCGCTTGACGCCGTCTCGCCCGTTGGTCACACGCGAGGTCCGCTGCTCACCTCGCGGGTGCAATCGGGCGAGGTCATCATTTATGAGTACCTGGGCCAGTTGTCTGGTTACGCCGTGGTGCGATCACGCTCATTCTTCGGACGCGATTTTGTTGAGTTGCTGGCGGTCGCTCCGCACGAACGGCGCCACGGTATTGGCAGCCTCTTGCTCCAACGGGCGGTTGGTTGGTCGTCAACGGATCGGATCTTCACTTCCACCAACCAATCCAACGTTGCCATGATTGGCCTGTTGGGGAAGGAAGACTGGCGCTTCAGCGGACAACTCGAAGGAATCGATGAGGGGGACCCGGAGATCGTCTTCTACAAGAACTCGCAGTGAGTGTCTGCGCCACACTGACATGACCTCAAGTTCATAAAGATTGACACGGGATCAAGTTCATGGTTTCGATGGGCCAATGGCGACCGCACGTCAAGAGGGCGATGTCGCATCCGGTGTAGTCCAGCGCAACATTTCCTTTCGGCTTGGCTCAACGTAACCATTGCCTACGAACCACCTCGCGGAATCGTAGAGCGCCAATTCCGCGGGCCGAGAGACGTAGCCGAGTTCGCGCCTCGCCCGAGCGTCATCAAATGTCATGGTGGTCGTGGCCATTTGCGCCGCCTCTAAAGGGACCCTCGGCTGGCGGCGAAGAAGGTCACCTTCCACGAACTGCGATACCCGCCCGGCGATCATGGGAAAGAGCCCGGGGAAACGCCGCTGCGCCGGTGGGAGTCCCGTGACACTCGACAGAATCTGCAGCAGCTGCGCCATGGAGATGTTGTCGCCGCCACAGACGTAGCTTCGACCTTGCGATCCCTTTTCGAGCGCGAGCACGTGGCCTTCGGCGAGGTCATCGACATGCGTAACGTTCATGGCGGTGTCCACGTACCCGGGCATTCGACCATTGAGGTAGTCCAAGACAACTTGGCCCGACGGCGTCGGGCGATGGTCGAAGGGCCCGTGCGGCATGGTGGGTAGGACGAGCACCACCGGGGCGCCCTGGGCCGCCAGGCGCAGGACCTCGTGCTCGGCGACGTATTTGGTCTTCTTGTAGTTCCCATAGAGATGCGAGAGGTCGGCCACGTCGTCTTCGTTCGATGGCGTGCCCGATTTGGTCTTCCATAGTCCGAGCGTCGCCACCGTCGACGTGTACACGATGCGCTCGACGCCGGCGTCGCTGGCGGTGCTGACGACGTTGCGACTGCCTTGCACGTTGACGGCGTAGAAACTTGACGCATCCTTGGGCCAAAAGCCGAACTTGGCCGCCAGGTGAAAGCAGTATCGCGCGCCGTCGAAGACGCCCTTCAGCTTATTTACGTCCGAGATGTCGACCTCACGACGCTCGACCTCGAGTCCGTCCAGGTTTGACGTGACGGCGCCCGGCTCAAACAATGCCACCACGTTGACACCGCGTCGCACGAGCGCCCGGGTGACGGCCGAACCAATGAATCCCGACGCCCCCGTTACCACCACGCGGTCGTCACGAGAAAGCTCGAAACCCACTACGCGACGCTCGAACTCTTAGAGGCGGTCCGAGTTCGCTTCAGGGCACCCTTGGCCATGGTCATGCCGAACTCGACCAGCCAGCCGCTGTTTCGCTCCGCGTCACTCAAGAGTTCGTCAAGGGCGTCAACGAATGTGTCGATTTCCACCTCGCCGGCGATGAGCGGTGGCAACAACTTGATCACGTTGACGTTGTCCGCGGCCACCTGGGTCAAGATGCCGTAGCGGTGAAAGAGCGGCACCACCAGGGATTGCGAGAACATGGCGGTGCGGGTGGCTTCGATCGCCCGCCAGCGCAGTTTGGCCGTGCGCGAGGTTGGCGGTCCAAAGACGACGCCGATCATCTGACCCCGTCCGCGCACCTCGTGTAGGAATTCGTGACGCGTCGCCAGCGCTTCGAGTTTGTGGTGCCAGAGGTCGCCCATGGCGGCGGAGTGCTCGACGATGTGCTCGTCATCGAAGACCGACAACGTCGCCAGCCCGGCCACCATGGCCATTTGGTTGCCCTTAAAGGTCGTGGAGTGCACCATGGCCCGTTCCATGGAGCTGTAGACACTTCGCAGGATCTTGTCGCTGGTCAGCATGGCGCCCACCGGCACGTACCCGCCGGAGAGGGCCTTGGATACCGTAATGATGTCGGGGGTGAGCTCGTAGTGCTCGAAGGCGAAGAATTTGCCGGTGCGCCCGATGCCCGTTTGCACCTCGTCACATATGAAGAGCGCGCCCGCTTCGTGGACGGCCGCTTGCATCTCGCGCCAGCGCTCGCCATCCAGTTCGTACACGCCCTTGCCCTGGATCGGTTCGACGATGAAGGCGGCCACGTCGCCCCGACGAAGTTCCTTTCGCAGTGCCGCCAGATCGCCGAAGGGTATCTCGGTGGTCCCGGGCAGCAGGGGGCCGAATCCGCTCTTGAATTCTGGCGACCCGTTGAGCGCGAGCGCGCCCATGGTGAGCCCGTGATAGGCGTGGGCGTGGTAGCAGAGACGGCTTCGTTTGGTGGCGGCTCGCGCAAACTTGATGGCCGTTTCCACGGCTTCGGCCCCCGAATTGGAAAACACCACCCGCTCGATGCCGGCGTGACTGCGGGTGACCAACTGTTCGGCGAGCAGACCGGGTAGGAGGGCGCAGTCCATCTGGACCATGTTGGGCAGATCGGCGTCGAGTGCCTGGCGCAGGGCGTCCTTGACGACGGGGTGGCTGCGGCCGAGGGCAAAGACCCCGAAGCCGCTCAACATATCTAAGTAGCGTCTGCCCTCGTCGTCGAAGAGGTAACAACCCTCGCCGCGTTCGTAGAAGCGGTCAAAGCCCAGCGTCTTAATCACTTTGGTCAGCTGGGGATTGAGGTACCGGGCGTGAAGTTGGAAGTTCTCGCCGCGGCGCTCTTCCAGCAGTTCGCTCAAGTTAAAGGGCACGTTCCTCCTACGACGGTCACTTCAAATCTACGCCCGGGGATGGTTTCACGCCACGGGGCTATCCGCTGCGCGCTCGTCGAATTACCCAGGTGTCGACCCCGCGACCGGGTGCACCGTAGGCTCGGACGGTGGTTGTCTGCCTGGCCCTACTTGCTTCCCTGGCGAACGCCGTGGCCAGCATCTGCCAGCGACTAGGGGTGGAGGACGCCCCACCGGCCCACGGACCCTCCCTGGGGCTGGTGCGACACATGGTGCGCCGCTCCGTGTGGATCTTGGGATTCGTCATCATGACGATCGGCTTTGCGGCGCAGGCGGTCGCCCTGCACCTGGGCGAGCTCAATGTCGTCCAACCCATCTTGGTCAGCGAGTTGGTCATCCTGGTGTTCCTGCTCTGGCTGTGGTTTTCGACGCCGCTACGGGTGCGCGATATCGCTTCCGCCCTCGCGACCGCATTCGGTTTGGCCATCTTCCTAATTATTTCCTCGCCGAGTGTGGGCACCAAGACCCCGAGCAATGCACTCTGGCTCGAGGTGGGATTGTTGACCGTGGTCGCGGCGGCGGTGTTGGTCGCGTTCGCGAGAAGGGGCCCGGCCTGGTGGCGCGCCTTCGCGCTCGGCGCCGCGGCCTCGGTGGGCTTCGCGCTCCTGTCGGCCATAACAAAGTCCATGACCAATCTCCTGGTGGCTGGTTGGGGCCCACTGTTCAGCTCGTGGCAGCTCTACGCGTTGGCGGTGATCGGGTTGGGCTCCTTTGTCATCATGCAGAGCGCCTTCCAGGTCGGTCCCTTCGCCGCGTCGCAGTCGTCGCTCATCCTGGTCAACCCCTTCGTGGCGATCGCGATCGGCTACGTGTTGTACGGCGAGACCCTGCGCGGCGGTCCGCTCTACGCCCCGCTTGAAGTCCTCTCACTCTGCGTGATGGTCGTGGGAGCCGTGGGACTCGCCTCATCGGCGCTCGTCGCCAACGTGCACGAGGAGAGCGAAGGCACGCACCTGCTCAAGGGCCGCGGCCGGTACGCGCGCTGGCGCCAGCAGCACTCACGTACCTAGTCACCTTCGATACCGGCGCCGTCGTTCGATGGCGCCGGCAACGGGCCGTTACCCTAGGGCATGGCTGAGCGTGTTGCGACCACGAGTTTTGAGCCCTACGACCGTCCGGTAAGGGCCGCGCTAGTGGGACTCGGACGAATTTACGATCTCAATAGGACGGCGTACGTCGACAATGAAGACGTGGACGTGGTAGCGCTGGTCGAGCCCAACGAAGAGCGCCGCCGCCAACGCCACGAAGAGTGGCCACGGGCGCAGGTCTTTCGCTCGGTCGATGAATTGGCCTCGAGCGGGATCGCCGTCGACGCCGTCGAGGTCCTGGTGCCGATCGTCCAGCACGAAGAGGTGGTACGCCAATGCCTGGAGCACCGTTGGCACGTCAATCTGCAAAAGCCGATGGCCACCGACCTGGCCAGTGCGCAGCGAATGATCGACGCGGCGCACGAGCACGGCTGCCAACTTCGCGTGATGGAGAACTATCTCTTCTACGAGCCATTGCGCAAATTGAAGGAGATCGTCGACTCGGGCGATCTCGGACCAATCAGCGGCTACCACCTCAAAATGGTGGCCAGCGGACGCGGAGGCTGGGAGGTGTCGGGCGAAACCTACCAGTGGCAATTCGACCAGGCCAAACGCGGTCGGGGAATCCTGCTCTTTGATGATGGTTGGCACAAGCTTTCTACGGCGATCTGGCTCTTTGGACCCATCCGCGAAGTGCGGGCCTGGATTGGATCGACGCCGATCATGGAGGGAATCGAGATCGACGCACCGTGCACGTTGGTGTGGGAGCACGCCAACGGCATTCGTGGTGTGTGGGACATCACGTTCGCGGTGGACATGTACCTGCGCAGCGACTACTACACGAACGACGAGCGCTGGGAAGTGACTGGGCGACGCGGATTTGCCCGCGTGAACCGCTGCACCGGACGGGGTATTCAGCAACCGAGTCTGGAGACGTACGTGGAGGGCGAAATGCGTTCGTTTCACGCCCTCGACGACGACTGGGCGAGCAGTTTTCGCGATTCGGGCCGTCACTGGCTGCGTTGGCTGCACACCGGCGAAGGCCCGTTGCTCTGGGGAGCGCACGAAGCGGTGCAGGTGCTGCGCGTGGCGCTGGCCGCGTACGAGAGCAGTGCGAACGGTGGTGCGGGAGTTGATCCCCGCAGCCTCGCTGAGTAAAAGTTGAAGTGGGACGCACGCGATGCGATCACCTCGCTCGACTCGCCAACGCGGCGAAATGTGACGTGCCCGCGGAGGCCTTCACTATTCCCATTTCCTTTGACAAAAAATCAAAATGAGGTGGTACAGTAAGCGTAAGGACGTCTAGAAACCCGCTTCCAAACTCATCTGACAATTAGTCGGAGAAGTTAGAAAGCGGGTCGCGCTATGGATAACGTCTTTGGGCTCATTGGGGATCCCTCAAAAGTCAAGACTCCGCGCAGTCTCTACTGGCTCCAACGGTCCAAACTCATGGCGCTCGTGTGGAACACCATGCGCATCTGGCTGGGGGTCATGTGGCTCCAGGCCGGGATCGCCAAGATCTGGGGCGCGGAAAACCCAGCCTTCATGCATAACGGCGGAGCTGGCGTCGCCGGATTCGCCACTCACGCGGTCGCCGCGTACAGCTGGTGGGGCACGTTCCTGCATAGTTTTGTGGTCCCCAACGCCGGTTGGATCGGCGTCCTGGTCGCGGTGGCCGAATTTGCCATCGGGGTATCGCTCGCCATTGGATTCCTGACGCCGATCGCGTGCCTGGGCAGTCTCTTGTTGCTGTTCACGTACGTGATGTCGGGTACCGCCAGCGTCTGCGCCTTCTACGCGCTCTTCGCGATCGTCGTTCTCTCGACGTGGCGGACTTCCAGTTGGATTGGTATCGAAGGATTCATATCGGGCTACCGCCAGCGTCACGTCGAGCCAAAAATGGTACGCGAAGAGGAAACTCCCGTCGTTGTCGTGCCCGATTACGTGGCGCCCGAAGTTGAAGAAACGCCCGTACCAGTCGAGGTATGAGACTGGCCGAGAGTAGGTGAGCGGATGTACTCGAGTGATTTCAGACGTTGCGAGTGCCTTGACTCACCACGCCCGGCCAGAAGCGAATTGGACCAAACCATGAAACAATGGACGCGCGACGTAAGTCCCGGCGCGCGTCGAGCCTCGATGGTGGTCCGTGCCCACTAAACGGCTGATGGCCGTCTTAACGTTGTTGGCGCAGCGTGAGCGTGCCCATCCCCAATCGGGCTCGCTCTGCGCGGTGGCGGCTGAATTCACCAACGTGAGCGGGGCCGGCATCGCGCTAGTCTCGTCCGGTCCCCAGTTCACGAGTCTCTGCACGAGCAATTCGGTCGCCCGAGAGCTAATGGACTTAGAGATAACGGTGGGTGAGGGGCCCTGCCTTGATGCGTGCCTGTCCGAATTCGCGATCGATGAGGCCGATCTGGTCGCGTCCAACGACCGGCACTGGATGGCCTACGCGCCGTCGGCGACCGTGGCCGGAGCCCACGCGGTCTTTGGCTTCCCGGTGCGCATTGGGGCGATCCGACTCGGGGCGCTCAGCCTTTATCGCGACCGACCAGGGGCGCTGAGCCCGTCGCAGGCTTCGGACGCGTACCTGATGGCTTCGGTCATTGGCCGAGCCGTGCTGGCCATGCAGGCGGGGGCCCCTAACGACACGCTGGCCTCGGAACTCGAACGAGAGGCCACTTTTGACTTTTCCGTCCACCAGGCGGCCGGCATGGTGGCAGTCCAGGGCTCGATGACGGTGGGCAACGCCCTGGTGGCGCTGCGTGCCCACGCGTACGCCACCGATACCGCACTTTCGGACCTCGCACTGCGAGTCGTCGTACGAGAAACCAGTTTTGACCCACATTTCGGCATTTGGCGCGACGAAGGTGTAGCGGAGATCCTATGAACGCAGTATTATCATCGATATCGGCCGGCTCTGGACCGTTATTGGCGCAGTGCGTCGGTGCTCGATCGAAAGTCAGGTAGGGGGATGGCGAGAGAGTCACTTCTAATTGCAACGCTGGTTGAACTGGCCGACAACCTGGTCGACGACTTTGACGTCATTGATGTTCTCACCGTGCTGAGTTTGCGGTGCGTCGAGGCAATCGACGTTGACGCCGCGGGCGTCATGCTGGCGTCTCCGGGCGGGGAATTGCAGTTCATTGCTTCGTCCAGTGAGTCAATGCGAGTGCTGGAGCTGCTTCAAATTCAGGCCGACGAGGGCCCCTGTGTTGACTGCTACAAGGATGGCAACGCCATAGTCAACCATGAATTGAAGGATTCGGACGAACGATGGCCAAATTTCAGCCCGCGAGCCATCGCGCTCGGTTTCCACTCGGTGCACTGCCTTCCTATGCGTCTACGCGGGCGAACAATTGGGGCACTCAATTTCTTTCGTAAGCAAGAGGGCCTTTTGGACGACGAAGACGTGATTTTGGCCCAGGGTCTGGCCGACATCGCGACTATTGCGATTCTCCAGCACCGGACCTCGCTCGATGCCAAAACGTTGAACTATCAATTGAGTAACGCGCTCGACAGCCGCATCATTATCGAACAGGCGAAGGGAAAAATCGCTCAGGCGACGGGCTGCGATATGGATGAAGCCTTTGGTCGACTGCGCGCTCATGCGCGCAACCACAATCAGGGTCTCACCTCGGTGGCAACGCTGGTGGTGGATGGCTCACTTTCGGGCAACGATCTCGACCTTCCCACGGTCTCTAAGGCGCGCCGGAGCTAAGACCGCTGAGGCCATAGTCAAGCGTCGACTTCGCTTGACGCTGGTACTGCGATTTGCCCCATGGACTTGGTCAGTGCGACCTTCAAGTGGTTCGATGTCGCTGGTGCCAGTACTAGAAGGTTGTCATCCATTCGGCTTTACACCAAAGACGTGTTGTGAATGAGCGCACAAGACTGCTTCGCGGCGACGAAATTGTTGTGATGGGATAGTCTTAAGAGCCGTCGGTGAGGTGTTAAAATCCAGTTTTAGGACGTCTGGACCCCGCTTCCTTCTCACCTGGCAATTGATCAGGCAACGGGGAAGAGGGTGCGAAATGGGTCTGTCCGCAGCGGTGGTAACCGCAAACAGTGGCGTCGTCGGCGACGTGCTGTGCCCGGACGTCACCCGCCGCGAGATCGCCCTTCGGCACTTTCGTCGCAGGCTTCCGACACCATCGGGCGCGTTGTCCACTGGGTATCTCCTTCCGTGGAGTTCTCTGCATCGCTGGTCGCGGTCTCTCGTCGTTGCCAGTCGAATCGTGCCGCCCGTAGCAACGAAATTGAATCGAATCTTGACCGGCCTTGGGTTGAATGGCCGCCGTTCAGGACCGACTTCGTTCACGAGTAAAGGTGGCGTGCGCAACCGCCCAAAGTCCCTGGTGGCGAACATTAATTGCTCGCGCGATCAAGTAGAACAATCAACGCAAACCGTCACATCCGAAAGAGGCACTGACCTCTCAACCAGTCAAAGAAAGAGGACTAGCTATGAGTCACAAAGATAAGGCTAAGAACAGTGCCCAGATCGCCAAGGGCAAGCTCAAGCAGGTTGCGGGAAGAGCGACCGGAGACGACCAACTCGAAGTTGAGGGCGAGTCCGACCAGATGAAGGGCGACTTCAAGCAAGCCGGTGAGAAGGTCAAGGATGCTTTCAAGAAATAGATCGATTGTCCGCACTTTGGACACCAAAGGCCGTTCGTCGACAGGGACCATTCACCCCCCCAAGGTCCCTGTCGACGACGTTGAATTAGCAATAGCGACGCCAAGCACGTCGAACACGCGTGGTTGGGCCAATAGCGCGTCACTCGGGCCGGCTCAAGCACCAACGTCAGTTGAACTGGTGCGAAAGCTTGAGGCTTGCGTGCGAGAGTTGCTCGAGATCAGTTCGAAAGAACGTTGATGGCCGCTGGCATTTCTCGACGGAATACACGGCGAAACGGGGCCAGTTTGTTCGCCGCGACGTCGGCGATGGCGCGGGAGTACGAGTAAATACGCGAGGGCCACGAGAGGAGAAAAAGAAAATGAAGCAGTTCATTCGCCATCAAGGTAGAGATGATCGACAGTTGAAGATGATGGCTCGGGCCGATCAATTAAAAGCTGATTTAGGCAAAAGTGAAATGATGATGCGCGATCAATCGATACCGAACTCGCGTGTGACGACCGGCGATTCACGGTTCTTTAGTCGTCTTCGATCACCGCGCGCGCCCGCCAAGCAAGAGTGGTTCGACCGGTCTGGTCTGATATGACGTCAAGTGACTACGTAACCAGACGGCCATTCACTCCACTGGCCCCCATACCCGTGTACGGCAAGGTCTTCGACTCCTCCTACGCGCCCACGGCCGGCTTCGATCGGGTCATGTCCGACTGGCCGCTTCTGCCCTGGCCTCGGGGCCCGCTTAGCGCCAGCGTCGTATCCGCCCTTCAGCGCCAGCCGGGCACGCTGGGCATAACGCCGCCGCTGTCGCAAGTCGACGCACTAAACGACGATGATTTCCAATTGGCGTTGTACCTCTGCTACGAGATGAACTATCGCGGCTTGGCGAATGCCCAGTGGGAGTGGGATCCGGGACTGCTGAATTTTCGTACCAAATTGGAAAGGGTTTTCATCGAACGACTGCGCGACGAGATCGGTCACGCTACCGCCAAATTTCCCGCCGAGGTGATTGCGGCGCTGGATGAACTAATCGCGGACTGCACCAGTTCGACGCTGACGGCGTACCTCAGCGAGTCGGGGACCATCGACCAATTCCGGGAGTTCTGCGTGCACCGTTCGGCGCACCAACAAAGAACGCCGGAACCCGGGGCGCGGACCATCACCACGAGAGCCGTTGAGGAACAGGCTGCTCGGGTCATGATCCAGTACGACGAAGGCGGCTCCAGCGACGCCGGGCGAATTCGGGCCAACTTCCTCGCGGTAACGATGATCGCGCTCGGTCTCGATTCGTCGTACGGCTCCTACGTGGAAATCCTGCCCGGCGTGACGCTGGCGACGGCCAACCTGGCGGCGCTCTTTTCACTTCATCCCCACTGGCGAGCCGCCCTGGTGGGACAACTCGCCGTCGCGGAATTGACGTCGAGGGAGTCGATGGAACGTTACAGCCGCGCGCTGTACCGCTTTGGTCTCGGGCCGGTGGGGCGCCGGTTCACCGAAATCGACGTAGTGAATAACGTGCGACGCCCTCTGTTCGCGCGTAATGAGATTGTCGCCGGGTTGCTAGGCGCCGGTCCACAACTGGGGGCTGACCTGCTCTTCGGAGCGAGCGCGGTGATGATGCTGGAGCAACGTTTTGGCGATCATCTTCTCGACGCGTGGACGGAGAACCGTTCATCGTTGGTGCCGTGGGAGCTGTATCCGCGAAGGGCCATTATCGCGCAATCCTGACCAGCGCTCGACGAGACATCACAGCGGTTCATGGAATCTCCAACCATTGCGCAGCAGTCGTCGTGTCCACTTCGACGATTCGTCGTGGACGCCGTGAATATCGCCCGCCCCAGTGACGAAGGACGTCGGATAGCATCGGGTGGCTTTCGCTGACCAAAGGCATTGACCAAGCGGGGGGCGACGTCGTTGGTGCTACACCTGTCGATGCGTTCTCAGTGACGAGGGGTTGAAGGTGGAACTCACAAGATTCAGTGCAACGAAGACAAGGTCATGGTCGTGCCGTGCGAGCGAGCAGCGTTGAGTGAACGTCCGACGCCCGAGTCGCTCGTCAAGAACGTAGAGATGGGCGGGGGCTACAAAGTAATACTCCGCTCGACGTTGACAAACACGAAAGTCGACCGCGTGAACATCGCCGCCGGCGCCTTCGCCTTTCGCTGGTTCCTCTCCATATTTCCGATAATTATCGCCCTTTTAGGGATAGCGGCGCTGGTCACCGTGCCCCAAAATGTGGTCATCAACCTCATCCATGGCGTCACCAAGTCGTTGCCCTCGGGCGCCGCCCAGGTGTTCACCGTCGCGCTCACGAACGCGGTCAAGCGCTCCGGTGCCGATCTCATCACCACGGTGGTGGCGAGCGCAGTGGCGCTGTGGAGCGCGACGTCGGGCATGGTAATTGTCGAAGAGGGCTTAGACATGGCGTACGGTCTGCCTTCGGACCGTTCCTTCTTCGTCAAGCGCGTGGTGGCGATTCCCCTGTTGCTGGGAGCCACCGTGCTGGGCGGGGCCGCGTCCGCGCTGGTCATATTTGGCCCGCAGTTGGGCAGCCTGATCAAAGAGTCCGCGCCCTTCGGGGGGGTGGTCTTTGGCGCAGTGTGGACGACGCTGCGCTGGTTGTGTGCGCTCGTACTCATGAATCTTCTGTTCTCGCTGCTCTACTACCTGGCCCCCAATCGTCAACGTTCCAATTGGCAGTGGACCAGTCCGGGCGCCATTTTCGCCACGGTGCTGTGGGCCGTCGTGTCGCTGGGGTTCTCCTTTTACACCTCTAGTTTCGGCTCGTACGGCGCGACGTACGGTGCGTTCGCCGGCGTCGCGATCCTCATCTTCTGGCTGTATCTCACTGGTCTGGCAATCCTGATCGGGGGCGAAGTCAATGCCGCGTTCGAACGGGCGGCCTCCGCGATCGTCCCACCCGAGGTGGCGGCGCCCGAACCGGGTTGAATCGCGACCCAGCCGAGCGTGATTCGTGCAGAAGTGAGAGGTTTCTTCTTCGCCACACCTTGACGTAGCCCTTTCGCAGTGCGCTCGAGTTTCCCCGTTCGACCAGCCATTACGGGCCAGCCGTCAACCCGGCGGCGCCGCCGCAGCCGAGTCGTTGGTCATCGAGGACGCGGCGTGCGAGGGGCCATGGGTTTGCGGACGATTTCTGGAACAAGGTGTTACTATCAAATCAGGACGTCTAGACCCCGCATCCTTCTCACCTGACATTTAGTCAGGGACGTATAGAAGAAGGTGTGACGTGGGTCTTCCCGGAATGGTGCTTAGCGCCATCGCAGCTAC
>ODAK010003928.1_pt1 | contig 15330 bp, 11 predicted proteins | sample 1539591 | NCBI WGS metagenome assembly ODAK01 (sample SAMEA3539303, study PRJEB22396) | soil metagenome | biome: tundra; feature: field; material: soil | place: USA | collected 2010-05 | depth 0.15 m | reverse complement strand
ACTCGAGCGCGCGCAAAACCCTCTGTCCTCCGTCCTCTGCGCCCTCTGCGCCTCCGCGGCCCATCTCTCTCTTTCGACTTCATCCCCGCGCGCGATTGCGCCGTCGGGTCATACCTCCGACCTCGGTCCTCTGCGGTCTCCGCGCCTCTGCGGCCAATCTCCCTCTCTTTTTACGCAGCTTTACGCTTTCGCCCTTTGCGTTGGCGGGTGCGACGCGGTCACGATGAGAGACGATGGAGTTCGACCCCCTTCGGGTTTGGCGGGCGCGATCTTCGTCGCGCTTCTTGCTGGTGACGGCGCTCGCGGCGACTGCGTCGGTGGGCTGCGATCGCACGGCGCCGGCTCGGGCGGCCCCCGGAGGGGTGGTTGCGCCGCCGGTGCCCGTGATCGCCGCGTTGCCGGCGCCGGCGCTGATGACCTCGGCGGATGCAGACGCTCGGCTGGAGGCCGTCTGGCGGCAGACCGGGGTCACGCTGTCGCCTCCGGCCGACGGCGCGACCTGGCTGCGACGCGTCTGGATCGACGCGGTCGGGACGATTCCGCCTCCCGAAGCCGTCCGCGCGTTTCTCGCGGATCCGCAGCCCGACAAGCGCGCTCGGGCCGTCGAGGGGCTGCTCGCGTCGCCGCGCTGGGCGACGCACTGGACGGCGTACTGGGACGACGTCTGGATGGGCCGCGACAAGCGGCGCCCTGACGTCGACGCGGGCGCGTTCCGCGGATGGCTGCACGACGCGCTCGCGCGCGACGAACCGTGGAACCGTGTCGCAATCGAGCTGATCGCGGCGACGGGTCGCAACAGCGCGGGCGGCTCGAAGCGCGACGCCGAGGCGAACGACGGGCACGACGGCGCACCCGCCGGCGTCAACGGCGCGGTCAACTGGACGCTGAAGTACGAGGAAGCGCCGCAAGATCTCGCGGGCGCCGCGTCGCGCACGCTCCTCGGGGTGCAGATCCAGTGCGCGCAATGCCACGACCATAAGACCGAGAAGTGGACGCAGAGAGACTTTCAGAGCCTCGCGGCAGCGTTCGCGCGGACCCGCGCCGAGCCCGTCGACGGCGGCAAGAGCAGAACGTCGAGCATGGGGTCGGTGCGGCGAGTCGACCTGACCGATCTGGGCCGCACCGCGCCCCGGTACGCAAAGCTCGCCGTGATGGCGCCGGATCTCGAGGCCATCACCAGGGCGAAGCCGGCCGCGCTCGACGGCACCGAACTTGGGGCCGGCGACGGCGTTCGCGTCGCGCTCGCGCGATGGATGACCGCGCCCGACAATCCCTGGTTCGCGCGGGCGCTCGTCAACCGGATGTGGGGGCACTTCCTCGGTCGCGGCTTCGTGAATCCCGTCGACGATCTGCGACCGTCGAACCCTCCCGTGGCGCCCGAGCTGCTCGACGCGCTCGCCGAGGACTTCGTCGCCAGCGGGTACGACGTGAAGCACCTCGTTCGCGTGATCGTCGGAACGGCCGCGTACGCGCGGTCTGCGTCGCGCCTCGACGACGCCTCGGCGAAGGCCGATCCGGAGGCGAAGCTCTGGGAGCGATTTCGGGTGACGCCGCTCGGTCCCGACGAGCTGCTCGATTCCGTGATTGCCGCGACGAAGCTCGACGGGATCGTCGAGGCAACGGGCCGCCTCGACCTCGTGGAGGTTCGCGCCCGCGTCCGCCGGCGCTACGGATTCCTCTTCGACGTCGACGAAGAGAGCGATCAGAGCGACTACGAGGGCACCGTCGCGCAGGGGCTCGCGATGCTCGACGGGAGCGTGGTCGCCACGGGCGCGAGCACCCTTCCGGGGAGCGCCCTCGGCGAGCTCCTCGCGAGGAAGAGCGACGCCGGCGACGCGCCGAAGATCGAAGAGCTCTACCTTCGCACGCTGTCGAGGCTTCCGGCGCCCGACGAGGTCGACCGCTGGACGCAGTTCTTGGCAGCGGCGGTCGATGCGGCGCCGATGCCGTCGCCCTCGCTGACAGCCGCGCAGCCGAGCGCAGCTCCGGCGGCGAAGAACGCGGTTCCCGTGCAGCCCGATCCGTTGCGCGGCCTCGAAGCGCGCGCGGCCCGTCAGCGCGCCGACGCCCGCGCAAAGGGTTACGAAGACCTGCTCTGGACCCTCCTCAACTCGAGCGAGTTCGTCTTCAACCATTGAGCCGCGGAGACCCGACGATGGACCGACGCTCGCTTCGACCGCCCGCCTCGCCCGCCTCGCTCGCGCCGCCGTTCGCCCGGCGTGACCTCCTTCGCGCGGGGATGAGCTCCATCTTCGGCGCGATCGTCTCGCGCGCGTTCGACCCGACGCGCGCGTTCGCGGCCAGCCCCGCGCGTCCGGCCGGCGCCTGCATCCTCTTGTGGCTCAACGGGGGTCCGAGCCACATCGACACCTTCGACCCCAAGCCCGGGAGGCCGACGGGCGGCTCGTTCAAGGCCCTCAAGACGCGGGTCCCCGGAATGACGCTGAGCGAGCACCTGCCGCGACTCGCCGAGCGCGCGCACGAGATCGCGCTCGTTCGCAGCATGACGAGCAAAGAAGGAAACCACGGCCGCGCCCAGTACTTCGTGCACACCGGCTACGCGCCGAATCCCACGGTCGTCCACCCGTCGCTCGGGGCGTGGACGAGCGCCAAACTCAGCGAGGCGCGCGCCGAGCTGCCCGCGTTCGTGAGCATCGGCGGGCCAAGTTTCGGCGCCGGCTTCCTCGGCGTCGAGAACGGGCCGTTCGTCTTGCAGAAGGCCGGCGCGCTACCCGCCGACGTCGGGCTTGCCCCTGGCGTCGATCCCGCGCGCTTCGCGAGGCGCCTCTCGGCGCTCGGCGCGATGGAGGACCGCTTCGCGGGCGCCACGGGAGACGCGAAGGTCGAGGGGCGGCGCGAAGTGTACGCCAAGGCCGTGCGCCTCATGGAGACCCCCAAGCTCGAGGCGTTCGACGTCGCCAGCGAGCCGGCCGCGACGCGCGCGGCCTACGGCGACACCGATTTCGGGCGCGGATGCCTCGTCGCGCGGCGCCTCGTGGAGCGCGGCGTCCGGTTCGTCGAGGTCGTGCTCGACGGCTGGGACACTCACCAGGACAACTTCGGCCGCGCGCAGTCCCTGATGGCGACCCTCGATCCGGCGTTCTCCGCGCTGCTCGCCGACCTCTTGGCGCGTAACCGCCTCGGCTCGACGCTGGTCGCCTGCATGGGCGAGTTCGGGCGCACTCCGCGCATCAACGCGAACGACGGTCGCGATCACTGGCCCGACGCGTGGAGCGCCGTGCTCGCGGGGGGCGGCATTCGGGGCGGCGTCGTGCGCGGCGCTACCGACGAAGACGGCGCGAAGGTCGCGAGCGCACCGACCAAGGTGCCGGACCTCCTCGCGACGATGGCGTCGCTCCTGGGCCTCGACCCGGCCCTCAGCGAAACCACGCCCGCGGGCCGCCCCATCGCCCTCACAGACGACGGCGTCGTGCTTCGCGATCTCATTGCGTAGCGAACGAGCGGGACTCCCGCTCACCGACGTCAGCGGTGATGTCCGTCGCCGCCGCCGTGGAATGTGGCGCCGGGGCGGGCGCCGCCGGCGGCAGGGGTGGCCGGTGCGCGCATCGGGGCCGGGGCGGGAGTCGCCTGCACGCGTCCGACGTTGGGCGCGGCAGGGTTCGGCGCGATTCGCGGAGCGCCGGTCATCGTCGGGCCCGGCGCACGCGGCGCGTTCGAGAACGTCGGACCGCTGACGCGTGGCGCGTTCGGCGGTGAGCTAGAGCGTGCGCCAGGGAGTGTGGGTCGCGGGCTCTCGACGAGCGGGCCCCGCCCTTGCGGCGTGCCGACCGCCGGGCGCGATTCGATGCGCGCGGGCGCGCTGGCACCGAGAGGTCGTGCCGTCGAGGGTCGCGCGAACTCCTGCGCGCGATTGACGCTCACGGCCGCAGCGCCGCCGACGCGCGGGATCTGTTCGGCTCTGTACCCGAAGCGCGCGGGCGGGGGACCGACGCGCCCCCCTTCGACGCGGTACGGTCGCATCCGACCGCCGATGGCGATCGCGCTCGGCCCGACGATCACGCGGGCGCCCACGCGCGGCGCGAACACCTCTCCCCGCGGGACGTACGCCCATCGAGGGCCCCAGTAGCCGCGGTACGCGACGGGCACGCCGCCGAACCACACGAACGACGGGCCCATCGGCGCCCAGCCGACGTACGAATAGCCGTCGTCGACCGCCCACGTCACCCAGGCGCCTCGATATTCGCGCCCCGGGATCCACGACCAGCCGCGGCCCTCGACGAAGACCCAGCGCCCGTAGTGAAACGGCGCCCAGCCCCACGGGTAGTCGCTGACCCAGACATAATCGTCGGCGTAGGCCCAGTGGCCGCTCGATACATACGGCGTGAAGTCGGGGCCGACCATGCTTGGCGCGGGCGTCCAGACGGTTCCGTACGCGGGGTCGTCGGCCCAGGTGCCGTAAGGATCGAGCGGCGCGTGAAAGTCGTTCAGCGCCGCGGGATCGTTGTCGCTGTAGCTGTCGGTGTCGGCGCCGATCGCAACCTCGTCGGACGCGTACTTGAGGTCGGAGGAGACGGGCGCAACGGCCCCTGCGCCCTGCGCCGTCGTTGCCGACTCATCCGCTCCACCCGTGGGGGGAATCGGCGGCCCGGGTGGCAAGGGCCCGCCTGGATCGACCGGCGCTTGCGCCGCATTGGCAGCGGTCGCCGGTGGCGGCGAGTCGTCCCACGCCTCGCACTGAGTGAGTACGGGTAGGAGCAGCGCGAGCATTCCGGCCCGACCAGCTCGGCCCACTCGCGCGGCAAGCGGTGACGGTAGGGATGCCAGGGAAGGCGAACGTGTACCGAGCCCAGGTGCAGTGAACGGGTGACGTCTGACGATCATGGCGGGTTGCTCACGGGGGATGCGACGAACCGGCGAGCTGCTCTGGTGCTGGCCAAGTCTGGCCGAGTAAAGATGGGCACGATTTGTCGGTCCGTCATCACCCGGCTTCCGAGCCGAGCCGCGCGGAAGAGCGAGATCAGCCGCAGAGGCGCAGAGTACGCAGAGAGAAGCAGGGTGTGCGGTCGCGTTCGAAACAGTGCCGTCGCGGCGCGCTAGACGCAGGGGCCCCACGTCTCGTCGGAGCCCGAGCGGCGGCGACGCGTCGCACGGAAAACCAAATCCTCGGCGATCTCAGCGCCTCTGCGGCCAATCTCGCCCTCGCTGCGACCGCCTCGCGCGCGTCAGTTGCCGAAGTTGACCGAGTAGATGCCCCAGGCGTCCCCGGGCGATTTTTGCTTCGGGAACTTCACGCTCTTCACGACCTCGCCGATGCACTGGATGACCTCGGCGTCGGACATCGACGAACCCTCGTCGCGCCACACGCGCACCGCGCCTGCGTTCGTGATCACGAAGCGGATCTTCACTTCGCCCGAGGTCGAGGGATCGCGCTTCACTCCGGCGCGGAAGCACGCCTGCGCCTTGGACTGCAGCGGCCGGGTGCCGTGGAGCACGTCTTTCGGCGTCATCTGGTGCGAGGCCATCCACGGGTCGTCGCCACCCGGGGAACTGGAATCGGACGCAGACGGTGACGACGGCGACGAGGGTTGCGCCGTGGGCGGGCCGCTGCTCGGGCCCGCGCTGGCCAGCGGATCGCCCCCGGGGCCGGCGTCGGGGGCCTCGTCTGCAGGCGGGTGGTCCGCCGATTTTGCCGCGCTGCTCGCGACGGCCTCGTCGCTGTCTTTTGCCGGGGGAGTGCCTCCGCCACAAGCGATCAGCGCCGAGGCGGCGGAAACGGCGCAGGCGCAGGCGCAGACACGAACGGACACTCGCATGGACCGGTCTCCTCGGTTGGAATCGGACGGTACCGTCAAACCGCGTCGGGATCCCGTGCGGTCGCGCTCATTCGCGCGCCGCTTGGCGCGTCAGTACAAAATTCGCGTCTTGATGTTGAAGTCGAGCGCTGCGACCGCGTCCTTCACCTGATCCGACACGTTCTGGTCGAGGTCCATCACGAGGTACCCGATCTCGGGATCGGTCGCAAGGATCTGACCGGCGATGTTCGCGCCCTTGTCGGTCACGATGCGATTGATGTCGCGCAAGACTCCAGGGACGTTCTTGTGAACGTTCAGGATGCGATGCTTGTTCGGTGTAGGCGCCGCGTCGACGTGAGGAAAGTTGACCGAGCCCGTGGTGACGCCCGCGTTGACGAAGTGGGTCAGCGCGTTGCCGACCTCGCGGCCGATGGCCTCCTGCGCCTCGGCGGTCGAGCCGCCGATGTGCGGCGTGATGATGACGTTCGAGAGACCGCGGAGCGGCGTCATGAAGCCGTCGCTGTTCTTCTCGGGCTCTTCGGGGAAGACGTCGATGGCGGCCCCCGCAACGTGCTTGCTCTTCAGGCCGGCCGAGAGCGCGGCGATGTCCACGACCGTCCCGCGGCTCGCGTTCAGCAGGCACGAACCGGCGCGCATGGCGGAGACCTCGTGCTCGCCGAACATCCCTCGCGTCTGCGGCGTCTCCGGCACATGAAGCGTGACGAAGTCGCTCTGGGCGAGCAGCTCGTCGAGCGTCCTCGTAGGCTGGTTGTTGCCCATGGGCAGGCGCGCTGCGATGTCGAAGAAGAGGACACGCATGCCGACGGCCTCGGCGAGCACGCCGACCTGCCGGCCGATGTGTCCGTAGCCCACGATGCCGAGCGTCTTGCCGCGGATCTCGAAGGAGCCCGTCGCGACCTTGCGCCACTGGCCCTGATGCATCTCCTGGATCCGGTCGCTCAGGCTGCGCGAGAGCATGACGACCTCGGCCACGACGAGCTCGGCCACGCTGCGCGTGTTCGAGAACGGCGCGTTGAAGACCGGGATGCCTTGGCGCTTGGCGCTCGCGAGGTCGACCTGGTTCGTTCCGATGCAGAAGCAGCCGACGGTCAGGAGCCGGCGCGCGCTGGCGAGCACCCGGTCGGTGATCTTCGTCTTGCTTCGAATGCCGATGACATGCACGTCTTCGATGCGCGCGACGAGCTCGTCTTCGCTCAGGGAACCCGGGAGCGTCTCCAAGTGGAAAGTCTCGCTGCGGAAGATCTCGTGCGCGCTCGGGTGGATGTTCTCCAGGAGGAGAACCTTGATCCGGTCCTTGGGAAACGACGTCAACGCCGCGACATTCGGGGTGCTCACGCGGCCGCATGTACCGCGGCTGGCGCGGGGCCGCCAGGGTCCCGCGGGGCGAGGCGCGAGGGCGCGTCGACGCGGGCGCGAACGAGACCGGAACGAGAGCCACGACGGGCAACGAGAGCCGAACGAGAGCATCCGGCGCCGTGAAGCCCAGGAACGGCCCCGCAGCTTTGCTGGCGCTGCGCCGCCCGGCCGCCGTACTGTGGCGCTCGTGAGATCCCGCGCGTTTGCCGCCTTTTTCGGCTCCTCGCTCCTGGCCGCGCTATCGGCCGCCTGGGCGTGCGGCGGTCCGCCGAGTCCGCCCGCGAGCGCTCCGCCGCCTGCGTCGCCTCCGCCCGCCACGCCGGCCGCCTCCTCGGAGACCGCCACGCCCGACCAGGCGCGCGCATTCGTTGCCGACGTCGAAGAGCACTTGCGGCAGCTCTGGGTCGCTCGCGATCGAGCCAACTGGGTCAACGAGAACTTCCTCACCGACGACACCGAAGCCCTGGCGGCCGCTGGCGAAGAGGCGACCGCGGCCTACGTGGGCGACGCGATCGCGCGGTCGAAGCGCTTCGACGCGATTCGCGGGCAGCTGGCGCCCGACGTCGCCCGCAAGCTCTATCTCCTGTCGCTCGCGCAGACGATCCCGACGCCGCGCGACCCCGCGACGCGCTCCGAGCTCGCGGCGATCGAGGCGTCGATGACGGGCGCCTACGGCAAGGGCGAGTACTGCCCGGCGCCCGGCTCGCCCCTCCTGAAGTACGCGACGAAGTCGCAGAATGGCAAGGCCCGAGGCAACGGCGACGTCGCTCCCGTTTGCCTGCACCTCGAGGCTCTGTCGCGCGTGCTCGCGAAGAGCCGCGATTTTGGCGAGCTGGTCGAGGCGTGGCGCGGCTGGCACGCGACGGCCGCTCCGATGAAGGGCAAGTACGCGCGCTACGTCGAGCTGGCGAACGTGGGCGCCAGGGAGATCGGGTTCGACGACGTCGGCGCCTTGTGGCGCGCGGGCTACGACATGCCGCCGGCCGACTTCGAGGCCGACATCGAACGGCTCTGGGGCGACGTGAAACCTCTCTACGACCAGTTGCACTGCTACGTGCGGGCCAAGCTGCAGGCCAGATACGGCAAAGACAAGGTGCCCGACCACGCGCCGATCCCCGCGCCGCTGCTCGGCAACATGTGGGCCCAGGAGTGGAACAACATCGACGATCTCGTGGCACCGTATCCGAACGAACCGACGCTCGACGTGGGCAAGTCGCTCGAGTCCCAGAAGTGGGACGCGGTGAAGATGGCGAAGCAAGGCGAGCGATTCTTCACCGGCCTGGGGTTCGATCCGCTGCCCGCGACGTTCTGGGATCGATCGCTCTTCACCCGCCCGCGAGACCGCGAGGTGGTCTGCCACGCGAGCGCGTGGGACGTGACCTGGAGCGGCGACCTTCGCGTCAAGGTCTGCCTCGAGCCGACGGAAGAAGACTTTGTCACGATCCATCACGAGCTCGGCCACGACTTCTACTTCCAGCGCTACGAGAAGCTGCCGATCCTCTTCCAGAGCGGCGCAAACGACGGCTTCCACGAGGCCATCGGCGACACGATCGCCCTCAGCGTGACCCCCGCCTACCTGCAAGGCCTCGGTCTCGCCGGCGTGACCCGAGCGGCCGGCACGACCCCCGCCGCGACGGCCGACCATGCGCGGATCAATCAGCAAATGAAGATGGCGCTCGAGAAGGTCGCGTTCTTGCCCTTCGGTCTGATGATCGACAAGTGGCGGTGGGACGTGTTCTCCGGGAAGGTCTCGCCCGCGGACTACAACGCGGCCTGGTGGCGACTCAAGGAGAAGTACCAGGGCGTCAGCGCGCCGATCGCACGCACGGCCGACGACTTCGACCCCGGCGCGAAGTTCCACGTCGCGTCGAGCACGCCCTACGTTCGATACTTCCTGGCGCGCATCTACCAGTTTCAGTTCCATCGCGCGCTCTGCCAGGCCGCCGGCGCGCCAGGTCCCTTCTACGAGTGCTCCATCCACGACAACCCCGCCGCGGGCGCCAAGCTGACGGCGATGCTCTCGCTCGGAGCGAGCCGGCCGTGGCCCGACGCGATGGAGGCGATCGGCGCGGGTCGACAGGCCAGCGCCGGCCCCTTGCTGGAGTACTTCGAGCCGCTCCGCCGCTGGCTCGACGAGGAGAATAAGATACGAGTCAAACTAGGACAATGCGGATGGTGAGCGGATGGTGAGCGGATGGTGACAGCATGAACATCGAGACGACGCGCGTGGCCACACTCAACATCTGGAACCGCTTCGGGCCCTGGGAGGACCGGCTCGAGGCGATCCGCGCCGGGGTCGAGGCGCTCGCGCCGGACATCCTGGGGTTGCAGGAGGTCGTTCGTCTGGAGCCGAACGACGGCGACGGCCTCGATCAGGCTGCCGCGATCGCTCGCGGCTTCGGCTACAACGTGGCCTACGGTCGAGCGCGCGACGAACGCTGGTTCGGCAACGCCGTGCTCTCGCGCTGGCCCATCGGTCGGACCCACGTTTACGAGCTGCCGCGCGTCGGCACCGACGAGCGGCGGACGCTGCTCTTCGCGGAGATCGGTTCACCGTTCGGTTCGATTCCGTTCTTCGTCACGCACCTGAACTGGAAGTTCGAAGAGGGTCACGTCCGCGAAGCGCAGATGCGCGAGATCGTTCGCCGCATCGAGGCGCTCGCTCCGGCCGATGGCTTTCCGGCCCTGCTCGTCGGCGACATGAATGCCGAGCCCGACTCCGACGAGATCCGCTACCTGCGGGGGCTGACCACGCTCGGTCAGGGTCGGAGCGCGTACTACCAGGACGCGTTCGCCCTCGCCGGCGACGGCACGCCCGGCGCCACCTTCGCCCGCCGGAACCCGTTCGCCGGCCCCCTCCACGAGCCCGACCGCCGGATCGACTACATCTGGGTCCGCGGCCGCGATGATGCCCGCCGAGGCGAGCCCGTCGACGCCCGCGTGGTCTTCGACCAGCCCGTCAACGGCACCTTCCCCAGCGACCACTTCGGTGTCATCGCCACTTTACGCGGCGCGTAATCGAAGAGGTCCTGTTCAATCCTCTCCGTTTTGCGATGGCGATTGTGCGGGAACTGGGAATAACCATGACCGTCCGGGGTTCTTGGCGGCGGCTCCCGCGGTTGACACGGTCGGGTGCGTCGGTACCATGCGCCGCGTTTCAGGTCGTCCCGTGTTTCCTCTCGGGGCGCCCGTTGTCCAGAAATTTCCCATAGTTCGCTGACCTGCTCTCAAACCGTCCAAGGCTTGATCCGAAATGTCCAACGACGTGATGATCTACGCGAACGACCTCTCGAAGACGTTCGGGGCGTTCCGGGCCCTAGACAAGATCAACTTCGAGGTGAAGCGCGGCGAAATCGTCGGCTTCCTCGGCCCCAACGGTGCCGGGAAGTCCACGACGATGCGCATCCTCACGTGCTTCATCTCGCCGACCGGTGGCTTCGCCCGGGTCAACGGGCACGACGTGTTCGACGCGCCGCTCAAGGTCCGCGAGAGCCTCGGGTACCTGCCGCAGCGCGCGCCGCTCTACCTCGAGATGAGCGTGCTGGAGTATCTGCGCTTCGCGGCGGACCTTCGCCACATCGACGACAGCACGTTCCGCAAGCGCGCCAAGAACGTCGTCGAAGTGTGCGGGCTCGCGCAGGTGCTGGGCAAGGAGATCCGCCACCTCTCCCACGGCTACAGGCAGCGCGTCGGCCTCGCCCAGGCGCTGATCCACGACCCGCCGATCCTCATCCTCGACGAGCCGACCAGCGATCTCGACCCGAACGAGAAGGCCGAGTTCCTCGACTACCTGAAGCAGATCGGCGAAGAGCGCACGGTCCTCCTCTCGACGCACAACCTGGCCGAGGTCGAGACGTCGTGCGCCCGTGCCATTATCGTGTCGAGCGGGCGCATCGTCGCTGATGGGCCGCTCGACGAGATCCGCGCGAAGAGCGGCCGGGTTCGGTACGTCATCTCGGTCCAGGAGTCGGCAGGGAGCCGCCCTTACCGCGGTCGGGGAGCGCCCCCGAAGAAGGGCGAAGTCGAAGACGCGCTCGGCAAGGTCGAAGGCGTGAAGAAGCTCGGCGAACTACCGACCGACGAGAGCGCGCACACGTTCGAGCTCGTGAGCGAGCAAGAGCACGATCTGCGGCCCGACCTCTTCCAGCTCGCCGCCGACAAGGGGTGGGTGCTCCTCGAGCTCCGGCGGGATACGCAGACGCTCGAAGACGTGTTCCGCAACCTCACGATCGGCGACGAGCGGCGGAACCGCCAGCTCTCGCCGGTGGCCCCCGAAGACGAAGACGAAGACGACGAGGACGACGACGACGAGGGGGAAGCGGTGGGGTCCGCCTCGAGCGACGCGGAGGAGAAGGTCGCCAAGGCGGACCGGAGCTGACATGCGAAACATCTTCATCATCGCCCGCCGCGATCTGCGGGCTCAGTTCAACTCCCCGGTCGCATACGTCGTGCTCGGGGGCACGATGCTGCTCCTCGGGTACCTGTTCTTCCTCGCGCCCCACATGGCGGTCGGCGGCACCGCGGTCGGCGGCTTCTGGGAGATCGACCGCGCGACGATGGACCAGATGTTCACCTACCTGCCGGTGCTGATGAGCCTCTTCGTCATCCCCGCGGTGACGATGCGGTCCCTCGCGGCCGAGAAGGGTTCGGGCACCCTCGAGCTCCTCATCACGATGCCGGTGAAGGACAGCGAGGTGATCCTCGGCAAGTACGTCGCGGCTTGCGCGATGGTCATGGTCCTGCTTGCCGCGACGCTGCTCTACCCGCTCGCGATGTTCTGGTTTCCCTGGAAGCTTGGCCCCCTCGACTGGGGCCCCGTCTTCGCGGGCTACCTCGGTTGCGTCTTCCTGGGCTGCGCCGCCGTGGGCGTGGGCCTCATGTTCTCGAGCTTGACCGAGAGCGACGTGGTCGCGTTCTTCCTCACGACAGGCACATTCGCGCTCCTCTACGCGCTCGGGTGGCTCGCGTCGACGGTGCACGGCGGCTTCGGCGACGCGGTCGATTTTATCTCGTTCCAGGCCCGGTACCAGTCGTTCGCGCGCGGCCTCATCGACACCCGTGCGCTCGTCTATTTCCTCTCGGTGACGATCCTTTGCCTGCTCGTGAGCTTCCGCTCGCTCGAGAGCCGGCGATGGTCGTGACCGTGGTCACGAGCGTCGTGAACGCCGTCTGCTTCTGCTTCGAGGAACTCTGAACATGGCCATGGACAAGCGCAAGAAGACCGCCGTCGAGAGCGGCGCCCTGATCCTCGTCGTCGCCGCGATCTTGGTGGCGGTGAACGCTCTGTCGGCGCTCGGGATGTACGCCCGGTCAGACGTGACGAAGGCCGAGAAGTTCACGCTCTCCAAGGGGAGCGGGAACCTCCTGCGCTCGATGAAGCAGCAGCTCACCATCGACACGTACGTCACCAAGGGCCTGCCGAAGCTCGACGCGTTCGTGCGCGATCTGCGAGACCTCTTGCAAGAGTACAAGAACGCCGGCGGCGGCAAGTTCGACTACACGATCATCGAGGCCAAGGACGAGGACACGAAGAAGAAGGCGAAGGACGCGGGTCTCATCGAGCAGCCGTTCGGCGAGGCGAGCGACACCGACGAGAAGGCCGCCGTCGCGCAGGGCTTCATGGGCCTCGTCTTCAAGTACGGCGAGCAGCAAGACGTCATCAAGTTCCTTCCGCCCGACCGGACCGACGGCCTCGAGTTCTGGATCACGAACAAGATTCGCGAGATCCGCGACAAGGGCGACGACATCCACCACAAGATCGGCGTCCTCACCGGCCACGACGAGATCAAGCCGTCTGACAACGACCTCGTGCCCACGAACATGGGCAAGTACTCGATGCAGACGATCATCACTCAGAACTTCCCGTTCTACACGTTCGCCGACGTCGACCTGAAGGGCGGAGACGCGGAGATCTCGGACGACCTCGACGGCCTGCTCGTCACGCAGCCCGGCAAGGACCTGACCGAGAAAGAGCTCCGTCGGATCGACCAGTTCGTGATGAAGGGCAAGTCGCTCGCGGTCTTCGCCAGCGCCGTCAACGTCAAGGCGAACGACGCGTCGATGAACGCGAGCCTGAGCCTTCACGGGCTCGACAAGCTCCTCGAAGGCTACGGCGTCGCGATCGAGAAAGACGTCGTGCTCGACATGTGGCGACACGTTCGGCTCGTCGTTCCGACGGCCGGCGGCATTGCTCAGGCCGAGCTGCAGCAGATCCTGGAGGTGCAAGACGACCCGCGCTTCTCGGGCAACGAGCAGCTCATCGACACGAGCTTTCCCGGTCTCTTCCGCGTGCAAGACATGGCCGTGCCGTTCGCGTCCAGCCTGTCGCTCAAGACCGACAAGCAGCCCGGCGCCAAGATGCAAATCGTGATGCGCTCGTCGCCCGTTTCGGTGCGTCTGACGGGAGAGACGGCGGATCTGCATCCGTTCCAGAAGTGGGCGTCGAAGCTCAAGGGCCTCCAGCAGCAGCAGTTCGGGCTCGCTGCGAACGTCGAAGGGACGCTCAAGTCGGCGTTTCCCGAAGGCGACAAGCAGGGGATCGAGGCGCCCGACAAGAGCGTCAAGGCCGCGCGCATCTTCGTGCTCGCGTCGTCGCAGTTCCTGGCGAACCCGCTCGCCCGCGCCGGCAACGGCCCCGATATGGGCCAGTACGGGCAGATGATGCCGAGCCTCGGCGGCGACGAGCAGTTGCTCATGCTCGCCGGGCCCTATGCGCAGCAGTTCATCACCGGGTCGATCCTCGTCTTCAAGAACACGCTCGACTGGCTCAGCGGCGATACCGACCTCCTGGCGGTCAGCGCCAAGCTGCTCTCCGATCCGAACCTGGTCTACGGCGACAAGCTCAAGATCACGCCCGACGAGACCGAAGACCAGCTCCGAAAGCAAGAAAACGACCTCAAGGCGGCGCGCAAAGACGAGCAGCGCAACGTGGAGATCCTGCTGATCCTCGGCGTCCCCCTGCTCTTCGGCGCCTACGGCCTGCTCCGGTGGCGCATGCGCACCGCTGCGCGCGAGAACGTCTCGCTCGCGTGAGCCGCTGCACTACGAAGGCCCTCAGGACCCAAACGGACACATAAGAACTGGCATGTCGCGCGAAAAACTCATCATTGTCGGCCTCGTTGTCCTCGGCCTCCTCGGAGGTCTCGTCTACCGGCAGTCGAAGAAAGACGATGCGCTTGGTGCTCCCGTGGTCGCAGCGGCCGAATTCCCTGCGGTCGACGCGCCCGAAGACGTAGACAAGCTGAGCATCACGAACGGCGACAAGCCCGAAGTGGTGCTCGAGAAGGTGCCGGACCCCGGCGGCGCGCCGGTTGACGGCGGCCCGGCCACGATGTGGACGCTCACGAAGCCGGTGAAAGCCGACGCGAACCAGCAGACCGTCACCGATCTGCTTGCGAACCTGAGGTCGCTGAAGGTCGACTCGCGCGTGAACCTCAAGCTCGACGACGACGTCCGCAAAGACAAGCAGCTCGATGCCGCGCACGCGGTGCACGTCGTGGCCTGGAAGGGCACCGACAAGAAGGCCGACGATCTTTTCGGCAAAAGCGGAGCGGCGGGCAATCTCGTGGTCGCCGCGAGCAAGCCGGACGCGGTGTACGCTGTCAAGGGCTATTCGTCGTACCTCTACGCCAAGGAGGCCAAGGACTTCCGGAAGAAGGACATTCTCAAGTTCGAGGACGCCGTCGTGACGCAGGTCACCGTCACCAACGCCCACGGCGCCCTGGCCTTCAGCAAGAGTGACAAGACCGGCGACAAGTGGACGGGAACCGTCGGCGGTAAGCCGATTCCCCACTTCGACGAGGAGAAGGTCAAGAGCCTCCTCACGGCCCTCAAGGCGCTGAACGCGGAGGACTTCGGCGACGGCAAGTCGCTGGCCGACACCGGCCTCGACAAGCCCGAAGGCGTCCTGACCATTCACCTGAAGGACGGCGGGAAGCCCGTGGAGCTCCTCGTCGGGAACGTGTCGACCGGCACCAACCGCTGGGTCAAGCGAGCCGACGACGACACCATCTACCAAATCACTAGCTACGCCTCCGACTGGGCCACGGCCGACACCTCGAAGTTCCAGGCCGCTGCCGACGCCGGCGCCCCCGACGCGGGCAAGAAGAAGTAGCGCGAGCGACACGCGCGATAGAGCGCCGTAGCTAGTTCTCGTCCCAAAAGGCCGCATTTCACAGAGTTGGGCGTCCGCGGCGACCCG
>ODAK010003927.1_pt1 | contig 15331 bp, 12 predicted proteins | sample 1539591 | NCBI WGS metagenome assembly ODAK01 (sample SAMEA3539303, study PRJEB22396) | soil metagenome | biome: tundra; feature: field; material: soil | place: USA | collected 2010-05 | depth 0.15 m | reverse complement strand
CCGAAGTGGATCGAGCCCGAGCACCCGGACGACGTAGACGAGGTAGATCCCGAAGGCGATGTTCCCGAACAGGTTGCTCGTGCTTGTAGATGCCGCGATCTTGCGCAGGTACGGATGGCCCAGGACATAGGCGACCCCTTCGCGGATCTCTGTTCCGAAGCCGCGCAGCCGCTCGACCCGGCTGCCCCGCGGGCCCTCAGACGGCGGAATCGGCGGCTCGCTGCCGCGGATCGCGAACACGAACAAGGCCGAGGCCAGGTAGCTGACTGCGTCGACGATCACGGCAAGTGGTGCGGTTAGCAGCCCGATCAGGAATCCGCCCATCCCCGGCCCCAGGATCTGGGCCGCCGATTGACTCGTCTGGAGCTTGGCATTGCCCTCGACCAGCTGGTTTCGATCCACCAGTGACGGCAGGTACGACTGGTACGAGACGTCGAAGAAGACTGTCAGGACGCCCATCACGAAGCCGACAACATAGAGTTGGGCGATCGTGAGCACGCCCAGTGCGTATGCGATCGGGATCGAAGCCAGGGCGATCGCCCGGCCCAGGTCGCCCGTGATCAGGATCGGGCGGCGCTGCATGCGATCTACCCAGGCTCCGGCCGGCAGGGTGAAGAGCAGGAACGGCAGCATCTCGATCGCGCCCAGCAGGGCAACCTCGAAAGCGCTCGCCCGAAGGAACGTGATCGCGACCAGCGGAATCGCCAGCTGGCTGACTTGTGTGCCGAACTGGCTGATCGTGTCGCCCACCCACAGCTTGCGAAAGTTCGGGTGGTGGAGGAGGCTCGGGCGGGCCGCGGGTCTGGGCATCGGGCTAGTTTAGGACCCCCCCAAGAGGCGCACGGGCGACCCTCGGCCACCCGGCAGACGTGGCACGATGGAGTCGTGGCCAGGCTCGTGGAGTGCGTTCCGAACTTCTCCGAGGGCCGCCGGCTCGAGGTCGTGGATCGGCTTGCCGAGGCCGTAACCCGGACGCCTGGCGCCCTCCTGCTGGATCGCACGAGCGACGCCAGCCACAACCGCAGCGTGCTGACCCTGGCCGGCGAGGCGGACGCCGTCACCCAGGCGATGGAGCGTGCCGTCGAGGTGGCTGTGGGCGAGATCGATATGGAGCAGCAGTCCGGCGAGCACCCCCGGATTGGTGCCGTGGATGTCATCCCGTTCGTGCCCCTGGGCGAGTCGACCCTTGACCAGTGCGTTCAGCTCGCCCGCGACTTCGCCGCCCGGATCGCCGTCCGGTTCGAGCTGCCGGTCTTCCTGTATGCGGCTGCAGCTACGCGCGGCGACCGGGTCAAGCTGGCCGATGTCCGGCGGGGCCAGTACGAGGGGCTCAAGCTCGAGATCGCCCAGAACGGCCGCCAGCCTGACTTTGGCCCGGCCCGGATGCATCCGTCGGCGGGCGCCGTGGCAGTCGGCGCCCGGCCGTTCCTGATCGCCTTCAACATCAACCTTGCCTCGACCGACATCGAGCTCGCCCGGCGAATCGCCCGGCGGGTGCGTGAATCCGGTGGGGGGCTGCCCCGGGTCCAGGCGATGGGGGTCGCTCTCGAGGAACCGCCCTGCGCCCAGGTCTCGATGAACCTGCTCGATTTCTCGGTCACCCCGCTCTCGCTCGTGTGGGACACGGTTCGAAGCGAGGCCGCCGCAGATGGCATCGACCTGCTCGAGTCCGAGTTGATCGGGCTCTGCCCGCTGGCGGCCTTCCTTGACGTGGCCGACCACGCTGGATTCGATCCTTCGGCCTCCGTCGAAGCTCGCTGCCAGGCAGCGGCCGGCTACCTTCGGCTGCGCGACTTCAGCCCGATGCAGATGCTGGAGCTGCGTCTGGCCGCCGCCCAGCGCGGTGAGGGATGACCCTCAGGGTCATCGAGGGTGGGCTCAGCGACGGTCGGTCAGTCGGCCTCCTGATCCTCGGGGCCAACGAGATCGCAACGCTTTCCGGCGGGCTCCGGGCGGGCCCCAGCCAGGACCAGCCGGCGCTCCTGCGATTCGATGAGGCGAGCGGGTCCCGCGCTGAGGACGCGCCGATCGTTGCCACCTGGGAGGACCGGATCGTGGCCGTGGGCGGGCGGGCCGACGTGGAACGGAGCCTGGAGGCCCAGGGCCTGCCCCTCGCCCGCTTCGCGCGGGTGGATGCCGATGGCTGCACGATCACCCCGGGACTGATCGACGCCCATACCCACCTGCTCTTTGCCGGAAGCCGCGAGGGCGAGCTGAGACTCCGCCAGCAGGGTGCCGGTTACCTGGAGATCCTGGCCGGTGGCGGCGGCATCCTGTCGACGGTCCGGGCGACCCGGGCGGCGTCGACCGAGGAGCTCCTGGCCCACGGTCGGCGCTGGCTCGAAGAGATGCTCAGCCATGGTGTGACCACAGTCGAGGCGAAGTCCGGCTACGGCCTGGACCTGGCGACCGAGCTGCGCCTCCTCGAGGTCGCCCATACGCTCGGCCGGGAGGGTCCACTCGACGTCCTGCCAACGTGGCTGGGTGCCCACGCCGTGCCCGAGGAATTCCGGCGCCGGCGGGATCCCGCCGAGGCGTACACCCGCTATCTCCTTGACGAGCAATTGCCCGGGGTGGCCGCCCAGGGACGGGCGCGCTTCGCCGATGTCTTCTGCGAGGACGGTGTCTTCAGCGTCGACCAGTCCCGACGGATCCTCATGGCTGCCGACGGGCTGGGGATGCGACCGCGGCTCCATGCCGACGAATTGGCAGCGTCGGGCGGCGCGGAGCTTGCCGCCGAGATCGGAGCGTTATCGGTGGACCACCTCGCCTGGCCGTCGGCTGCCGGTATCGATGCCCTGGCCGACGCAGCCCTGACCAGCCGGCCGGTCGTTGCCACCCTCCTTCCGGCCACGACCTGGTTCCTGATGGCCGACCACTACGCTCCGGCGCGGACGCTGATCGAACGCGGCGTCCCCCTCGCGATCGCCTCGGACTTCAATCCGGGCACGTCGCCCACGGCAAACCTGCCCCTGGTCATGACCGTCGCCTGCCTTGAGCTGAAGCTGACCCCGGCCGAGGCGCTCGCTGCGGTCACGATCAACGCCGCCCACGCCCTCGGGTTGGGTGACGAGATCGGCTCGATCGAGCCCGGCAAGCTGGCCGACCTGGCGATCTGGCGAGTCCCCAGCCACACCCAGATCCCGTACTGGCCGGCAGCGGGCCTGATTCGAACCGTGATCAAGCGCGGTCGAACGGTATTCCAGCGCGGCTGACGCTCAGCGGTCGGCCTCGAGTCGGCTCCGGCCGTCGAGGATGAACAGAAGGGCGAGCGACGGTCCGATCGTGATCGCCGCCGCGATTGAGATGACGATCAGGGCGTCGAGCGTGCCCGCCGGTGCGGCCGCCGCGTCGATCGTCAGCGAACCGGGCAGGATCGCCGGCAACTGGGCGAGCCCCCAGCCCCATACGATCGCCGTGACCGCCCCCGCGGCGACAACGCGGATCCCCCGAGCCACGCCCCGGGCGAGCAGGACGAGGCCGACGCCGCCGAGGGACACCGACAGGACAACGAGCGGCAGGCCGCGACCACTCAAGCCGGCATACAGTACGGGGGCATCGGCCCGCAGCACGAACAGGCCGGCCACCGCCAGCCCGCCGGCCACGATGCCCATCCCCAGCGCCCGGCGCCGGAAGTAGTCCTCGAGGTCGGCGTCGCCACGCCGGCGGGCGGCGGCGACCAGGAACACCGCGGCGACGAACGCGCCCGTCGCGATCGCCAAGCCGCCGACCAGAACGGACGTGGGGTTCAACCAGCTTGACCACGGATCGCCTGCAGCGTTGCCGGCCGGTACTCGACCCGACGCGATCGCGCCCAGGGCGGTGCCCAGGAAGAACGGCGTGATCACCGATGACAACGCGAATGTCGCGCCGAACGCCCGCTGGCCCGCCAATTGAATGGTGTGCTTGCGAAAGGCAAAGCCGGAACCGCGCAGGATGATCCCGAAGGCGGCCAGGGTGAGTGGCACGTACAGGGTGGACATCAGCGACGCGAAGGCGAGCGGGAATGCGCTCCACAGGATCACCAGGTCGAAGATCAACCAGGTGTGATTGGCTTCCCAGACCGGCCCGATCGAGGCGTCGATCAGCCCGCGCGGCCGCTTGCCCTGCTCCGCGCTGCCGGCCAGGAGGTCCCACAGCCCGGCCCCGAAGTCGGCTCCGCCGAGGACTGCATAGATCGTCACGCCGAGCCACAGGATGACGGCGACGACGTCGGCCGTGCTCACCGGCTCGGCCCGTAGGGCACGTCGCCACGTCCCATTTCGTCGGCGCCCTGCCGGCTCATCGAGCGCAAGACCAGGAACATGGCGGTCCCCAGCGCGACGTAGATAACGAGGACGACCACGAACGACGCGACCGTGCCCGGCGCCCGGGTGACCGCGTCGGCGGTTCGAAGCAGCCCATATACGATCCACGGCTGCCGGCCGACCTCGGTCACCACCCACCCAGCCTCGAGGGCCACGACCGCCGCCACGCCCGCCGCCGAGGCGAAGCGATAGAACCAGCGGCTCGTGGGCAGGTCCCGCCGGCGCAGCCAGCTCAGGCCAAACCAGGCGGCCAGCCCAAGCAGCGCAAAGCCCGCGGCCAGCATCGTGTCCCAGGCCAGGTGGACGACGTCGGCCGGGGGCTGGTCATCGGGTGGCACGCTGTCGAGGCCCTGGACGACCGTGTTCGTGTTGAATCCCGCCAGCAGCGAGCCCAGCGAGGGGATCACCAGGCCGCCCTCGATCTTGCCGTCAACGAGGATCCCGCCGATCACGATCGGAGTGTTCGGGCCGGTCTTCTGGACCAGCTCCATCGCCGCGAACTTCACGGGCTGGTCGACGAACACGGCGCGGGCCGCGATGTCACCCATCCCGATCTGGAGTGGTGTCGCGATCGCGGCCACGCCGAACGCGATGATGAAGCCGAGGCGGGTGTAGCGATCCAGCCGACCGCGCAGCAGGCCCCGAGCGTAGACCGAGGCGAGCAGGAAACCGGTCACCATGTAGGCGGCCAGGAACATGTGGCCGGCTTCGTACCACGTCGCATTGTTGAAGATGACCCCGAACGGCTGGACGTCCGTCACCCGGCCATCGGGACCCAGGGTGAACCCGGCCGGCTGGTTCATCCAGGCATTGGCCGTCACGACCGAGAACGTGCCTCCGAAGCCGGCGAGCGCGATCGGCACGCCGCTCAGGAAATGGGCCCATGGCGACAGCCGGTCCCAACCGTAGATGTAGATGGCGATGAAGATCGCCTCGAGGAAGAAGAAGATCCCCTCGATCGCGAATGGAATTCCGTAGGCCGCCCCGAACTGGCCCATCAGGCCGGGCCACAGCAGGCCCATCTCGAACGACAGGATCGTGCCCGACACGGCGCCCACGGCGAACGTGACGGCGATGATCCGCGACCAGCGCCGGGCCAGTCGAAGAGCATCTGGGTCGTCGTGGCGGAGCGCTCGCCAGTTCGCGATCAGGAGCAGTGTCGGGAAGGCAACTCCGAGGCAGGCCAGCACGATATGGAAGCCCAGGGTGAAGGCCATCTGGTCCCGCGCCGCGAGCAGGTTGGCCGGCGGAACGGGCGCAAGGGCGAAGAGCATGGCCGGAACGGCTACTGCTTGCCGCGCGACTCCAGCAGGACGACGGTCGTTTCCTCCGGCAGGGCCGACATCGCCATTTGGAGCTTCGGCTGGGCCGGCCCGGGCGAGCCGCCCATCTCGTGGAAGAACTTGGCCATCGCCTCGTCGCAGTCGCGTTCGTCCTCGCAAACCGGCATCGGGACGACGATCCTCGGATCGAGCTGGGCGATCAGCTCGGCGGCGCGGGTCGCGCTCAGGTTGCCCCCGATCGGCACGCACGCGATATCCACCGAGCCGATGTCGCCCAACTTTTCCTCGGTCAGGAGATGGCCGATGTCACCGAGGTGGATCGTGTGCAGCTGGTCGAGCTCCACGACGAAGGCCGTCTGCCGGCCGCGCTCGTCTCCGCGCTTGTCGTCGCGATAGGTCCGCACGCCGGTGAGGAGCACGTGGCGGATCTCGTACTCGCCCGGGCCATCGAGGATGAACGCTTCCTCGAGGCTGCCCGGAACGATCGTCTTGCCGTCGCGGGCTGCCACCCCTTTGGCTCGGGCCACTGGGGAATCATCCGGGTGGCTGTAGGTGACGATCTCGGCGGTGATCCCGCGCCCGGTGGGTCCAACGACCGACTGATACGGGTCGGCTACGACGACCGCGTCGCGGCCCTTGAGCCGAACACAGGTCCGCCCGTACCAGGTGAGTTCCATCGTCCTGATTCTGACAGATGCCGCTCACCTGCGCCTTACCCTGCGGTGCCTGCCGCCCGGCACCAGGAAAAGGGAGACCGGGAGCGCCTGCCCAATCGGCGCTCCCGGTCGGAGGGAGGGAGGTGGAACGCGTCCTACGGTTCCGGGTTCAACGGTATGCGCCGGTGATTCAGGCACAATGCGCGGTTTGATTAAGAAAGGGACACGCTCGATCTGGCGAGCGCGGGCGGTGACGAGCCCCCGGTCATGGGACGACCGGGGGACGGTCCATCCGGATCGGCATGCCACAATCGGTCGATGGCTCCTCAACCCGCACCTGGCCGACCGGGTCGCGGTCGGTCAAGGCTTGGCGAGCGCGGCCTCACATGGCTGGCCGTCGTGGCCGTACTCGTGGCGGCTTGCAGCTCGAGCCCGCCTGTCTCGGGAAGTCTCGCCGCCGGATCGTCCGCGAGCATCGGCCCGAGCGCCAGCTCCAGCGCGGGCTCGGCAGGCCAGCTCAGCCCGGCTGCGGCGCCGACCGCGACGCCCGACGACGACGCCATCTTCGCCTCGATCGAATCGACGGTTCAGCAGCTCCGGGAGCTGACGAAGCGCTCCCCCGTGAACCGGATGATCCTCGACCAGGACCAGCTCAAGGCGATCATCACCACGTCCTTCGACAAGAGCAATCCGCCGGCCCTCCTCGCGGCGAACGAGCAGCTCGACAAGGCCCTCGGCTTGTTGCCGCCCGACGCCTCGCTCAAGGGCCTCGACGTGGAACTCCTGTCGAGTCAGGTCGCGGGGCTGTACGACCCCGCCACGAAGACCATGGATGTCGCCTCCAAGACCGGCCAGCTGGGTCCGATCGAGCAGATCACCTATGCCCACGAATTCGACCACGCGTTGCAGGACCAGAACTTCGGCCTGGACAAGCTCGGCCTGGACGACACCAGCAACTCTGATCGGGCGCTGGCCCGACTGTCGCTGCCGGAGGGCGACGCGACACTGCTGATGACCCTGTGGGCCGAGATCAGCCTGAGTCCGGCCCAGCTCCTCCAGCTGGCCCAGGAGGCCAACGACCCGACCCAGACCGCGATCCTCAGCGCGATGCCCGACGACCTCAAGGAAACACTCCTCTTCCCATACGAGCAGGGCCTGGCGTGGGTATCCGGCCTGCGCGCCAACGGCGGCTGGGCGGCGGTGGATGCGGCCTACGCGGATCCGCCTGACTCGACCGCGCAGATCCTCCATCCCGATAAATGGGCAAGTCATGCGGAGCCGATCGCGGTGACGATCCCGGCCGCCCTGCCGACCCGCCTGGGTGCCGGCTGGACAATGCCCCTGACCGACACCCTGGGCGAGCTCCAGTTCCGAATCTGGCTCGAGCAGGTCGGCGGGCTTCCGGCAGCCCAGGCAGAGGCGGCAGCAGCCGGCTGGGGCGGCGACCGGGTGGCGCTCGTCGAGAAGGGCAGCACCTTTGGAATCGCGATCATCACGAAATGGGACACTGCCACCGACGCGACCGAATTCGCCGCCGCGGCAGGACCAACGCTCAAGCTGCTGCCTTCGCCGACAGCGATGATCGACCCCGGCAGCACGAGCCAGGTCGTCCTGTTCATCGCCTCGGACGACGCCACGATCAATGCCCTCGCCGCCGCGCTGGGCCTCGCCGGCTAGACGTTCGGCGAGCAGGCTTCCCGCGGTCACGCGCTGGGCGACGCGCTCGGCGGGGCGCTCGGCGGCCACGCCTTGGCGGCCACGCCAGGCGCTCGGCGGGTATTGGCTCGATGGTGCTTGTGGCGCGACAAAGCGCGCGTTTCTCGTCATCGCTGCCGACTGGAGAGCCACTCGAGGGCCGCATTGGGGCTGTTTCATCCCAGGCTGAGCGTGGTCCGGGATGAGTCCTGGCCACCCGCCAGCGTTCGACGGCCCCCGGACCCTCTAAACGGTCCGCGTGTCGCTCTGGACGCACCAAGTGCGCCGCGGCCGCCGCTGCCAAGCCGCCGGGCCGCGGCCGCGAGCGCGGAACTGCTACATCGATTCCGGAGCGGAGATCCCGAGCAGGGCCAGGGCATTGGCAAGTGTGTGTTGGGCGGCGGCCACCAGGGCCAGCCGGGCGCGGGAGCGCTCGGGTTCGGTCGGCTCGATCACCTTGGCGTCGCGGTAGAAGGCGTGGAAGGCAGTGGCCAGCTCGGTGGCGAAGGCGGTGATGCCCTGGGCCTCCTCGAGGGCCGCCGCATCCTCGATGACCTCCGGCAGGCGCATGATCTCGCGTGCCAGGCGCGCCTCTGCCGAGCCCCCGATGGCGCTTCCGACCGAGTCGGCCGGCTCGAGTCCGGCCTCGCCCGCTCGGCGCAGGATCGAGGCGATCCGAGCGTGGGCGTACTGCACGTAGTAGACCGGGTTCTCGCTCGATTGCTTCTTGGCCAACTCGATGTCGAAGTCGATCCCGGAAGTAGGGGCGCGTGACGCGAAGAACCATCGGGCTGCGTCGACGCCCACCTCGTCGAGCAGCTGGTCGAGCGTGATGAATGTGCCCGCCCGTTTGCTCATCGAGACCTCGACGCCGTCGACGACGAAACGGACCCACGCGATCAGGAGCATCCGGACGGCTTCCCGGTCGTAGCCCATCGCCTCGGCCGCGTTGCGGACCCGGGCCACTGTTCCGTGATGGTCCGATCCCCAGACGTAGATCAGCTCATCGAAGCCCCGGCTGAACTTCTCGGTGACGTACCCGATGTCGGAGGCAAAGTAGGTCGGCTCGCCGGTCGAGCGCAGGATCACCCGGTCCTTGTCGTCGCCGAAGGTCGTCGAGCGAAACCAGGTGGCGCCATCCTGAACGTAGACGTGACCACCTGCGCGCAGGCGCTCGATGGCTCGTTCCACCCACCCCTCGGTGTGGAGCGAGCCCTCACTCTTCCAGACATCAAAATGGACGCCGAGATGATCGAGGCTTGCCTCGATCCCGGTCCGAACTGCCCCGGCCGCCCAGCTCCCCACGACTGCACCTGCGTCCGCCCCCGACGCCGCGGCTTCGGCGAGGACGGCATCGGGCAGCTCGGCCGCGAGCGCCTGCGTGTAGTCGCCGTGATAGCCATCCTCGGGGATCGGCTGGCCGGTTCGAATGGCCAGGATCGTCGCACCCAGCTTCCCGATCTGGGCACCCGAATCGTTGAAGTAATACTCCCTGGCAACGCTGTGGCCGCCCGCCTCGAGGACCCGGCAGAGCACGTCGCCCACGAAGGCGCCGCGGGCATTGCCGATCGTCAGTGGGCCGGTGGGATTGGCCGACACGAACTCGACATTGATTCGGCGCGGCCGGCTCGCCGCCACCCGGCCCCAGCCGGCAGGCTCGGCCAGGATCCGGGCAACGACGCCGTCCAGTGCCGCATCCGAAAGGTGCAGGTTGATGAAGCCCGGTGGCGCCACGCTGATCGAGGCGATTGGCGTCGCGGTTGGGTCTTCCTCGACCTCACGACTGAGCTCGACGGCGATCGCCTGGGCGATCTCGAGCGGCGCCCGGCGATACGGCCGGGCCAGCTTCAGGGCGACATTCGTGGCCAGGTCGCCATGTTCCGGCTTGGCCGGCCGCTGGACCTCGATCACCAGCGGCGCGTCGCCAGCGGTCGCCGGCGACAGAAAGCCCGAGCGGATCGCCGCCGCGAGGGCCCGCTCGATCGCCTCGATGGCAGCGCGACGCAGGGTGGGCTGGGCGCTTTGGCTGGGGGTCACGTTCGGAATGGTAGCCGAGCCCCGGCGCCGGTCGCCGATTAGATCGGGGATCTACAGCTCGAACTGGTCGAGGGGATCGACGAGCCTCGTCGGGAGTCCGCCGCTCGCCCGGTTCGCCGCTGCCTCGGTCGCGGGTCGGTCGCGACCCGACAGCAGGTGGGTCAGCAGGATCCGGCTGACCCCGGACTCGGCGGCCAGCACTCCGACATCGCCGGCATCGAGGTGGAAGGCACCCGGTGGCACGGGTCCGAGGCCGAACGAAACCTCGGACAGGAGCACGTCACCCGGTTGGATCAGGGGCCGAAGGTCGGCCGCGCGGCCGCAGTCGCCCGAGTAGACGAGGCCGGGCCCGGGCTCGCCGCTGCCGACCGTGCCGCCGCCATCCACCCGCGAAGAGCTCACCCGGAACGCGTACGAGTCGTCGGTGTGGGTCACCCGGCGGACTTCCAGCCGGAGGGCGCCGATGTCACGGACCATGCCGTCCGACAGGGCGCTGACCTCGAGCGACTCGGCGCTGAACCCGGGCTGATCGAGCAGGGCGTCGAGGCGCTCTGACAGGGCGCCAGGCCCGAGGACCGTGAGGCGCCGCGGGGGCTCGAACTCATAGCGAAGGTAGTGCCGGAGTGGCACGAGGTCGATGAAGTGGTCGGGGTGGAGGTGGCTGATCGCGATCGCCGAGAGCGTCGACGGTTCGAGCGTGCCGGCCAGGTTGGCGTAGGCGCCCTGGCCCAGGTCCAGCAGCAGGGCCGTGCCACCGGACGTGAGCAGGTAGCTCGAGCCGACCGCGCCAGGGCGGTTGGTGTAGGCGGGCCCGGCCCCGATCACGGTCAGCTTCACCGGTCGCTGAACCGTGCCGGAATTGCGACGCTCACCGGCCGACCCGGCCCGCGCCGGAACGCCAGCTCAGCGAATCCGCTTTCAGCCGCGATTCGGTAGGCCTCGTCGAGACGGTAGGCAAACCAGGCCGGCCGATGGGCGTCCGAGCCGGCGGTCAGGCGTTGCCCGCCGAGCTCGCGGAACCTGGCCACAACGCTGGCCGGCGGATACGTCTCGGCCACGCCGTGGCGAAGTCCGCTCGTGTTCAACTCGAGCGCCGTGCCGCTCTCGACGAGTGCCTCGAGGGTCGGCTCGAACAAGTCCGGTCGCTCGGTGAGCTGAGCAGGCGTGATCCGTGGATAGAGGTAGCGCTTGACCACGTCGAGGTGGCCGATCGTATCGAACAGGCCCGATCGGGCAGCAGCCGTCACCTGGGCGAGGTACGGCTCGATCACCTCCGAGAGCGGCCGACCCGTTAACCACGTCCCAACCCGGGATGGGATGTAGGGCGAGTCGGGCCAGTCGTGGACCGAGCCGATCGTGAAGTCGTAGCGATGACGGGCGAGGTGCTCGCGCAGGTCGCCTTCCCAGCTGGTGTTGTAGGTCAGCTCGGCCCCGAACCGGATCGCCAGGCCGCGACCGGCCCAGCGCTCGGCGGCGTCGCGAACGGTCCGCTCGCGATCTTCGAAGCTGGAGTAGTGATAGGCAGGGTCGCGCGAATCGAAGTCGACGTGATCGGTGACCGCGAACTCGGCGATGCCGAGTTCGACCGCCAGGGCCGCGTAGACGTCGACTGGGACCTCGCTGTCCGGTGACAGGTTGGTGTGGACATGGGCATCGACCGGAAGGTCGCGCGCCCGGGGGTCGGCGACGGGTTGCTCTGGCGTCACCCTGCGATCAGGCCCAGCTCGTGGCCGATTCGGTCGAAGGCAGACAGCGCCTGGTCGAGATGGGCGTCGGTGTGGGCGGCCGTGACGATCGTGCGGATCCGGGCCTTGTCCAGGGCCACCGTCGGGAAGACGATCGGCTGGGCAAAGATCCCTTCGTCGAAGAGGCGGTCGGAGAACCGGCCGGCGACCGCCGAGTCGCCCATCATCACCGGCGTGATCGGTGTCTCCGAGGCGCCGGTGTCGAAGCCCAACCGGCTCAGCTCCGCCTTGAACCGGCGGGTGTTCGCCCACAGCCGCTCGTGGAGTGCCGGCTCCTCCTCAAGGACGTGGATCGCCTCGAGGCATGCCGCGGCCACCGCCGGCGGTGCGGAGGTCGAGAAGAGGAACGGCCGCGCCCGCTGGACCAGCAGGTCGCGCAGGTCCTGCGAACCGGCCACATAGCCGCCCAGGACACCGACTGCCTTGCTCAAGGTGCCGACCTGGATCGCGACCCGGCCGTGCAGCCCGAAGTGGTCGACGCTGCCTCGACCGGCCTTTCCCAGGACCCCTGAGGCGTGGGCGTCGTCGACCATCACGGCTGCCCCGAACTCCTCGGCCGCGGCAACGATTCCGGGCAACGGGGCGATGTCACCGTCCATGCTGAAGACGCCGTCGGTCACGATCAGGATCAGTCGATGCGCGCCGCCGCCGCCAGCCCGGCCGTCGGTTCGGGCTCGCGCCAGGGCGTCGCGCAGGGCGGTTACATCGGCGTGCGGATAGATCACCCGAGGGGCCTTGGACAGGCGCATCCCATCGATGATCGAAGCGTGGTTCAGGCTGTCGCCGACGATCAGGTCGGCCTCGCCTGTGATTGCGGGAATGACCCCGGTGTTCGCGCTGAATCCGGATGGGAAGCTGAGGACGGCCGCGGTTCCCTTGAATCGGGCGAGGGTCGCCTCGAGCTCCTCGTGGAGCGACATCGTCCCGGCGATCGTCCGGACGGCGCCGGACCCGACGCCAAACGCCTCGACGGCGGCCAGCGCCGCGGCCCGCACGCGGGGGTGGTGCGTGAGGCCCAGGTAGTCGTTGGAGCTGAAGCTGATACAGGCCCGACCGTCGACGATGACCTCCGGACCCTGTGCCGAGCTCATCACCCGGAGCGAGCGATAGAGGTGCCGCGCGCGCAGGTCGGCGAGCTCGTCGGCAATGAATCCAAGCGGGTTGGTCCCGGTCACGGCGGTCATGTCAGGCCTCCTGCGGCAGGAGCACGACTTTGCCGGCGTGGCCGCCGGCGAGGAGCTCGAACGCCTGGTTGTACTCACGCAGCGGGATCCGGTGGGTGAGGATGGGACGGAGGTCGAGGCCCTGGGCCAGCAGGGCCTGGGTCCGATACCAGGTCTCGAACATCCGGCGCCCGGTGATCCCGTAGACCCGGATCCCCTTGAAGATGATGTCGCTGCTGAGATCCAGGGTGATCGGCCCGGCCGGCAGGCCGAGGAGCGAGACGCGGCCGCCGTTGGTGACGGCCTCGAAGCCCTGTCGGATGGCGGTCTCGGCGCCACTCATCTCCAGTACGACATCGACGCCGACTCCGCCGGTCAGCTGACGCAACTGGGCCACGACGTCCTCGCGGCCGTCGATTGCGACGTCCGCGCCAAGCTGCCGGGCGATCCGCAGCCGCTCGGGATTGATGTCGGTGGCAAAGACCCGGGCCGCACCGGCCAGCTTGGCGATCGCCACGGCCATCAGCCCGATCGGACCACAACCGGTGACCACGACCGTCTGCCCGGCGATTTCCTCGACGAAGGCGGCATGGACCGCGTTGCCCATCGGCTCCTGGATCGCGGCAATCTCGGGGCTGAGGCCCTCCGAGGGCCATGCGTTGTGAGCCGGCAGGGCAACGTACTGGGCGAACGCACCGTCCATGTCCACGCCCAGGATCCGCAGGTTGGCGCAGACGTGCTCGCGCCCGGTGCGGCATTGATAGCAGCTCTGGTCGACAAGATGGGTCTCGGCCGCCACGAGGGTCCCCAGCGGAATCTGGCCCCGGCCCCGGAGGTTCGGTCCATGGGCCACCACCCGGCCGGCCATCTCGTGGCCGAAGATCCGGGGCAGGCCGGTGCGAAGGCGGCTCTCGGCCCAGTCGTCCCAACGGTAGATATGGAGATCCGTGCCGCACAGGCTGGCGGCCTCGACCCGGATCAGGAGTTCGCCGTCACCTGGCACCGGAACGGGCACGTCGCGCAATTCGGCGCCGGCCGCGGGGCTCGCCTTGACGAGCGCCTGCATCGTGCTCGGGATCAGCCCGTCCGACATGGTGCCTCCTGGGCAGGAGTCTAGTCGCCCGCCACGATGGGGTTCTCGACCGAGCCGATCCCATCGATCTCCACCCGTACTCGATCACCGGGTTCAAGGAAGACCGGTGGCGTGCGGAAGACACCGACCCCGGCCGGCGTCCCGGTCGAGATCACGTCGCCGGGATCGAGGCTGATCGAGGCGCTGACGAACTCGATCAGCTCAGGGATCCGGAAGATCATGTCCGCCGTGTTGCCGTCCTGCATCAGCACGGCCGTTCCCGCTTCGGGACCATGGCCGGGAATGTGCCAGGAGCGGATCCGCAGATGATGCGGATCGGGGATGGCCGTCTTGAAGGCGAGGACCGGGCCCATCGGCAGGAAGGAGTCGGAGCCCTTGGCCCGCAGCCACTGGCCGTCACCATGTTCACCGGGACGAAGCGCCGGCGGGCTGCCCTGCCAGTCGCGCGCCGAGATGTCGTTGAGCACGACGTAACCGAGGACATGGCTGTAGGCCTCGGCGGCGCTCACATGGCGGGCCGTCCGTCCGATCACGACGCCCAGCTCGCCTTCGAGGTCCAGGGCATGACTGCCGGCCGGCCGGATGACCGGGTCACCGTCGGCCACGACCGCGTTGCTGAACTTCGAGAAGATGAGCGGCCGATCGGGGGTCTCGCGGCCGCCCTCGGCCACGTGATCCCGGTAGTTGAGCCCGATGCACACGATCTTGCCTGGCCGGGGCACGGGCGGCGCCGGGCTGAGCTGGCCGAACGGAACCGCCCGACCATCCATCCGGACGAGCCCGTCCGGGCCCAGCCGGCCCAACGCCATTCCCTCGATCGGGGTGCCGACGCCGCCGAGCTCGCCGGGCGACCGATAGGCGAACAGGCGTTCAGCCGTGCCGTCATCGACGTACTTCTTCCGTCCGGCCACCGGCTCAGCTCGGGCTGGCTGACGCCGCCGGCGCTGGAGCGCTCGACGGCGCGACTGAAGTCGGCGCTACGGACCCATTCGGCGCCGTGGACGGGCCCGCTGACGGCCGGGTGCATTGCGGCTCCGGGTTGAGCCGCTCACCCTCGGTTTGGTAGAAGTCCTTGATCTCGGCGACGTCCAGCGTGTTCATGTACAGGAGGCGATCCCAGACGAGGACGGCGAAGGGCGCGGGCATGTCGTCGAAGCGGGCGATGACTGGAGCGAGGACACCGGCCTTGATGCCGCAAATCGGACTATCCGGGAAGTTCTGCGGGATCGCCTGGAGAGCAGCCTGGGTCGCGGCGTCGCAGGCGCCCATCTTGCAGTTGTAGAGGATCACGACTGCACCGTGCTCCAGGTTGTGGATCCAGCCCTCCGGCTTCGTGCCATCGTCCGGCCCGT
>ODAK010003925.1_pt1 | contig 15333 bp, 20 predicted proteins | sample 1539591 | NCBI WGS metagenome assembly ODAK01 (sample SAMEA3539303, study PRJEB22396) | soil metagenome | biome: tundra; feature: field; material: soil | place: USA | collected 2010-05 | depth 0.15 m | reverse complement strand
GTCCACGCCGTTTCGTACGTCATCCCGCCGGCCTCTGTACAAGGCCGAGTTCTCGCTCGCCGCCCTCGGCTGGTGCGCGCTCGCGGTCGGCGTCTTCATCATCCAGCGCAACTGGGCAGACCGTCGCCCCGCGCGCGGCATCGCGGGGATGGCTGCATGGTCCGAGCAGCACCCGTGGCAGCGGGCGCTGCTCGTCGTCACGATCGCTCTGATGTGCTCGGCATTGGGCGCGACGCTCGGATTCGGCAACTACGTCGCGTGGCCCCACTCCCGGACCCAGGCGGTGCTGCTGAGCTCCTATGCGCCCCAGGTCCTGACCTGGGTCTCGGTCGCGCTCGCGGGGTTCATCGTCGTCAACGCGGCTCGCCGGGGGCGGCTCGCCCGGCGGCTCGCGATCCCCGCGAGTTTCGCTGCGGCAGGTGGGGTGGTCCTGACCGTGTCGACCATGTCGCTCCTCGCCGCAGTCGAGCTCCTCTATCGCTACTTGAAGTTCGCCTGGATCGCGCCGCTCATCCAGACCGAGGCGGTGGCTGCGTGCGTGGGCATGCTCGTCTTTGCAGGCGCGTGCATCGCCGCAGCAGCCGGGCGACAAGAGCTCCCACCCCGCGGTCGGGCCATACCGTCGGCCCCTCCCTACTGGCCTCAGGTCGGCACCGCGACGTCGTAGTTTGCTGGGGTAGTGAGCTGGTTCGAAGCGGTCCTCCGACGCGTCGATCGGTTCCAGCAGCGGCACTTGGTCACGTCGGTCTTCGTTGGACTGATCAAGAAGTACGGGGACGACAATGCAGGTGCGCTGGCCTCGAACATCGCGTTCTCCGCGTTCAGCACGGTGTTTCCGCTCCTCTTGCTCCTGATCACGTCGCTTGGGGTCATCCTCAGCCACGACGCGGCCCTGCGAGCGCGGATCCTGCACTCGGCACTGGCGCAGTTCCCTGTCATCGGCACCAACCTCGGTCAGAACATCCACGCGATCGCGCGCAAGTCCGCGATCGCGTACACCGTGGCGATCCTTCTTTTGGTCTGGACCTGCACTGGGCTGGCCCGGGGCGGCCTGTTCGCCATGTCGCAGGTCTGGAACCTGCCGGGACCGGATCGCCCCAACTTCGTCACCCGGCTCGGCCGAAGCGTGCTGTTCCTACTCGTGCTCGCCCTCGGGCTGCTCCTCTCGACTGCGGTAGCGAGCCTCGGCACCGTCGCTGGCCACGGCATCTTTGTCGGGGGGCTCGTCGACCTTGCCGCAGTCGCGGTGAACGTGGGCCAGTACTTCCTCGCCTTCCGGATCCTGACGCCGCGGGTCGTCTCGTGGCGGAGCCTCGTGCCCGGCGCGATCGTCGGCGGGATCCTCTGGACTGCGCTCCAGGCGCTGGGCGCGGTGCTCGTGTGGCATGTCCTGCGAGGCGCGAGCGAGCTGTACGGGACGTTCGCGATCGTGCTCGGCCTGCTTGCGTGGATCAAGCTCGGCACGACGATCACCGTCTACGCGGCCGAGCTCAACACCGTGCTCGCGCGGCACCTGTGGCCGAGGAACCTCGTGCAGCCACCGCTCACCTCCGCGGACCAAGCGTCGCTTGCGGCCCAGGCGACCCAGAACCAGCGTCGACCTGAGCAGCGTGTCGAGGTCACCTTCACCGAACCTCCTGCCACGCAAGCGGAGTTCTTGGCCAGCCCCCCGGGGCATGACTGATCCACACATCTGCTCGGACCGGTTGCGCCGAGCGCCTTGCTGCCGCTCGGATGGATGGCGACTTAATCGTGGTCGACCCCGCTACACTGGGTCCTCGACGTGTTGCGGCACAGTGCCCACACGAGTTGCTGGTGGCCGGAGTTTCGTTTCCCGGGTTGCAAGTAGCTACCTGAGGAATGGAACCCAAAGAATGTCATCGTCACCCGCCCAAACTGTCCTCCGAGCACCCCGATTTGATTCGTTCGGGCTGCCCGCAGACTTCGTCCGCATCCTTAACCGACAAGGCATCACCGAGACACTGCCGATTCAGGCGCTGTCCATCCCTGACGCCCTTGCTGGTCGCGATGTCTCGGGGAAGGCCCCCACGGGCTCCGGCAAGACGCTCGCCTTCGCGCTGCCGATGGCAGCCGTCCTCGACAAGGGGCGTCCGAAGCGACCCACGGGTCTCGTGCTGGCGCCGACGAGGGAGCTGGCGGCGCAGATCGCCGAGGCGCTCGCGCCGTTCGCTGCCGCGCGTGGGCTCAAGGTGCACGCGTTCTATGGCGGTGTCGGATACGGGCCGCAGCTCAAGGCGCTTCGCACCGGCGTCGACATCGCCGTCGCATGTCCCGGGCGCCTCGAGGACCTGATGCAAGGGGGCCACGTCGTCCTCGACGAGGTCGAGCTCGTGGTCGTCGACGAGGCCGACCGCATGGCCGACATGGGCTTCCTGCCCGCCGTGCGACGGGTCCTGGACGCCACGCGCCCGGATCGACAGACGCTGCTCTTCTCCGCGACGCTGGACGGCGACGTCGACGTGCTCGTTCGTCGCTACCAGAAGGATCCTGTTCGACACGAGGTTGACAGTGACGTCGACGTCTCGCGCATGACCCACCGCTTCCACTACCTCGCCCACGACGAGCGCGTCGCGGCCTGCGCGAAGCTCATCGCCAACACGGGGACCTCGGTGGTCTTCGTTCGCACGCGTCACGGTGCAGATCGCCTCGTGCGCCAGCTGGGCAAGCTCGGAGTGGTGGGCGCTGCGATCCACGGGGATCGGAGCCAGGCGCAGCGCGAGCGCGCGCTGCACTCGTTCAGCAAGGGATCCGTCCGCGCGCTCGTGGCGACTGACGTCGCCGCCCGTGGCATCCACGTCGATGACGTCGCGTGCGTCATCCACTTCGACCTCTCCGAGGACCCAAAGGACTACGTGCACCGGTCGGGCCGCACCGCTCGAGCCGGCGCCGCAGGCGTGTCGGTCGCGCTCGTCACCCACGAGCAGCGCGGCGCTGCAGAGAAGCTCCGTGCCGCGCTCGATCTGTCCCCCGAGCTGGTAGGCGACGTGCCGGCGCAACCCCGGCACCGCGCCCCGAGCGTGGCGCCGCGCGCTCAGCACTCGAATGGGCCGAGCCAGGGGCGTCGACGCCGCGGCGGCGCGTCTCGGAGCCGCACCCGCACGTGACGAGCGCGTGGGCCGTGTGGTCGCAACACCGGGGGCGCGAAACTCGTCGGGTTCGGTGGTGGCGCAGCTTCGCGGGCACGTACACCGTTTCCATGTCAGCCTCGCGGCGGTCGCGGCGCTTGGCCTCGTCGGTCGGCTCCTCTTCGTGCGCACCGAGGCGAGCGTTTGATTCCTGACCGACGAGTTCTGGTTCATGGTCGAAGCGCGTCGACTCTTCTCCGGGAAACTCTTCACTGATCCGGTCTTCGGCTACCCGACCGCGCTGCATGGTCCGCTTGGCGCCCTCGTCTACGCGCCGTTGGCGAGGCTCTGGCCGAACGCCTCAAGCGGCCTGCGGTACGTCAGTGTCCTGCTCGGCACCGTCGTCATCGTCGTCGTCGGCCTCGTCGGACGGCGGCTCGGCGGCGAACGGGTCGGCCTCCTTGCCGCCCTCGCGGCCCTCACCCCTGACCTCTTGATGGCGAGCGGGCTCATCGGCGACGACGCGCTCCGCCCTGCTCTTCGTGTGCGTCATCGGTGTCACCTACGCGGCGCTCGAGCGCTGGACGTGGCGGCACGCGATCGCCCTCGGGGTCCTCTTGGGGCTGCTGACCCTGTGCTTCACGGGTTCCTTGGAGCTGGCCGCAGCGCCGATAGAAGGCACAGAAGGCCCGATCGAGGCGCCTGAGTGTCCCCCGCGACATGGTCACACCGAAGTCCAGGACCTCGGGGCGAACGTTGCGGAGCTCGGTGAGCGTCCGGCACTGGTCGAAGTAGCTGACCGAGCGCCGCTCCCAGCGCCACGCCCCCCGGCGCTCCTCGAGGGCGGCGTTATAGAGCTCGCACTGCATGGACAAGGCCCGCTCCAGGGTCTGTGCCTGCCGAGCGGTCGGATAGATGCGGAAGCGGAAGGTCCGACACTGGCTCACCGGACCAGCGTTGGGTCCGGGTGTGACGTGGCCGGATTGACCCACTACCCGGTGATGCGTCAAGGACCGCTGGTCCCTGACATGCCCTGCCGCGACGCAGCCTTGTGCGTGGCTCGACCCAAGACGCCCGACACGCCAGCGCAGCGGCCCCGAAAGTTCTGTGCCGGGCGCGAGACGAAAGGACGTAGTGGGACAGGACGTTCCATGACAAGGTGGCGCCAGATGCAGCAGGGGAAGCGGAGAGCAGAGGCTGCATCGCGTCGGTCATCGGGGCTCCTCGTCGCAGCGTTCGTCGCAGGGCTCCTCGCTGGATGCGGCACCCAGACGGTCGCGGCCCCGAAGCATCTCCACCTCGGTCCCTTGACGGTTCGGATCCACCTCGACCAGACGCGCGTGCCCGCTGGCAATCCGCTGAGCGGCTACGCCACGTTGACCAACAACACCGCGCAGCCGCTCGTGCTCGGCGGCTGCCCAGGTGACTGGCTCACCGTCGGCCTCGGGAGTGGGCGAATCCCCTTCAGCCCGGCGTTCGCAGACGACTGCTTCGGCAGGACGAAGCTTGCGCCCGGGACCCATCGGATCTCGATCACCGGTTACACGACCTACTCAGGCTGTGGCGGGGGATCGTCGATGCACGAGCTTCCTTGTCCGAGATTCGGTGACCCGCTCTTGCCACTCGGGACTTACAGCGTCAAGGTGATCACGATGGGACTGCCTCGCGGAGCGACGATCGTGCAGTCGGCTTCGGTTCAGCTCGTGAATGCCCAGACGGGTGCTGCGAGTGGGTACGAGAGCGCCTCGATCCTGATCGAGGCGACGGGGTGCGGCTGGACAGGGAGTCGTGCGACCTCGAACGTACCGGTCTCGGTCACGGTCGCTCGAGGAGCGACGATCGTGGAGCGAGCGTCAGCTCGGGGTCTTGGTCAGTTCATCTTCCCCGCAGTCCCTGGCACCCGCTACGTCGTCAGCACGAGCGCGCACCGGGGAGGGGCGATCTTCACGTCGAAGGGCGTGCAGTCGTACATCAACCTGTTCTCGCACTGCACGTGAGGACGCAACCGTCCGAATGGACCGCCCTCCTGAGCGGATCCCCATTGAGAGACGGGTCGTCGAGCCCCGGACGCAGAGGTCACAAAAGTCCATGGAACCGACGCGTGCAGTCATCACAGCCGCCGTGCGGCTCGACGAGTCGCTGCCATTCGGGGATGGATGTCGGCACGACGTCTTGTCGGCCGCCCACCGCTCATCCAAAAGACGTACTCGCCCCAGCTGGTGGCCATCGCGTCTTGCGTTACAGCTGGAAGGCATGATGGTGACAGGACTCGAGGAGGCTGGCATGGGCGGAATCTTGGCGGCAGCAGGTGACACGGAGGATGCTGACGCCACGCATCCCCACCTCAGCGTGGTGCAACCTGACGGTGCCGAAGCCGAGGGAGATGATGCAACGATCATCGAGATCGCTCATGTTCGGCCCGAACCGTCCCAGCACCATTCCTTGATCTTCGCCTGGTAGGTCGGACCCCTAGGCGGCCGACAGGCCATTTGGCGCCACGTCGACTCACACTGCGGTACGCGTGGTCGACCTCGAGTGACGCTTTCAGCGCACCCTCGGACTCACGTGCCATCGACGCTTTCAGCGACGCTCGATTCTTCGAGGCGGCGGACGACCCTGGCGTGGACGACGAGAAGGTCGCGAACGACAAGTACTAGGAAGCCGGTCGCCACGACGATCGCGCCGACAAGCTCAGGCATCGTCCCGCCCGGCTCGAGCTGTCTCGGACCCCGAGAGGAAGGTCGCAGCGAGCAGAGAGGCCACGGCGACGACTGCCACGGTCGCCACCCCGAGCGGTGCAGACTCCCGCACCAGTCCGAGTGCCGACGGGAGTCGCCTCGCGCCGAAGGCGACGAGTGCGATCGCGAGCACGACATCGAGTGACACGTGCCGCCACCCTGGCGTGGCGCCGCCGGGGCCGAAGCAGCCGCATGGCACTTCGCGCTCCGAGCGCAGCACCGCGAGGCTGAAGATCGCGAATCCCACGTACGCAAAGGCGAGGAGGAGCCTCGGCAACCAAGAGCCCCACGCAAGCACGAGCGCCCCGCAGGTGAGCTCGGCGACCGCGCCAGCTCGTACAAGGGTGCTGCTCGACGGGAGCAACATGGCGCGCATCGCCGTGACGGCCCCGCGTGGGTTGACGAGCTTTGTGAGCCCCGCCGCCATCGCGAGCACGGCGCCGGTGTAGGCCAGGGCAGCGACGATCGTCATCGAGGCCAACCGACGCTCGCCCTGACGCTGACGCGCCCGGTCCGATGGCCACGGGCGAGCTGGCCCGTTTGCTCGCTCGCACAGGGCACGGTCACGTCGCTGAGACGCCCTGGCCGGGCACGTACGTCAGCGTGCCGAATTGGAACGTGGCCTGCTCGTCGCCGTTGCTGAGCGTCTCGACAGACGACGTCGGGAGCCCGAGAGAGCCGGTCGGGCCGCCCGCCTGTTCGTAGTCGGTGAGGATTGGCCCATACAGGATGCAGCCCCTGCCGACATCGCTGTCGTAGACGGTGCCCGTCGCAAACGCCTGGGAGCGCAGCGCCACGGCTCCCACTTCGTAGCCAACCTCGTCGGCTGCCGGCACGCCAAGGACCCGAGGGCCCGCCTCGTCGTCGATCCAGATGGTGAAGAACGGATGCAAGAGCGCCCAGGTCCCTTCCGTCGACGTCGACACGATGGCCCCGCCAGGATCGGCTGCGCGAGGGGGAAGCGGGCGAAAGGTCGCGTACGTCCCGGCGCCGTCTCGCGTCGCCAACGCGTCGGACGTGGGGAAGCCGAGGGCGCCCCGGCGTGCCCCCAGCGATGTCCACTTCTCGTACACGTTGCCCATGACCGCGCAGGTCCCGTACTGCGAGGTCGTGTAGATCGCCCCTCGTGAGGCAATCGTGCGGTCAGCCACGACCGCAAAGTCGTTGAAGGCCGCCCCGGGGAAGCCAGCGGGCGCTTCGTCTGTCGAGGGGTAGCCGAGAGGACCGGCCTCAGAACCGAGCGAGTGCCACTTCTCGAAGATTGCACGCCGCACCGCGTGGACTCCCAGCACGGGGTTCGCGTAGATCGCCCCGCGAGAGACGACCTTGCCGTGATCCTGCTTGGCGAAGGTCCCGAACGTGCTCGTCCCATCCCGGGTGTCGTGGGTGCTGTGGGTCGGGTAGCCGAGCACACCACCTTCGCGCCCGAGCGCGGTCCAACGGGCAAGGATCGGCTGCTCGACGAGGTGCGTCCCAAGTGCCCGGCAGCCAACGGCCACTGCATCTTGTTCGATCCCGGCTGCTCGTCGCCGGCCGAAGGGCTGCGACCAACCATCCCCCTCGAGGACTGCAGCCTGCGCGCCGAGCGGGACACCGATCCCGTCGAGGCCCACCTTGAGCTTGACCGCGTCCCACACCGGGCGATCGACGACCTGGATACTGCCCCAGCTGACGTCGAAGATCGCACCCCAGCGGAACCTCGCCCACGTGCCGTTGCCGTCCGGCAGCCGCATAATGGCCGAAGCCTGCGGGCCTAGCGGTCCACCTGGGCCCCCGAGGTCGGACCACTTGATGATGATCCGCGACGACCATGGTCCTGGCAGGCATGGCGCGCTGTGACTCACGGTGAAGTCGTCGGTGAAGGACGTCTGCGTGCAGGCCGGATCCCAGACCCACGGCGGCGTGCACGTCACGACGCGACAGACCACCGGGCTCCCGTAGTCGTGCTCGGCGAGATCGAGGTTGCAGTTTCCGTACCGGAATCGGACGCACGCGACGTGGCGATGGTCGCAGGAGGCTGTCTCGGGGCAGTGGCAGCGCCACGGCCACCCCGCCTTGCCGTTGCAGTCGACGTAGTACCTCGCTTCGCCCCGACAGAATGCGGAGCGGTCGGCCTTCCACCAGCCGCCGACGAACGTGCCCTCGGGGCACAGGTTCGCCCCATGCTGGATCGTGCAGCAAAAGGCCGTGAATCCGCCGTCGCAGCCGGCGTCAGTGCCGCACACCGAGTCGTATGCCGAGCGGCCCTCGATCGCGAATCCCTTCGGGTCGACAACTAGGGCAGAACCGAACAGGGTCGTGCGAACGAGGAAGGAGCGGCGGCTCCATGTCGCGTTACCGAGCACCTTCGAGATCCTTCGCACCACCGCCTCGGACGCGGTCGAGACCACCGTCGGGACCGTCACAACACGCCGGCGGTCGCGTTGACCCGCACGCTCCACAGCAGATCGTTCGCATCGTTGAGTCCGGATCTGAACCCCGGGTGCCCGCCGACGACGACGTAGAGACAGAACGCACGGCCAGAGACGTGGAAGAACTGCTGGAGGCCGGTCTGTCCGCGGATTGCTCGTTGGAGCGAAGACGGCGAGAAATCTCCTCGTTGCAACCTCACAGGGACGCGGTGTGACGCGAAGAGCGCCGTCGCGGCGCTCTTCGGCTCGTACTCGATCAGCGCAACGAAGACATCGGTCGGTCCCATCGCGTGAACGACGCCACCACCGAATGGCGCGCGCCTCGATGGCAGCGGAAAATTCGCCGCGTGCAGGAACGGCCGTTCGCCATCGCCCCGTCCCGTGGGATTGGTGATGCGTACCTCCCACCCGACCGGTACGAGCAATGAGATGCCACACGCTTCGAACCGCTTCATCCGATGTGCTCCAGGGTCCCTCGGCGCCAGCGGCTCACGTCGCGTCGGGCGCGTCACCGACGGCCGGGTAAAGGGATGGGTCGCCCGGGAAGACGCCTGCGTCCATGAGGAGACGGTCGACTTCTTCTTCTTGCCTCCGGTCGCGCTGCGGTTTGTGCGAGTCCCGCGATCCGGCCCCCCCGGCGGTCGCATCACTCGTCGACACAGCCATCAGGTCGATGACTCGCGTCCACGACATCGCCGTGCCTTCGCCCGAAATCGACCCACTTTCGCCATTTACGAGCACGAAGTACGGCGAACCGGGGACGTCGAAGTCCGACCACGCCGTGCTCGACATCACGACGTCGCACTCCGGAGGCGCGAGCGCTGCTATTGCAGAGGGGCTCTCGCGTTCGGGACCCTTGGAAACGATGACGAGACGAATGCCGCTCGGCACCACCTGCTCGGGCTCGTCGCGGAGCTCGCGCCACAGGTGCTCGCAGGAGCGGCATGTGCTCGAGAGGAATGCGAGGAGCGTGTCGCGGCCGACTCCGCTGATTGGGAGCACGACCGTGTCTCCGGACGTCGTTACGCCCGCGACGTGGATCGCTCTTGGGTCTTCGCCACCGGTGGATCTTGCCCGACGTCCGAGCGTGCTGTCTCCCGACGCACTTGTGGCTCCCGGTCCGCCGCGCTGCTCGAGTCGCGCGGCGAGTCCTGCGTAGCTATGGACGAGCGCGAGTACGAAGAGGCAGAGCACAAGGAGTGCCACGGCCTCGCCGACAACGAACCAGATCACGGGCTCACCAATGCGGTCGGCTTGCGAGTCCAAGACCGATGGAGAATTGTCACGCCCAGGAAGATCGAGGCACCGATTCCGACAACGATCGCCAGGGTGCTCCGGGAGCGAACGACGACGTACGCAAGAACGGCGATCTCGGCGAGTGCGGGCAGCGCGATGCTCCAGGGCGCGAGGCGGTCCAAGCGAAAGTGCAGCGATCGCAGCTGCTCAGGGGTCCTCACACGTGCTCCCACCAGCAGGCACATTCCACGAGACGTGCCAAAGAGGACGCCGACAACGAGGCCTTCGAGCGGCGGCAGTGCGACCACAGCGAGCAGGATCAGCGCGTAGACCCCATTCGTCATCACGTACGTCGCGACACCCGTGCCAACTTGCCACCCAAAGCCACTCGCATACGCCCAGGGCCTCATTCGGCCGACCCAGCGCTCGTTCAGCTGCCGGGGGACATCCGGCAGGCGGAAGCCGCCGATGCGGGCGTCTCCTGCGAGACACACAGAGACGCCGAGGCCAAGGACGAGCAGGCCCGCTCCAACCGCGTGCGGCACGGCGGCAAAGGCCCGGGCGGCCACGAGCAGGCATGCCCCGAGGCATGCGCCACCGATCGCGGCACCTGCGATGTACCAGCACGCTGACCACGCGTAAGCGTGATGCCTGGCGCGCTCGCCGAGCGGCGTAATCGTCGACAGCATCGACAATCCGCACGGTGACCATGAGCCCTGCACCGCGCAGGCGAGTGCCAGCACCACTCCTAGCGCCATCATTGGACTGGGCCCTGCCGTGCGCCACATCGGACGAGGACACCTCGCAGGGCAATCGCGCTCAGTTCGTCAGTCACTTGGACCACTTGAGCCACGCTCCTTTGCCTTCGTCGTACGGTCGGGACCTACTGATGCGACCATAACTGCATCTGTTCGTGCGGCGAGGAATGAGGCGGAGTTCAGCGCCGGTGCCATCGACCAGCCACGGACCTTTCCAGCCTTAGGCGCCTAGCGCACATGCCGCGCACTGGGCCAGGCGTTGGCAATTGATTCTGGGCGTTGCCGATGGCGATCGAGCATGCGGATGCACAGCTTCGAGTCGCACGTCGGTCTTCGAGCGCACCGTCAAACGCACCTGTTGCGAGGTCGATTCGGAAAGGTCGGGCGGTGTCCGGGGTTGCGACATGCTGTGGACCCGTCTCGAGAGATTGCTCGCCTCACCAACGAGCTCGGTTGAGGCCGGCTCGTCCGACGAGCGCTGGCAGGTTGAGCAGCGGCTGCAACGCTGACATTCTTAAGCAACTCGACGGGGTCAGCCACCGCCGCAGTGGCGCGGCAGCAGGGTCCGCCTCGTGCTCAGTTGACCTTCCTGGTCCTGACCTTGATGGCGAGGCTGATGTCCTCGAAGATATTGGCAGACACTTCAGAGTGGGCCTTTTTGAATTCCTGCCACCCGTGCGCTGCTTCCTGCATCTCACCTACCTTCGCCGCGATCAGCTCGTGGTTGGGCTCCCTGACGGTCTTGGGCTTGCCCAGGAGACTGGAGGCGATTTTTCCTCGATCGTTTGGGGCCTCGTTCTCATCCAGAAGGCCGAGCTCCACAAGACGGCTGCGTGGCACGGCCATGAGAACGTCGTACGGCTTGCTCACGTCCTTACCAAACCAATGTTCGACTACTCGCACGACACTGTCGGACCCATTGCCATTGCTGGACTTGCCGCCGATCGACCGATAGAGCTCGAACTCGAGTGAGCGAGCGGGAAAGCTGGTCTCGCCAGTCTGAGTCGCTACGACGTGACGCGAGGTGAACAACTTGGCCTTCTTCTCCTCGACATACTGGAGATCGACCGAACCCTCTTGGGCCAGTCCCGCGAATGCGACAGCCACACAGAACTTGGTCCAGCCGACCGCGCCGACGGCGAACTCCACCTGGGTGGCCTTGGTCTCGTCATTGCCGAGGTCAGTCTTGGAGATGTAGGTCGAGCCAAGCAGATAGGCAACTTCACTGGGAGTGAGTGCGGTCATGGGATGTCCTTTCAAGGATCGAGGGAACGGATGTCGCAGTCCGGCTCTCGGCGACGGTGTGCGATCGGAGTGGTAGGGCCCGGCGGACCTGCCGTCTCGCTTGCCAGGCTATGAGTTGAACGTCACCCACTTGATCGTGTCGTTGACCGAGCCCACGAAATCCAGGTAGAGGTAGCCGTTGCTGATCAGCTTCTGAACGGGCCTGATTGGCGTTCCGATATAGGTGACGGAGTATGTCTTCCATGTCCCTGGGGGAAGTTTCGCGACGAGAAGGACTTTGTTTCTAATGTCGATTCCGCACATGACAGTTCCGGTCTTGGCAGAGTCGCTGTGCGTCGCCGTGCAGAGGCCGTGAATCGCACCAGAGAGCTGAAACGCGTTCCCGTACACGACCGCGAAAGTCGGCGTCGGAGCGGTGGAAGTAGTAGAGGTGCTACCTGGGGCTGTCCCGCCTGAGCCGCACCCGGCGGCGAGCGAGCCCACGGCGAGGATGGCGATCACCGAAATGAACTTGCGCATCTGAGGTGCCCATCGTTGAGTTGATTCTCGCTCGAGTCGCCGATGTGAGTCACATCGGCGACTCGATGTCAGTATCGATCCTATGCGCTCGGGGCTTGATCAGACAGAGATACCTGACAAATTCGATCCATTTCGGTGCGTCATCGTTGCGATCGGAAGTCATATGTGAATGGCAGGTCAATCGGAAATTCCCTACGTCCCTGTGGGGGATTGATGTGCACCACAGAGCGACACAGATTAGAAATCGGAAGTTTGTACTCTCCCAAATCTATCCCTGATTCGGTCGTCGAATTTGGACTAAGTTGCCACAGAGTGGAGTGTGCGATTGAATCTCAATCGGATCGATCTCGCGGGTGTGCTGCATCACAGCAGATCATCGGGCTTGATGAAAGGTCCGAATCGAACTTCTGAGGCGGTTTCCGGTAACTGCTGAGTCGATTCAGTTCGGTGCTGCGACTAGAACGGATGTCTGGTGAGCGACCCCGTGGCTGCAGCACCGATCAAGGAACCCAACGAAGGCGGCCTCGCCGAGCACGTGTCGCACGGTCTGCTCGAGACCTTCCAGGAACGACGCCTTGCCCTGTCAACGATGGACAGGCCCTTGCGGTTGGCGACCGCGGGCGCGGTCGCGAGCCTTCTTGGCGCAGTTGTGCTCATCATGATCCGCGACGTCGGAAAATCAAGTGTCGTGATAGGTGTGAACGGCGGTGTGAACACGACGTTGAGCGGGGCGCTGTTCGTTGCCACCCTGATCCTGCTGTCGCTGGGATTTGGGTACTTGATGACGGGCGCAGTCCTCGCTCACCGAGCTGTGGCGTTCGCGTCGGTACTGGTGATGACCGTGCTGATGGGCTGGCAGACCGGAACCTTGGGTATCGGGGGCGTGCGGGCATTTGTCCCCGGATGGGCACACCTGACAACCCGCTTGTTGCTGGGTGCGATCTGGCTGGTCGCCATCGTCACGATCGTGCTTCGTCGGGGTCGTGAGGGTGACGACGAGCGAGACCGGGGGCTGCGGCTCATCGTGCTTGGAACGTACTGCTCGATCTTTGGCGGGTACTTCTTCGTTCTCTGGCTCGCAACTCCGACGCAATTCGGGTTGAATCTGTTCCCTGAGTCGATCGCACTTGTGATGGTCGACGTGGCGCTGTTCTCGATCCCGATGCTCATGATTGCCGCGGTTGACTTTGGTGAGTGGGGAGAGGTCGCGGGAAGTCGGCTGGCCGGTTCGGCACGCTCCGCGCCAGACTCGGCAGCAACGCGGCTTCGACGCTGGCTGGTCCCATTCGTTGCTTCTGGGGCACTCATTGCCGCAGGATGGTTCCGCTTCAGCGATTCGCCGGGGACGTTTCACCGAGTCGAGGTCATGGGCGAGGCGTTACTGGTGCTCTCGGTGGGCCTCCTCATCCTGTTCGCATTCGGTCGCCTGGTCCGTGTATCGCGAACTCATTGGCCAGCGACGCTCGGATTCGCGGGTCTGTTCGCTGTCGCCATGGCATTGGCATGGGTCATCGGCCCCTTGGTGGCAACGGTGACGGGGGCCCTGAGTGCGAGCCCGAGCCCAACGATCTCGGGCCAAGGGAATTTCACCGCTGCCGCCAACGTCCGCTCGGTGACTGGATCGTCGGGCTATACGGTGCTTGTTCCGCGCGGGTGGCAGATTACGACTAGCAAGGGGATCGACAGTTACGTTGACTTCGATCCGCAGGACGGGCTTCTGCAGATGGCTGTCGCAGTGCAGCGCCAGTCGACGCCGTTTTCGCTCTCTGCAGAAGCTGCCCTTTTGCGAGTGATTCCATCAGGGCAAGCGCAGTCCGACAGCTCCTTTCGTAGGCTCCTCATTCGGACATCGCAAGGCAACAGCGGAGCCATCTGGGTGCAACGGATATCGGGCCCGGTTCAGGCGTTCGCCGTCTTCTTCGGAGAAGTTGACTCCAAGGTCGTAAAGGGCGCCTCTCCAATCGGGGGTCAGCGACAACTTGAGGCCGTCGTACGGAGCTTCCGCCCTGCCGGCAGCCCGCCGGCGCACACGCCAGCGGGCGCAGCAATCGTCACTTCCGCCGAAGCAACTCAAGCGAACGCAGACAGAGTGCAGGTTTGGGCAGCTGGGATCGGGATCCTCGCAAGCCTCCTCGCAGTTGGGCTCATCGTGGCGAATCGCCGACGAATCAGTGCTCGGGTGCAAGCCGCGATGCTGCTCTTTGGCGTGGTCGCGTTATTCCGCGTTCTGTACTTTGGAGACTCGATCGCACGCGTTGCATTCGGGTCGGGCACTCATTGGCCGACGATGTCATCTGTCGGGGGCCTGCTGGTGGCGATCGGCATCCTGTCTCTTGTGGCCCTCGTGATTGCCTCTCGTCGGACGGAGCGATGGGCCGGACGCCTGCCGGTTGCGATCACCGGGCTCGTTGGAGGTGTTCTCGTCCTGGACCTCATGGACGTGCTCTACAACCACGCACTCAGCGAGAGTCGAATTGCTGGATGGGCCGCAGTGGTGGTCTTGGTCGCCGTTGCCTGGGATGTCACGATGTCAGGGGATTCGATGACGAACATCGCAAGCAAATTCGCACCTCGCTCAAGCCGCGTCTTTGCATACTTTGGATACGTGATTGTGCTGTCAGCGGCGATCGTGTTCTATGCGGGACAGCGATCAGCTAGCACAGGGGCGGTCGTCGGCGTGCCCTTCTTCGAACCCGAGGCGCTCACGCAAGGCGCGCTCTACATCCTGGCTCTGCCCTTGTTGCTCACACTCTTCATGCTGCGCACGTTTGGTGCCGACTCGACACCCTCGATACCTGAGGTGTCCGCGTAGTCCTCGAGGTACGCAGGATCGCGCACTCGAGAAGCGAGTCGCACGCAGTGAGCGGCCGGGGCCAAGATGCTCAACCTGGCCTCCCAATCATCCCATTAGCACTTGAGATACTTGGGTATGGCGGCGGCTGCGAACGGCCAGAGTGGTCGCTCCACCCCTCCCGGTACGACCTGGAGCACTCGGAATGGCGGGCATCCCTGCTCACAATTAGCATGCCGACGCTATCTAGGTGTCGGAGGACAATCGATGACTCTGCCATGCCTCTGCATGACGTGATGATGCTGGGACAGCGCGTCCCCGTGTGCATGCCGGATCGATCAGTCGGATCGATCCCAGTGTGTAGCGCAGAACTGACGGGCATCACCTATGGCTGACCTCAAGATCGTCTACATCGTGGGTCCCGGGCGCAGCGGCTCGACGCTGTTCGGGGACGTGCTCGCTCAGTCGCCGAATGTCGTCCACGTTGGTGAGCTTCTGTGGTACTGGAAGCGCCGACAAATGAGACCCCCGAGCCTTTGCGGATGCGGG
>ODAK010003924.1_pt1 | contig 15336 bp, 13 predicted proteins | sample 1539591 | NCBI WGS metagenome assembly ODAK01 (sample SAMEA3539303, study PRJEB22396) | soil metagenome | biome: tundra; feature: field; material: soil | place: USA | collected 2010-05 | depth 0.15 m | reverse complement strand
CCAGAAACCAGATCAGCACCATCATCGAGAAGATCGTGGTGCCGGCCCGCTGCAAGAACATCTTCGCCCGGGTGTAGACGCCGATGGCGATGCTTTTCAGGCGCGGCATCTTGTAATCAGGCAGTTCCATCATGAACGGCGCCGGCGCGTAGTCGCGCCACATCAAGAACTTGATCAGGAACGACACGCCGAGCGCGCTGGCGATGCCGGCCGCATAGAGGCCGAACATCACCAGACCTCGCATGTTGACCCAGCCCCAAATCTGCTGGTCGGGGATGAAGGCGGAAATGATCAGCGTGTAGACCGGGATTCGCGCCGAACAGGTCATCAGCGGCGCGATCAGGATGGTGGTCAGCCGGTCGCGGCGATTGTCGATTACCCGTGTCGCCATGATGCCGGGGATGGCGCAGGCGAAACTCGACAGCAGCGGAATGAAGGCGCGGCCGTGCAGGCCGGCGCCGCCCATGATGCGGTCCATCAGGAACGCCGCGCGCGCCATGTAGCCGAAATCTTCCAGCAGCAGGATGAACAGGAAGATGATGATGATCTGCGGCAGGAACACGATGACGCTGCCGACGCCGGAAATCACGCCGTTCTGAAGGAAGCTTTGCAGCAGGCCCGCGGGCAGCGTGTCATGAACCAGTTGCCCGAGCGCGGCGAAGGCGGACGACAACAGCTCCATCAGCGGCTGCGCCCATGCGAACACCGCCTGGAACATCACGAACAGGGTGAGCGCCAGGATCGCAAGCCCCGCCACCGGGTGCAGCACCACGGCGTCGATCCGTGCGGTCCAGGAGTCGGGGCGCGCCGGCAGGCTCACGGTCGCCGCGATGATGCGATCAGCCTCACGCTGGGTGGCCCGCAATTGGGCGACCGTGAGCGGCTGCCAAAGATTTTGCGCAAGCGGCGTTGGCGCCTGCGCCGCGATCTCGTCGGTCAGGCGCAGCAAATCGGCGGTGCCGCCCTTGCGCACCGCGATGGATGTAACGACCGGCACGCCGAGCGCCTCGGACAGCCGCGCCACATCCACGGTCACGCCGCGGCGCATGGCGATGTCGAACATGTTCAGCACCAGCACCAGCGGCCGGCCGGTGCTTTTGAGCTCGAGCAGGAGTCGGATCGTCAGCCGCAGATTGGTGGAGTCGGCCACGCAGAGCACAAGGTCCGGGAGAACCTCGCCGGGAGTGCGGCCGAGCACCATGTCGCGCGTGATTTCTTCATCCGGGCTGCGGCCGCGCAGCGAGTAGGTACCGGGCAAATCGACCAGCGACACCTGACGCCCGAGCGGCGTGACGAACGACCCTTCCTTGCGTTCCACTGTAACGCCTGGATAGTTCGCGACCTTTTGCCGGCTGCCGGTGAGTGCATTGAAAAGCGCGGTCTTGCCGCTGTTCGGCGTGCCCACCAGGGCGAGATGCATCAACGGAGCTTCCATGGCTTAAGGTCCGCTCGCGTCAGGCGACAATGACGGCCATGGCCTCGCGCCGGCGTACCGCGATCGTGACGTTCTCGACGCGGACCGCGATCGGATCGCGCCCGACGATGCCCTCGTGCAGCACCTCGACCCTGGCGCCTTCGACGAAGCCGAGTTCGATCAATCGGCTTTCCAGTTCAATGGCCGACAGCGCAGAGCCCGCATCACCGGCGGCGAAGTGCTGGATCACGCCCGAATAGCCCAGTTTGGCCAATCCCAGCGGCAATTGCGGGCGAGCGTCGTTCCGTTCAGTCATGGTTTGTCTTTCCAATCGGCGGCCAACAGGTCAAGCGCAGCGATCAAAATGCAGCTGCACCTTAGAGCGATTATAAACAAGCTTCACGCAACTGGGCCCAAGCGGGCGTTGGAACCCACATTCGGCGCAACTGCGAACTTATAGCTCGATAAAGAAAACGACGATTGACCCATCGCAATCATTTTCAGCAACAAAGTTCCCGGGAATGTCCGGGGCAAAGTGGGGTTTACAAGTGCGGCTGGATCGTGGGATCGCCCACATAGGAAAAAAGGAGGCACGCATGATCAAATTAGCGATCAGGTTAGCGACGCTGGCAATTTTCTTGACGGCGCTGATTGCTGCGCCCTCGCTTATCCCGGCTTTTGCCGCTGGAGGCGGCGGTGATCCTCCTTCTGCTACCCCGCCGCCGCCGGATACCAAGTCCACCCCCGCTACCCGCACCACCCACAAGAGCAAGAAGAAGCCCAGCAAGCAATCCGGCCTCGACGACCCCGCATTTGCCCTGGGTTACCGCGCGGCCTATGCAACGATCTATGACCGCAACGATTATGCTGCCGCGATCGGGCAGCTCAAGGCGCTCGGCCACGACGATCTCGCGAACGTGGCCAATCTGATCGGCTATTCCTATCGCAAACTCGGCGACTACAAGCTCTCGCAAGTCTGGTACGAGCGCGCGCTGAAAGCCGATCCGAACCATGTGCTGACCTGGCAGTATTACGGCCTGTGGCAGATCGAACAGGGCAACCGCGATCAGGCGCAATATCATCTGAGCCGGATCGCTGCGATTTGCGGGACCGACTGCGAGGAGTATCGGTCACTGGCGGCGGCGCTCGAAAAACCGCCCGGCACCGGCCTCGTTTACTAGTTCCGCGATGCAACTCCGCCGGCGCATCTCGTTGTGGACGCGCCCGCTGGGGGTTGCTGTCGATCTCCCCGACGACGCGGCTATCATGCCGACATCTCCACGCCGTGTTTCTCGTCGTCGGTCAGGATTTCGAATGCCGCGCGGGTTTTCGTCTCCAGCACCTCGGTCGTGCCGGCACGCCTGTCCGTGAGACGCAGCGTGCAGCTGGCAATCTTGCTGTTGAGGCAGTGTTTTGTGCCTCCGGGCGGATTGTAATATCTTAATCCGACAAAGGCTTCGCGCGGCGCCGATATCGTCCCTGCAATCTCCGCATCCTCGTTTCGCGACGCAAATTCCCAGGAAAAATATCCAAACTTCCCCTTAGCCCGGATCGCTTGGCCCAATCTCGTGAACGCGTATTCTCTTTGCCGATGGCGAAGCACGATTGGCGTTATCGGCGGCGTCCAGAATGGCCCAACACGAAGCCTGGCGGTTGCCACCTCCAGAAAGCTGTCGGGCTGATTGTCAAATCCGGCGACCTGACCCCACGCATAGAGGTCGGTGTGGCGAGATCCCCAATTGTGGTTCTGACTGCCGACCCAGTCAGCAATCTCGACCTGCTTTCCGTCAACGGTCAGCACGCCATTGAAGCAAGCCATTGGAACACTGACGACGCTCTTGGCCGCGGGAAAGCGGCCCTGGTACAGCGCCAGAGGCAACAGGAGAACCGGCGGCGAAGCTCCCTCGAATTTCAGGTCCCAGGCCAGGCTGTGTCGCTTGCCCTCGATGGCTCCCTCGAGACGGTTCGGCAGCAGCGTCGCCTTGCCAACGCGCACGCGAAACGACGAGACATCGAAGTCGCAGTCCGTGAACCGGTATTCTTGCTTTGCGGTCACGTGGCGGTTGCGCTCGGCATCGAAGAAGACCGCCCAGAGCTCGCCGATCGCATCACCAGGGCGGCCCTTGGGACTGAAGATCGTGTAGCGGATCCAGAACGCCTGGGCACGATGCGGGTGGTTGGCGCGTACGAAAAAGCTCTCGTAGTGACCTTGGGGCTGGCCGCGATAGCGCGTGAAATTCACCCCTTGCGAGAATGCCTCCAACGGGTCCTGCATGTTTGCCCCATCGATCGTGCGCCGGGAATTGCTGACGGAGGACGGACACCGGGCTCACGGCGCCCATCGACCTCCGAGGCATCATATGCGCGCGCAGGCGTAATGCCAGCCAACCCTCGTCCTGATTCCGCCGGTTTCCGGTTAACAGCGACCCGCGTTCCAGGACGCGGACTCGAAAGCACGTAGGCAAATACGAATGCACGCGGGCCGGATGCAGGCGCGATAGTCGGCTGCGATCTTGCCGCGACGGGTGGCGATGCAATCGCGTGGCGCATCGCTCGTCACTGCAGGACATCGGAAATCGTCAAGGGCCGTTCCGGCTCCACATCCGACCGGTTCCACCAGCCGCCGCCCAAGGCCTGGAACAGCGCTACCGTATCAGCGTAGCGAGCGGCCCTGGCTTGGGCGAGGCTGAGCACGGCCTGCTGATAGGTCTGCTGCGCATTAAGAAGGCCGAGATAATTGATGTCGCCGAGCTCCATGCGCCGGCGCGCGATTTCCAGGCTTTTGGCCGCGGCGCGCTCGGAGGCCACCACCTTTTGCAAGGCGACGGCGTCAGACTGAATTGCGCGCAACGCGTCGGCGACGTTCTGGAACGCGACAATCACCGCGCCCCGATATTGCGCCGCCGCCTGGTCGTACGCTGCCTTCGCTGCGAGTTCGCGATGCAGCAGAGTGCCGCCGTGAAATATCGGTTGCGCCACGACGCCGGCGGCGCTCCAAAAGCCCGTTCCCGGTGTGAACAGCTGGTCGACGGCGAGCGCTGTGCTGCCGGTTGTTGCCGAAAGCGTGACGTTGGGCAGACGGTTGGCGATGGCGACGCCAATCTGCGCGCTGGCGGCCTGCAGGTTGGCTTCCGCGGCACGCACGTCCGGCCGCTGCTCGACCAGCTGCGACGGCAGACTGACCGGCAAAACGCGCGGCAGCCGCAGCGACGCCAGCACGAACTGCTGCGGCATTGCCTGACTTGGAAAGCCTCCGGTCAGCGCGGCCAATAAGTCGCGCTGTTGCGCCAATTGTTTCCTGAGCGGCGGCAGCGTCTGTTCGGCCTGCGCCAGCGCGGCCTCCTGCGCCACCACATCGGCTTCCGCCACGGCGCCAAGTTGACGCTGACGCCGCAGCAAACCCAAAACGTCGGTCTCGATTTTGATGATAGTGAGCGTGGCCGCAATCTGGGCGCGCAGCGAAGCCTCTTGCACGGCCGCACCGGCGAGGTTCGAGGTCAAGGTCAGATAGGTCGCCTCGAGCGCGAAACGTTGCGACTCCGCTTGCGCAGCCAGCGCCTCGATCGAGCGGCGCGTGCCGCCGAACACATCGGGCGAATAGGATATGTTCAGTTGCCCGGTGAAGAGATTGAAGGTCGGCGCGTCGGAACCGACGTCGGACGGCGCGCCGAGCGCCGGCTTCTGCCGGATGCCGCCGAAACTGCCGTCGATGGCCGGAAGCAGCGCGCCTCGCTGCGCGTAGACGTTTTCTTTTGCGACACGCAGCGCGGCCTGCGCCGCCTGCAGATCCGGGTTGGCGGCGAGCGCCTTTTCGACCAAGGCGTTGAGCTCCCTGGAGTGGAACAAGGTCCACCATTCCCCCGGCAGGTCGCGACCCCGGTCAAACCGCTGCGCGGCGCCGGCGGGCGTGGCGGCGGAGGCGGTCGCCCGGCCGAGCGGTTCCGGTGTGTAACCGGTCGCATCCGGAGCTGACGGCACGGCAAAATCCGGGCCTACCGCGCAGCCGGCCAGCAGCAACACCACGGCCAGCGATGCGGCTGTTCTCTTCGAGTTGCCCTCCGAACTGCCTGTGGTCATTCGTCGCGCCTTACCAACCTTCATGTTTCGCCAACTGCGGCGGCGGCTTTCGGCTCGCGCCTTGCCGCGCGGCTCTCAAGTGCGAAGTAGAGCGTTGGAATGATGAACAGCGTCAGCAAAGTCGCCGGAACGAGGCCACCGGCCACTACCGTTGCGAGACTGCGCTGGACATCGCTGCCCACGCCCGTCGCCCAGGCCGCCGGCAGCATGCCGACGGTCGCGACGGACGCCGTGATGAGCACGGGCCGCAAGCGCTCGCTCGCGCCGATCAGCACGGCTTCGGAGAGCGAAACGCCTTGCTCGCGAACCCGATTGAGGTTCGCCACCATGATGACGCCGTTCATCACGGCGACACCGAACAGCGCGATGAAGCCGACCCCCGAGGCAACGTTGAGCGTAGTCCCGGTGACATGAAGCGCGATCAGGCCGCCGAGCGTCGCCAGCGGCACGACGCCGATCACCAGTAAGACCTGGCGCAGCACGCCAAACTCGGCATAGAGCAGCACCATCATCGCGCCCAGGACCAATCCAAGGATCAATTCGAAACGTGCCTCTGCCCGCAGCTCGCCTTCGAACTGCCCGGCCCATTCGATGTGATATTTGCTTCGATCGAACGCGACCTTTTGCGCGATGGAATTGGTGGCGTCCCTGACAAGGGAAACCGGATCGCGGTCCCGGTAGTTCAGCTTCACCAGCAGATAGCGCCGATCCATCTCGCGATTGATCATGCCTTCGCCGGTCTGGAACTTGATTTCGGCGACCTGCGAGAGCGGAATCAGCGCCCCGTCGCTCGACGTCAGCAGCAGGTCCCTGATCGCCTCGGGACTGTCGCGGGCCTCCGGAGCAAAGCGGACGCTGACGTCGTAATGGCGTTCGCCAATGAACACCTGGCTGACGGCGCTGCCGCCGATCCCGGTGCTGATCAGGTTGGCGACATCGGCGACGTTGATGCCGAATCGCGCCGTTGCCGCGCGATCGACCCTGATCGAGATTTGCGGCAGCTGGCCGTATTGATCGGTCGCGGCGTCGCTCACGCCAGGCGTGTTGTTCAATACACCGACGATGTCCTTGCCGATGCGCTTGAGTTCGCCGAAATCATCCCCGAAGATCTTGATGGCAAGAGAGCTGTGGGGGTCGAACACCTTGTCGCGGACGCTGTCGATGATCGGCTGGCTGAAGGCGATTTCGAAGCCGGCCAACTGATTGAGCAGCACCGTCATCCGGCGGATCAAATCCTGCTTGCTCTCGCCTGCCGGCCATGTCGTGTAGGGGGTAAGACCAACGGCAGCTTCCATGTGCGCCGGCGTCCAGGGATCCGTACCATCGTCGTTGCGGCCGGTGTGGCTCACGACACCAGAAACTTCGGGCATGTCGTTCAGGACGCGGCGCAAATCGGCGACCATCTCCCTCGCTTTCTGCAGTGAAATTCCCGGCGGCAGCTCGGCATGCAGCCAGAGCGAACCCTCGTCGAGCTCGGGCAAAAACTCCCGCCAGACCGTTGCGCCGAGAATGACGATTGCAACCGCCGCGCCGGTACTGACCAAATAGACGATCGACGGGCGGCGAAGCGAGCTGTGCAGGGCGCGCCGATACAGCTGCTCCAGCCGATGCAGGATCGGATTGTGAAACATGCGGCGAGGCCTGCGATAGGCCAGGTAGGCCAGGCCCGGAACGACAAGCAAGGCGAACGCCAGCGCGGCGAACTGGGAGTAGCCGACGGCATAGGCCAGCGGAAAGAACAGTTTCGCCTCGATCCGATTGAACGCGAACAGCGGCAGATAGGTGGTGATGATGACGGCCGTGGCAAAAAAGATCGGTCGCGCCACCTGGCGCGCGGCGTCGCGGACGTCGGCCTCGGTCAGCGGTTGATCCGGGTTCGCCTCGCGGCGGCGCAGAATCGCCTCCAGCATCACGATCGCGCCGTCGACGATGATGCCAAAGTCGATGGCGCCAAGCGACAGGAGATTTGCCGAAACTTTGGTGTGGTGCATCAGAATGAAGGCCGCCACCACGGCGAACGGGATGGTGATGCCGATGATCAGCGCACTGCGCGGACTGCCGAGAAAGACAATGAGAATGAGCAGAACAAGGCCGATGCCTTCGAGGGTCGTGCGCGAGACCTTGTTGACGGTGGCGTCGACCAGGGTGGAACGATCGAGATACGGAACGATTTGAACGTTATCGGCCTTCAGCCGCGCATTGAGCTCGGCGATCTTGGCGTGCACGCCGTCCAGAACGCGGGACGGATTCTCGCCGCGCAGCAGCAGCACGGTGCCCTCGACCACATCGTTCATGTCGTCCTTGCCGACGATGCCGTGGCGCTCCTGGTTGGCGAATTTCAGCTTGCCGAGATCGCGTACAAAAACCGGCGTGCCGTTGTGCTGGGTGACGACGATATGTCCGAGGTCGTCGAGCGTCTGAACCAGTCCGATACCGCGAATGACGTAGCCAAGTTCACCACGGTTGAGAACGCTGCCGCCCGCATTGGCGCTGTTGGCGTTGATCGCGTCGGTAACATTCTTGAGCGATATGGCGAAGCGTATGAGTTGTTGCGGGTCGAGCTCAAGCTGGAATTGGGTAGTGACACCGCCGAAATTGGCGACGTCGGCGACGCCGGGCACCTGCTTCAGGCTTGGGATCACTGTCCAATGTTGAATTTCAGAAAGTTCGCGGAGGTTCTTGGTGTCGGACTCAAGCGTGTAATAGAGAATCAGGCCGGTCGGCGAGGACAGCGGGTCGAGGCCGGGCGAGAGCCCGGGCGGCAACGTGACACCCTGAATCCGCTCCATGATGCGTTGCCGCGACCAGTAGTCTTCGATGCCGTCGCGAAAAATCAGCGTGATCAGCGACAGCCCGAACGTGCTGCGCGATCGCATCATGGCGAGTCCCGGTGTGCCGTTCAGCTCGCGCTCGAGCGGAATGGTGACCTGCTGCTCGACTTCTTCAGCGGCAAGGCCGGGGGCTTGCGTGACGACCTGCGAAGAAGTGTCGGCGACGTCGGGATAGGCCTCGATCGAAAGCTGCGTCCAGCAATAATAGCCATAGATCGCGGCGAAGATGCAGATCATCGCCGCTACCAGGCGCTTGCGAAGAGCGAAGACGACGAGCCAGTCAATCACCGAGCAGCACTCCCCCCTTGACGACGATGCGCGCGCCCGCCTTGACGCCGCCGGCGAGAAACACCTGATCGCCCTGCTGGAATGCGATGTCCACGGTCCGCGCCTGGAACGTCCACGGCGCGGTTTCGACAAACACCTGGCTGACGTCATCCTTGAGCACCAGCGCGCTTGTCGGTGCGACCGGCATTGTTTGGCTCGCCGCATGGAAGACGGCGGTCGCAAACATTCCGGGCCGCAGGCGCCGATCGGCATTGTCGAACGCGATGCGGACCTTGGTCCGGCGGGTGTCGGCGTCGAGGACGTCGCTGACGAACAGGACGCTGCCGTGCAGCACCTCGCCGGGATAGGCGACGAAGGTGACGTCGACCGGTTGCCCCTTCGACACCAGCGAAATGTCTTTTTCCGGCATACTGGCTGTGACCCAGACGCGGCTGAGATCGGCGACCGTCATCAATGAGGCGGTCGAATCGTTCCAGAATGCGCCGGGCGCCACGCCAAGATCGATCACGCTGCCGTCCATCGGTGCCACTACCGTCACGGTACGGGACTTGTTGGCCGCATCGGGGTCGACGCCGATCTGCTTCAAATGCGCGGTGGCGCGCTGATACTCGGCCCCCGCGGTGACGGCGTCGGTTTCGGCCTGTTGCAGATCCTTGTCGGCCGCACCGCCGATCTTCGCCAGTCCGCGCTGGCGGTCGCGATTCTTCAAAGCCAGCTCCAGCAACACCTTGGCGCGGTCATAATCGGAATAGGCCGCCGCAAGGTCTGGCGAATCGATCACGACAAGGGGCTGGCCCGCCTTCACCTGTTCGCCGAGCGCGACCTTCAACTGGGTGACGCGTCCGGCCAGCGGCGGCGAGACCTTGATGAGACGCGCGGGATCGCTCTCGATGACCGCCGGCAGCACCAGGTCGCGCTGGATATCCTTTTCCACGACCGCCGCGATCATAAGCTTGCCGCGCAACGGCGAGTGTTCCGGCACCGTAATCGCGTCGCCGGTACGAAGCAGAGCCTGCACTTTTCCCGAAACTGGTTCGGAAGAAATCGGATGACCGGCGGAACCGCCGAGCAGGCGATAGGCGGCAGCGGCGATTACGATGGCGACAACGAGGTACGTCAGGTCCTTCGCCCGAAATGACCTCGTGCGTGATCGCGCGGTATCACCGTCCGTGTCCTGACCCGGATGCGACGAGCGGTCGAGACTCTTGGTCTCGGATCTGGGATCGACGAGCATGCGGCTTCTCGTCTGGATGAATTTGAAAAAGGCGCGTGCAAACGAGTCTCGTTTGACGCTTGCCGGCGCAGCACGTTCGGGATCGCCTTGGCGGCACGAATGCCTTGGGGCGCCCGCCTCAGACTGAAGGCGGGGCGCGGGCCTTGGGCTGGAAATGCGGTGCCGTCGCCGATGCCAACTGCGCTTGGGGTCGCAGCGTGACGAAATCGACCGATGCCGGAAGCGGCAAATCCGGCGCAGCCGAGGGTGTCGAGGTCCCGGCCAAATTGATCAACGCACAGATCGGGCAATCGAAGTCAGCCAGTCCGTTCCGGGCGGGATCGCGTGAGCTTGACCCATCGGATGCAGCCACGGCTGATGCCAGTGCCGTATCGACCGAAGCTGGCACAAGAGGATGGACGTGACCGAACGTCAGCACGATCTGCAGCGCCAGCGCCACGAGCGCCAGGCGCGAACCAAGGTGCATTTTCGACCGGAACCAACGCATCGTTAGTCGTGTCTTTGCTTAGGTGAGGCCAGCCCGGCCCAGCGGGCGGCCGCGGCTGAGCGTTTAGCATGATCCGGATGATCAGCAGCTGTCAACCGAATAGCTGCGGTCCGGCGACGCGTCTCCCGCAGCAATTCGCATGCTTCAGAGCGCAGCACGGCTCGTGGCACTTTTCGGGCTGGCTGCGATCCCTGACGCGAGTATGCGCGCGAATGAAACGCAGTTAGCCTTGCGGTTTTGAATCCGGCGCGGCGGCCATGGCGCGGGTTCGAAAATAATCCAGCACGAAGAGGCGGATCGCGGAAGACAGGTTGCCTTGCTGGCGATTGCTGTCGATCTCGCCCACCAGTTCGGACAGCGTCATGCCTCGCAGTCCCGAGATTTCCTTCATGCCGTTCCAGAACGCCTCTTCGAGGCTGACGCTGGTCTTGTGACCCGCCACCACGATCGAGCGCTTCACCACAGGCGATTTCATGACGCGTCCTCGCCGTCGATCCGATGCTGATCCAGCACGTCGCTGGAGCGCTTGGTGCGCGCTTCGTCGAGAGCGCGTTCGGATTTGGTTCGGCCAAACCGCGCCCGGTTGGCCTCGGCCTGTTTCGCCGACTGTTCCCGCTCAGTGCGCTTCTTGAACCGCTTCAGATTGACCACATCCCCCATGCCTGCCCCCATCATGCAACCAATTGGGGGCATGCGATATCTTTACAAAGGCGCGAGTGGTCGCGCTGGGCCTTGGCCGGCTCGGTCGTCATCCCGGAAATCCCCATTATCGCTCTCTGATACCATCAAAAAATACGTTCCGCTCTGCGAAAACCAATATTTTGTGCTCTACCATGGGCGAGCGCAACGACGATAGCTGATCGGTCTAAGTCTTTAGGCGGTATGAACCATAACTATTCTTCCGGGCCGTAATTCCAGGCGGTTACATCAGCCGGGGTGTGTCATTTTGTCCGGCTGCACCAGCCGGTCGAATTCCGCAGGGGTAACGAAGCCCAGCCGCACAGCCTCTTCTTTCAAAGTCGTCCCCCGGGCGTGAGCGGACTTGGCGACCTTGGCGGCGTTGTCGTAGCCGATCCTGGGAGCGAGCGCGGTCACCAGCATCAGCGAGCGTTCCATCAAATCCCGGATGCGTTTTTCGTCGGCGCGTATTCCCTCGACGCAATGTTCGGTAAACGACCGAGCGACGTCGGCCATCAATTGTATGGAATGCATCATACAATATGCCAGCACCGGCTTGTAGACGTTCAGCTCGAAATGGCCCTGGCTGCCGGCGACGGTGACGGCGGTATGGTTGCCGAACACCTGACAGCAAACCATGGTCATCGCCTCGCACTGCGTCGGGTTGACCTTGCCGGGCATGATCGAGGAGCCCGGTTCGTTTTCCGGCAGGATCAGTTCGCCGAGGCCGGAACGCGGACCCGACCCCAACAGGCGGATATCGTTGGCGATCTTGAACAGGCCGGTCGCCGCCGAATTGATGGCGCCGTGCACGAATACGTAAGCGTCGTTGGAGGCCAGCGCCTCGAACTTGTTGGGGGCGCTGGTGAAGGGCAGCTTTGTAATCCTGGCGACGTGCCTGGCGAACGCCCTGGCGAATTTCGGCTTCGAATTGAGGCCGGTACCGACCGCGGTGCCGCCTTGCGCCAGCGGGTAAAGATCTTTTACCGCCACGCGCAGCCGCGCGATGCCGCTCTCGACCTGCGCGGCGTAGCCGGAAAATTCCTGGCCGAGCGTCAGCGGCGTCGCGTCCTGGGTGTGGGTGCGGCCGATCTTGACGATGCCGGCGAACGCCTTTTCCTTGTTGCGCAGCGCGCGGTGCAGCCCGCTGAGGGCCGGAATGAGATCGGTGACGATGCGCGTTGCCGCGGCGATGTGCATGGCGGTCGGGAACGAGTCGTTCGACGACTGGCTCATATTGACGTGATCGTTGGGATGAACCGGCTGCTTGGCGCCGAGCTTGCCGCCAAGCAGTTCGTTGGCGCGATTGGCGATCACCTCATTGAGGTTCATGTTGGTTTGCGTGCCGGAGCCGGTCTGCCAGACCACCAGCGGAAAATGATCGTCGAGCTTGCCGTCGATCACCTCGCGCGCGGCGCGGACGATGGCGCGGGTGCGGCGCTGGTCAATTAGCCCAAGCTCGCGATTGGTTTGCGCCGAAGCAAGCTTGACGATGCCGAGCGCCCGAACGATTGCCATCGGCATCCGGTCGTGGCCGATGCGGAAATTCTGCCGCGACCGTTCGGTCTGCGCGCCCCAGTAGCGGTCGGCGGGAACGTCGATCGGACCGAAGCTGTCGGTCTCGGAGCGCGTGGAACTGGATCGCAAGGTCGTTGTTGATCGAGCCATGTATCATGTCCGTTGCGCGGGGCCGTTGTTCCGGAGCCAGCTCACGCCGGCTCCGCGCGCAGGTTCATTCTACAGAGCAGGACTTCTTGCGCGCGGATTATTTCTTGCGGAAGCGATCCAGCCGCACGACTTCGGCGCCTTCGCTCGGCTTCGCCGGCTCGTCCAGTTTTTCGGTTGAAGGCGCAGGAACCGGCAGGGCGGAGGGGGCAGGGACTGCCGGAAGCTTTGCCGCCGGTGTCTCCGCCGCGGCATCGGCCGGCTCGAACTGCAGGCCGAATTGCACCGACGGGTCGAAGAAGCTCTTGATGGAATTGAACGGAACCACCAGCCGCTCGGGAATGCCGCCGAACGACAGGCCGACCTCGAAACGATCCTCGGTCACGACGAGGTCCCAGAACTGGTGCTGCAGAATGACCGTCATCTCTTCCGGATATTGCGCCAGCAGCCGCGGCGACAGCTTCACGCCCTCCGCGGTGGACAGGAAGGTGATGAAGAAATGATGCTCCCCGGGCAGGCCGTGCTCGGCGGCGTCGGTCAAGACGCGGCGCAGCACACCGCGCAGCGCGTCGCGCGCCAGCACGTCGTATCGGATATGATCGGTCGCCATTGGTCGGTCCCGTCGCGTTCAGATGCCACCGGCGGATCGGCGGCGATGTCCGTGGCCCGACTCGCCCATCTAGCCATGCTACCCCGACTGCGGGCCGAGGTCAGCAGGCTTGCCGCCGGCGGTCGAAATTCCGGCAACAGGCCAGCCATGGCTCAAATCGAAGTGGAGGCTTCTGTTGCCAGGTGCCTCCGAACCCCGCCTGATGGAGCTTAACCCGTCAGGACTTTAGACTTGGTTTTTCAAACCGCTTACGCGGCCTGAGCAACCGGAGCATAGTTGTCGTTTGCAACTATTGCATAGCCCGATAACGGCGGAACCATACCGGGAAAAAACACGCCCTTTACGCCCTCGTCGATCCTGTTTCGCCCCCGCCGAAACCCGCGCCATGCGGCGGGCTTGGGTGGAGGCGCCGGGTGCTGCCCCCGGGTCCGAATGGTTTATTGCGACGGCACTTTATTTCCATAGCCGGCGAACCGGCACCCTCAATATAGGGCGCAAAAGTTGAGAAAAACAGAGCCTGCGACGGCCGTCTGGGCATGGAACAGGCCCCGGAGAGGGTGGACTACGCTGAATATCGGTTGGCGTTGCCGGGCCGCCGTTCTAAATCTTGAGCATGCCCCCGGATTCGCCGCCGGCTGCCATTCCGGCGCCGGAACTCCCGACATCAACCCCGCCCGGCCTGATCGAGCTGTTCGTCGCGTTCGCCAAAATGTCGCTCGCCGGCTTCGGCGGCGTGCTGGTCTGGGCGCGGCGCGGCATCGTCGATCAGCACCGCTGGATGACGGCGGACGAGTTCAACGAGACCTTCGCGCTATGCCATTTTCTGCCCGGCCCCAACATCGTCAACCTGTCGGTGGTGTTCGGATCGCGCTTTCGCGGGATCCCCGGCGGCATCGCGGCCTTTGCCGGGCTGGTCGGTCCCCCCGTGGTGATCGTGACCATCCTGGCGGCGCTCTATGCGCATTTCGGTGAAATCGACGCCTTGCGGCGCATTTTGGCCGGAGTGTCCTGCGCGGCGGTCGGCCTGCTGATATCAGCCGTTTTCCGGATGATGATGCCGCTGATCCGGAAACGCGACCTGGTCGGTCTTGTTGTTATGCTTGCGGTGTTCACGGCGATCGGGCTGCTGCGGCTGCCGTTGTCGGCGGTCTTGCTGGTGGCGATCCCGCTCAGCATCGCCATCACCTTTGCCAGACACCGGCGGGTGACGGCATGAATTCGGACGAGAGCCCGATTTTGACGCTTGTTTGGACCTTCGGGCTGATGTCGCTGTTTGCGGTGGGCGGCGCGAATGCCGCCATTCCGGAAATGCACCGGGTCGCGGTCGATGTCCGGCACTGGATGACCGACACGCAATTCGCCGATGTGTTCGCGATCTCGCAGATGTCGCCGGGGCCGAATGTGATGATCGTAACCCTGATCGGCTATTCCGTCGCCGGCGTTGCCGGCGCGCTGGTCGCAACCCTTGCGATGTGCGGTCCGACGGCCATCCTTGCCTATTATGTCAGCCGCCTTCTGACGCGATCCAGCCATTCGCGCTGGCCTGCGATCATTCAGGCGGCGCTGGTTCCGCTCTCGATCGGCTTGATGGGCGCCAGCGGCCTCGTTCTGGCGCTGACCTCCGATCGGAGCTGGGCAGCCGCCCTGGTCACCGCCGTGTCAGCGGTGCTGGCGTTTGCGACGCGGCTTAATCCGCTCTGGCTGTTGCTGGCCGGAGGTTGTCTGGGTTTTGCCGGCGCAATCGGATGAATGGCGCGGCGACCGCGCGCTTGCGCCCTTGTCGTTTGTGGGCCGGATGCTCAATTTTCCGGGTATAATCGACCTTATCAGTCGAATCGCCGCTGTCGAATGGCGGTCGACGCCGCTAAAATTCATCGTCTCCAGGGTCCGCCACAACAGCCATGAATCAGTATCACGATCTGCTCGAACGGATTCTCTCAGACGGCGCGGAGAAACACGACCGCACCGGCACCGGCACGCTGTCGATATTCGGCCATCAGATGCGCTTCAATCTGGCCGCCGGCTTCCCGATGCTGACCACCAAGAAGCTGC
>ODAK010003923.1_pt1 | contig 15337 bp, 13 predicted proteins | sample 1539591 | NCBI WGS metagenome assembly ODAK01 (sample SAMEA3539303, study PRJEB22396) | soil metagenome | biome: tundra; feature: field; material: soil | place: USA | collected 2010-05 | depth 0.15 m | reverse complement strand
CTCGCCATCATCTTCACGACCTTCTGGCCAAGATAGCCGCCAAACAGTTGGCGCTGGCAGCCTGAACGGAATACGTCACCGTAATTCCGAACGGGAGTACTAAGCGATGTCGAGGCGGAGATGCCCGCGGAATCGGTTACCTGGATTCCGATCGCGTATATGCCTGCGTGCTTCGGTGTTCCGCTCAAGGTTCCCGAACCCGAGAGCGAGAGCCCTTGCGGGATGCCAGAGCCGGTGAAGGAATAGGGCGGCGTGCCTCCGACCGCTGTGGTGGTTTGGGAGTAGGCGGTCGATGTCGAGGCATTGGGCAGCGACGTAGTAGAAATGCCGAGCACTGAAAGCGTCGCGGTGACCGATGCGGTCGCCAACTGCTGGTCGGTGACCGTGACGGCAAAGCTGAATGCGCCCGGCTGGGACGCGTTTCCGCTAAGGTTGCCCGTGGTTGAGCCAAGCGACAGTCCGCCGGGCAGCGAGCCGGAGGACCAGGTGTAGGGGTGGTTTGCCGCCGGCAGCGACGAAGGTGGCGTTGACCGCGCTGGCGAGCTGGACGCCCCCCAGCGCGCCACTCGTCGTGATCTGGAGTGTCGGGTAGGCGACTGTAATGGAGAATGTTTTTGATGTTGTTTGCGCAGCGGTGGAGTCGGTTACGGTAATGACGGCATTGGGGTACGATCCGCCATTGCCCGGTGTCCCCGTAATTTGACCGTTTGTGGGCGAGATCGATAACCCGGGCGGGAGTCCGGTTGCCGACCACGCGTAAGAACCGGAACCGCCTGTAGCCGCGAACGAGGCGCTGTAATTGCCGCTGGAACCGCTTGGCAGGGTCGGCGTGGTGATGTTGAGGGGATCGTAGACCCTAAGGGCTTCGGCTGCGCCCCTGGTTTTCTTAATCCACGCTTGAAGTAAAATTTAGGGTACTCATGGGTTGGAAGCTGAAACTGGCCGCCTTTTGTTTCGGCACACTTGCCCTCGCGGCCTCGGCACCCTCGTGGCGGGATAAGCCACCGGCGGACTGGAGCGAGGAGGATGCGAAGCAGGTCCTCACGAATTCTCCATGGGTGAAGTATGTGACACCGGAGCAGGTGCACAGCTTGAGTCCGTCCGCTCGCCGGGATAGCGGAGACTGGGATGCCGACATTGGCCAGGGGGTCGGACTCGCCGGCACCGGGATTTTAGGGCCTCGCCGGGCAGCCGAGGCGATTAAGGCCGCGCATGAAGCGCCCGAGTTTGCTCCCCTCGCGATACGCTGGGAAAGCGCTCTTCCGGTCCGCCTGGCCGAACGAAAAACGGGCGAGATGGATCTGCCGGTCCTCGACAGCGATGAATATGCTATCTCGATCTTCAACGTCGAGCTTCCTAACCACCACAATCTGGCCCATGAACTGAAAGGCCTCGCCCTGTTAAGGCGCGCCGGCAAAAAAGACGCCAGGCCATCGCACGTCCAAATCATGCGGCACGACGATGGAGCCGCCACCCTGACCTATTTCTTTCCACGTTCGATGGAAATAACCCGGCGCGATGGAACGATTGTATTCGCCGCGCAGATTGGGCGGCTTTTTCTCCACCAGGACTTCGACACGCCGCGGATGCAGTTGTTGGGCGCCTCTCAATTGCTGATGCCTTCGAAATAGTTGCGCCGGCCCCATTGCCTGAGTAGTGGATTGACCGCACGGGGCATTTCGTTTGACATGCACCAGCCCGCTCCCTAACCCGGCGCAGCCGGAACCAAACAAGCTCCGTGACACCATGCCAGGTCCGCTCCCTCGCGGTCGCGGCTCGGTCACATTCGCGAAAGTTGGGAGCTGTCAACAAGCCCCTCCAAAAGCCTATGAACATTGGAGCAAACGCATCTCGCGAAAAATATTCTGCCAGAAACGACAAGAATCCTACTATGTAGGTACTAACGGTCTGGGTTCGGAAAGAGCGTATCGAGCCGCATCGCGCCTGTAGACAGCCAGAATCTCCGCGGATCATCTGGCTCTCGTGGCATGCTACCGGTCCGCTGCGGAACTGGCCCAGGCCAATCTGTCAGAAGCCGAAGCGCGCATGGCGCAGTGGGCAACAATGGCCGACCGCACCGGCCTGGCAGGAGTCCTTCGACCCCGGAAAAGACAGGCGAGAGCGCCTATCCCACCACGAAGCATCAGCAGTTTACAAACAAGGTAGGCCCTCTACAATTCGGATCGGCCCGTGGCGAAAGTACGGTACTTATGCTTTTCTCACGAGTTTATGATTACTCTGGTTTTGAACCATCATGAACAGCGATCTGCGCGAGTCCCGTGCCACGGAGCCCGTAGCCGGGGACGATCGTATTATGGCCGTGGAAATATTCGCCGCCATACTACTGGTCATAGTCCTGAGTCTTGGGGCGTTCCAGCTTCATTTCCCCCTCGCCGTAACGGCGTTCGCCCTCATTTTGGTGGTTGTCGTGACCGCGATGCGTTTGGGCTTCTGGCAGGCGACCCTGGCCTCCGCAGTGGCGGTGGTGTGCCTGGATTTCTTTTTCACAATCCCGATTTTCAGCCTCAAGACAGATGCTACGGATGCCGCGGCACTTGTTGCATTCGAGTGCGCCGCGCTTATCGTGAGCCGCCTGTCGACCCAGGTCCAGTTGCAGGCCCGTATCGCGACACAACAGCGGAACAATATGGAGCGCCTCTATATACTCGCCCGTAATGTTCTCTCCATAAACAGAACAGAGCCGATCGGACCTCAGATCGTTTCATTGGTGCGTCAGACAATCGGCCTGGAATCGGTGGCATTGTTCGACGCCGCTACGATGTCGGTATACGGTGTGGGACGGGCGTCGTCACAACTGGAGGCTGCCGCGCGCGATGTCTGGGTTTTGGACAAAGACGAGGACAACACTGCCGGCCGCACCTGGTCCCGCGTCCTGCGCATGGGACGCAAGGGCACAGGCGCGATCGTCCTGCGAGCCGGTCATTTGAGCCCGATCGTGGCCGATGCAATCGCGTCCATTGCGGCAATTGCCCTGGAACGCTCGCGCTCGTTTGAAAAAGAGACGAGAGCGCAGGCGGCCCGGGAAAGCGAGCAGTTGCGAACCGCGGTACTCGACGCCCTCGCGCATGCGTTCAAGACTCCGCTGACCACCATTCGGGCGGCGAGTTCGGGGCTGTTGGAGGCAGGTACGCTGAACGCGCCCGAGGCAGAACTCGCCAGCCTGATTGACGAGCAGTCGGTAGTTTTGAACGAGCTGACCACGCGTCTGCTACAGACCGCCCGGCTGGCAGAGGAGGAAATAACTCTGCGGCGTGAGGAATGCACCATAAGGGAGTTGATCGACGACCTGCTGGAACCTTTCGCCGGAAACTTCCAACACCGTCCCGCGAACGTTGACATTCCCGACGGGACTGTAGTGGTAACAGGCGACTGCGGCCTCATCGTTACCGCATTGCATCAACTAGTAGACAATGCGATCAAGTATTCGGATCCCGGAACAGGCGTTGCCATCGCGGCGGAAAGAGTGGCTGACGACATACTGGTATCCGTGCACAACGACGGCCCCCCAATCCAGCCCGCCGACCGCGACCGGATTTTTGATCGGTTCTATCGAAGCCATGAGATGCAGCACAAGGCAGCCGGTACGGGGCTGGGATTGTCCATCACCAGGAAAATCGCAGAAGCTCACCGCGGGCGTGTCTGGACCGAGAATGTCCGGGGCGGCCCCACGTTTTACTTTTCATTGCCCTTTATTCCGCCCTCTGTGCCGGGGGCGGCGAGGAGACGCAGTTGACCGCAAGCCATGACAGAAGAGCCAGCATTCTTGTCGTGGATGACGAACCTTCCATAAGACAGGCGTTGAAACTAACGCTGGCCACGGTCGGGTTCGAAGTCGAAGAGGCATCCACGGGAGAGGACGCCCTGGCGCTGATCCGTACGCGGCTGTTCGATGCGGTCCTGCTCGATATGAACATGCCCGGCATGGGAGGAATGACCGCATGCCGGGAAATTCGCAGCTTTTCTCCCGGCCTGCCGATTCTGATGCTCACGATCCGCGACAGCGAGGACGATAAGGTGGAAGCACTCGAGTCCGGCGCCGACGATTACGTTACCAAGCCTTTTCACATGCGTGAACTGACAGCCCGCGTCCGGGCTGCGATCCGCCGGTCGCAAACCACGGGAGAGCCGGTTGAAGGGATATTCCGCGTGGGGAATATTTCGCTGGATCCTGATAACCGCAGTGTGATGAAAGCCGGACAGCCTGTCCATCTGACACCAAAAGAGTTCGACCTTCTGCATTTCTTTATGTTGAATGCCGGAAAGCCGCTCTCACACGCCCGGCTGCTGACTGCGGTATGGGGAGCTGAGTACGGTGGCGAACTCGAGTACCTGCGTACGTTCATACGGCAGTTGCGAAAGAAGCTGGAAGACAATCCCGCCCGGCCTGTATACCTGATGACAGAGATGTGGTTTGGCTATCGGCTGCAGTCCGAAACATAGCCGTCGGCGCAGATTCACGTTCGGAGTCAACACGCCTCATTCGATCCTCATTTTTTTCTCATTATTAACACATTACATCCTTGTGCTTTCACTTGCCGGTCTCGGGACTCCTTATACTATCGGATCTGCTAGTTCGCTGTTGCCAGCACGAAAGTGATGATCTCATGAAAAACTCATGATGAACACGCTGGTCAGTCAGCTTTCTTAGGGTACTTACAATACAAATCACCTACTTGACGGATAAGTTTTTTCGATAGAGGCACTTATGCCTCTCTTAGATCCTGCTGCCTATACTCAACTCAATACTCATGGCGTCGTTATTCAAATGTCGCGCCGTCGGTACAAAACGGGTATTCCGGTTTATGACACTCGCTCTAATAGGCAACACGCTTCTCCGCACCGCCATCACGCGAAATCTTGTCAGCTTTCCGGCACAGATACAACCCTTTATGAAGCGCTCGTCCGGGGACCTGCAGGAGCGCATTGTGTTGCTGTTTTTTGTGCGCGGCTGGTCTGTCCGGCGCCTTTGCGATCGCTACGGACTTAGCAAGGCCATGGCCCATAAGCTTCTGGCCGAGTGGCGCATTCGGGCCATTGAATCCGGCTACATTCAGGAGATTCAGCCCGGGGCGCTCGAAGCCTTGACGTCTGACATCGGTGTCGTTCATGAGGATGCTGGTACGCCTTTTCCGGGAGCGTCTCTGCAGGGTTCAGACAATCCGATTTGCCTTACATTCGTCCGCGGATCTTCACTGGCGGAAGCATAAAACATGTCAGTCCTGAACTCTACCTCTCTGTCTGCAGCCATGCCGGTGGGAAACGGCAAGGAGACCACTACGAATAAGCAAGAGGGTAAACTGCTGGTGGTGGATGACGACCCCTCCATCCGGCGCGCGCTGCACACAACGCTCTATAGCCTCGGTTTCGACATCGGCGAAGCAACGAATGGCGAAGAAGCCATTGCTCTATGCCGTATCGTTCGCTACGACGCAGTCCTTCTCGATATAAACATGCCGGGAAAGGGAGGTATTGAAACGTGCCGGGAACTCAGGCGCTTACTCCCGCGCGTCGCCATTCTTATTTTAAGCGTGACTGACGATCACGAGCGAAAGATCGAGGGGCTGGAAGCGGGCGCTGACGACTACGTAACGAAGCCTTTCCATATGCGGGAATTGACCGCCCGTATCCGGTCCGCTTTACGTCGTTCGAGGGTCGCAGCGGCGCCGGGAGACGAGCAGATATCCATTGGCGCGCTTGAACTGCATCCCGCAAAACGCCTTGTCCTGAAGGCGGGGGAGCCTGTTCACCTGACACCCAAGGAGTTTGAACTGCTGCACTATCTTATGGCTCACGCGGGTTTGCCGATTACCCATTCGCGCCTTCTCCATGTCGTATGGGGCTCCGAGTACGCCAACCAGGTGGAGTATTTGCGTACGTTCATACGACAACTGCGCAAGAAACTGGAAGACGATGCCGGATCTCCCAAATACCTTCTTACAGACAGCCACGTGGGGTATCGCTTCGTCGACCAGGCGCAAGCCCCGCGCCCTGCCAGATAAGTTGAAGAGCAGCCGTTTTCGCCTGCTCTTTCTACTTATCCTCCCGACCTCCTATTTCGAATAGAAGCCGGAGCGAGCGTAAGCCACGCCTCCTCCGGCCTTCAGGTTCACTTTCAGAGAGTGCCACTTACCGGTATCCCCGGAACGCTCCGGTATGTACCCAATCAGATATTGATCGCGCATGGCCTTCCCGATGCGAGCCGCGACCGCGATGATATCGCTGCTACCGTATTCCATAATCTGGAACCCGCCCGTTTTGCGCGTAAGCTCGTCAAGAAAAAACACGCCATTGCGCTCTTCCGCCAGTTCGACCGGCTTCTTGTTGCGGGGCGGATCATATACAGATATCGCATAGATCTGAACATCGGCTTCGACCGCCGCCGCAGTCAGTTCACGCGCCGTGTATCGGCTGTGATTATCCATGCCGTCGGAAATCACGAGAAGAGCTTTTCTTCCGTTGTGAGCCTTGCGCATTTGCAATAGAGCGGCGTAGATCGTATCGACCAGCGCAGTGCTGCCGTCCGCATCCGTGAAAACCATATGCGCGAGCAGCGAGTTGAAGTCACTGGTAAATCCAAAGTCCTTTTCCGGGCGGCCCGAGACGGTGTAAAGAAGAGCCTCGTCCTCCGGGTTGCAGGCATCGAGAAACGCCCGGAGAGTATCTTTGGCCTTCGGCAGGACGCCTCGCATGCTTCCACTGGTGTCAAATACAATTCCAATCGACACCGGGATGTCCTGTTCGCCAAACGATGTGATGCGTTGCGGAACGTTGTCCTGAGAGACAACAAATGCCTCGGGCGTTAAGCCGCTGACGATGGCGCCGCGGCGGTCCATTACTGTTGTCGGAACCAGAACAACCGGCGCATCGATTGTGAAGGTAGGCGGTTGGACCTTATCGCGCGATTGTCCCGCCAATGGCAGCGTACATAGAAAAAGACAACCAAGAGTAAGAGACTGCGGACGTGTGATGCAGGCACTCATAAGTAAGCTCATTTCAACCCGACAGCCTGAGTGTAGAAGTTTTACCCTCAGAAACGCATGAGAAGAACATGAGGATAATCTGAATATGGGCCGATAAGTGGTGATGAGCCTTATAGACTCTTTCAATCTACGCCGAAGCTGTCGGCATGATGAAAGACGTAGCGGTTGTTTCGTGACTACGTTTTTAATCCAGGCGGAAGGTAAAACAAAAAAGAGCCGCCTTTGCGGCGGCTCCTGCGCTTACAAACGAAAGATAGCAACTTCAGAAACGGGTGGCGGGCTGACCGTCAGTGCAGGGCCCGGCTCCGACAGGTTGTTGAGGAACATCGATCGTCATCACATTCGTCATCAGTTCCCCTGTCCATGGCACGCCAATACGAGACCAGCGATCCGACAGATCGGCTTCCAGTTCAGGCGTCATTTCCTGATGCAGCAGACTCATTCTGATGTACAGGTGCTTGCCCCGAATATCGGGATCGCGCCGGATCAGCGATTTGTGATTGACGGGAATAACAATATCCTCAACCATTGGCGACACGATCTGGCCGCCCGCGGGAATCAGTGTGAAGACGCCATTATTCGTGCTGAACGGATCTTTGGGACTCACGGTTGCGGGCAGCTCTTTCATCGTCTTCATACTGGGCTGCAGGAAGTCAGGCATTTCCCTGAACAGGTTCATCACACCGGGCTTGATCGCGGAGTAGACGGCGCGCTCGTGCTCCGTCGGCATCAGCAGCGGACGTGGCCCGGGATTTCGGTACGCGACCTTGATGTGAAGCTCGAGCACCAGATACGACGGCGGCATGCGCTCGGGGACGATACCACGTACCCGGGCGTAGCAGTAATCCGCCGATCCGATGGCAGCTACCACCGATGGTCCCGGAATGGTTGGCGCCTCCGGCAGGCTCGCAGCGTGCCCGGAGCAAAGAGAAAGCGATAGAAGAGCGGTGGCGTAAAAGGGATTTGTCATATAGTCCTCAAAGTTCGAGTTTTCCCAGAAATTGCATTTGAGCGGGATAAAAGTATTGCGCGAACACAATCCTGCCGACCTGGCCGGAGAACTCAAGACGTTCAACGTCTTTTGTGATATGCGCGGATCGAGGAAAGAAATAGACGACCGTAACCATGCCGTCGCCGAGTTCAATTGCGGCCACGCGGCTGGGACGAATGTCTTTCCTGCCTTCGATACGGAGTGTCGCGACTTTTTTCAGCGCGTCCTCCAGACCTTTCAGTTCCATGCTGGCAAGTTTGAGCGAAACATCGTAGACGGCGATCGCGTAATCTTCTCCGTCGAGCTCGGGAGCCGTTGTGTCGTGTGCCCGGATTTCAGCGGCCCGCACGGGCATGGCGCTTTCCCAGCGGAGTGTCAATTTGGTAAGGTGTTCGGCCTCCGGGCCGCCGCGGCGAACCGGCGCCCCTTTGGTTCCGGTCAGACCGCCCATGCCTTCGAAGCCGACGCCTCCGTGGCCGCCGCCCTGTGCGCCCATGTCCCCGCCCTCGCGCCGCATAGCGGCAGTCATCAGAGGCGTCAAAGCCGGGGTGGCCTTCCCTACCCAGGGGGAATCTGTCAGAAGCTGCAGGGCATCCTGTTCGCTCCACTCAGGGATGCGTTTGTGCAGCCACGGCGCGTCTGCCGCCAGGACAAGACTGATTGAAAAGAGGAGAGAAACCGCAAGCAGCTTTTGAAACATAAGACCTCGAAGTCTGAAGAAAGACAGAGCGCGACATGGCGCCCTGCCATTATTACGTCTCTGCTTATAGATGAACCATCAGAGCGAAAGTCCAGCGCCGTTCCTGTTTCTTCAGGTCCGGTGACCAGGAGGTGCCATCGGGATTCGTTACCAAAGATGCGGGGCTGCCATTGTTGCCGCCGGGAGGTGTTACCCCACCGGGGCCGGTGAAGTAGGGAACGTTCGCGCCGCGTTGAGTGAACTCAGCGCGCCAGGTAACGAACTGCGTCGGCATCCAGTCGAAGGTCGTCTGGAAATCGTACGCGGAAAACTTGTCGCCCGGGTTCTGGCTGAAGTAGGGTGTGCCGGTGGTGGCTGTTGCGCCGTTGATGGGCGGCAGCAGCACCAGGTAACGGCCGGGGTTGGCAATAAAGCCGCCGCCAAGGGTGACGCCGAATTTATCGTGATCGAACCAGAACCGCTGGTAGAGCATAGCCCCGATGAAGTTCTGCGCAGAGGCAGTCTTTGAATTGCTCATGCAATTCACTTTAGCCCCGGGCGTGGTGTAGGCAACAACTGTGGTGCCTCCGCCCTTTTCGCAACCGATGTCAAAGGTCAGCGAGAACGCCATCCGATGCATCAGCTTCGTGGGGTCCTCATAGTACTTCCACTCCATGCTGTCGTCTTCATGCAGGCGTGTGCGGTGGGTGTAGAGCGTATCCTGACCCAGGGCGTAAGTGTTAAAGACAAAATCCAGGTTGGTGGTCGGACGCCAGAGAATCTGCCCGCCAATACCAGGTTTTCCGTTGAACTTGCCGTAGGACTGCCAGCCATTGATGATCCAGGGTTCGATCTTCAGCTTGTTGGTCGGGAACCACTGTGCACGAACGCCGTTAAAGAACCACGGTGTATTCGACGACACGTAAGACGGCTGATAGCCCCAGTTGTCGAAGCTGTAGTAACTGTACAGGCCGATGAACGACATGAAGATGCCGGCCTGAATGTTGAGACCATGCTGCACGTCCATGTGGTAACCTGCATAACCTTCCGTGATGTACCGGTAGGCATTTGCAAGATCCCACTGTCCAACCGACGGGCTCGCATCGTTGCGGGGCACGGCTGTGGCCGTGGCGCCGATCTGCGTCAGGAACCGCATCTGCATGTGGTCCCAGTGGAAGTCGCCGCCGACGTTCAACTGCTGCAGCACGACTTCACCGGTCCGTTCACCTTCCGTGGTGCCGCCGAGCGTGTGATCGATCGGGTGAGAGTAGTCGTAAATGTAATTGGTATCGACCCGGACTTCAGGCGAGAAATATTTCCCGTCGAGAACCGAATCGTGGTTACGGGACACCGCGTTCATCCAGGTGAAGTCGCCGTACGCAAAAGGCGTCTGGTTGTCCACGGGTGGAGGAGCTGCAGGAGCCGGCGGAGCTGCCGGCGCTGATCCCGCCGGCGCTCCGGGAGCCTGTGGACCTGCGGGAAATGGCGAGTCGAAATCCGCCTTGGCCCTCACATCGAAAGCCGATGCGGGTGGGTTGGACAGCGAAGCGGTAGTCACCGGCGACGACACCGGAGCCTTTTCGCCTTTAGCCCAGCGTTTCCAGAAGTTGGCGGATCTGGTGTACGATGCGGCATTCGTGGATGGAGCGGGCGGGCTGGTCTCCGCAATAGCGACCAGCGCCGCCGGAACGGTTGAGGTTGAAGCGGAGGGGGCCGAGGCGATACTGGCGGACGCCGCTACTGCTTGTGCCTGGGGAGCCACAGCCGGGGAGTTTTTAGTCGCGGCTTCAGCACTTGTCTGTTTGTCTTTATTGTTCTCCTTTGCTTTGTTGGCCGCCAGTTGCGCCTCAAGCTGCTCGATGCGCTTTTTCATGGCATCGAGTTCCTGTGACACATCGCCTGAGGCAGGCTGCGGGGCGGTGGTGGGTTGACCTGCGGCCGGTGCGTTCTGAGCAAGCAGAGTGTGTTGTCCGAGCGTTAGAGCGAGAGCACACGAAGCGACGCGCCATTTATCGAATGACCCGCGCTGCGATGTGTCAGGAATGGGTATCGGTTTTGTCTGTTTATTCATAAAAGGGAATCCGCTGTGAAGTCGAGTGTAGAGAGGTGCGCATGATGAAGTAATAAGTTTTTAATGAGATAACCACGCACAACCTGATGAATGTTTCTATAGGGGCTATAGAAAATCTTCATGCATCATCATGTCTATTAGATTCGGAACTATCGCATCGATCTCCTTTAAAATATTGATGAAAAATGGAATTTGAGCTGAGCGCAAAACAGAATAGGCCCGGCGGGCGGGCTGCAAATTGCATAATGATCGCATAAGAGGTCACCTCTTACGCTTGTCGATCATCAGGAAAGATAATCAGTAAAACCAGATCATGTCGCCGGCAACGATGAACTGATTTTTCTTCGTGCCGTTGTCGTAGGCGGGGTTTTGATAAGAGCGCTCAAAGCGGATCTCAGGGCGAAACACGAGGCTGGTTCCTATCCAGTGGTTCCACGACACCAGATGCTCCGTGTACTTGGTCTTGTAGCCCGTGCGCTGGCCTTTGATGTCGTCGAAATACTCGTTGCGTATCGAGAGCGTATCTTTTTTGCCGAATTGCCGCTCCACGTAATTGGTGATGGCCCACTCGGGCGCAAAGCACTTTTGCTCACCCGCGGCGCACCATGCGCCGTTGGCGCCATTCTCGACGGGCAGAGATCCGAAGATACTTGGCACGTTTTTTTCATACTGGTACCAGGCTTCCGTATCGAAGTGCCAGTTTTTGTTGATTTTGTGATACCAGGTCAGGTAATACGCGGCGAGATTGTTATACGCGTATTTGGAGCTGTTGATGGAATTCGCGCAGCCGTAAATTTCATCCATTGCCTCACGCCATGAGTAGCTCAGGCAGGCGGTTCCAGTGGCCTTTGCGTCTTTCGTCCACAATGCCGTGTCGCATCCCGCGGAGAGACCTGTCTGCAGCATCCAGTGTTTGTTGAGCTGCGTGGTGACGTTGACGCCTTCCTGCGTATAACAGTCATACACGTACGTCAGAGAGTGGCTGTACGTGTAGTTATTGGGTGCGAGTTGCGCTTCGATGTCCGGCAGTGAAACGTAACGGCCGATTCGGATATTCATGCCGCTCGCCACATGCGGAACGTAGAGATCCACATACGCCATAACAGGATCGAATCCGTTCAGGGAATTCTTCCCCAGCAGTTGGTTGCTGAAAACTCCTTTGGATGTGGTGAACCGGTAGTCTTCCCCATAGATGCCGGTCAGACGGAAACCCCAGTCGAAATGGTCCGTCTGTACTGTGTCGGGTACTCTCTCGAAGTACAGTGCCGCCTGATCGAGGGTGATCGTGTTGGGTTTTACGAAGTAAGCGGCGGGCGCATTCGAAAATCCTGGTTTGTTCGAGCTGCTGACATTGAAGCCAAGGTCGATCCACCCATAGATCTGGATCTTGCTGGCCTGCCACCATTCGCCATGTGGACCATTAGCAAGCGCGGCCATCAGCGGCGGCAGCATGGTGTTTGGCTGCCCGATCACCGGCGAGCCGCCATATGGCCACACAGTGAATGGAAACGGCGGATTGGATTCCGGGGCCGGATATCCCCGGTATTTTGGCTCGGGCCCGCCCACGCCTTTGTCATGCCAGTCGTCGACATACGCCCGTGCGAACCGCTTCCAGAATCCCCCCGGAGCGACGTTCGTCACCGGCCCCTCACTGGATGGCATCATGATAAAATCCGCCAGAGTGGGTTTCCCGGGCTGGACCTGCAGCGACGATACAACAAGCTGCGAGTAGCCCGCCTTTTCAGCCATCACGGAGTACATACCCGGAAGCACGTTGTCGATTTCAAAAGTGCCGTCTGCCCGGGAAAAGGCCGTACTGGCAGTGCCGTCATCGAGCTTCGTGGCAGTAATCAGCGCTCCGACAACCGGTGTTTTTGCCTGGTCCCGAACTACGCCCGTGATTACTCCCGCGCCAGACTGCGCGAGCGCGGAAGCTGCAACACAGAAGAATAAGATCAGATTAAAGAGAGCACGTGCTGTTATTAGTTGATCCACGGCAATCTGTAGAGTGTAGGTGCCTTCGGGTGAGGAAAGAATAGCGGAGAGATGAGGAACCGACAGGTATCGGGATCAAGTTTTTAATGGGCAGGATAAAAACTCTGCATAGGACGCGAAACAGCGGCTTAAGACAGGCAAAACGCGCCCATCAATGCAATTTTCTTATCGGGCCGATTTGCCAGGCGGGGGCTTGAAAGCGGCTCCTGTCCTTGTCTGTTTCCGGCAATGCCTGGCGCGTCTCGATCAGAAACGCGCCAAGATCGATGAGCGTCGGCAGCGAAAGGAGGATCAGAAGCAACACAAGTGCAGATATCGTTACGTATTCAGTCATAGTCGGCCAATCCGGATTTCAGGAGTGTAGACGTTTTGATATCAGGGACGCATAACGGGCCCGCTCAATAGATTTGATGGGCCCGATAATCGCATTGCATTGCCTCGCACGCTCGAATGCCAGCCGCGATCAGTAGAACCAGATAATGTCGCCGGCAAACATAAACTGGCTGTGTTTTGTACCGTTGTCATAAGCGGTTGCATCGAAGGAATGCTCCCACCGCAGCTCCGGCCGAAACAGAACGGTGGATCCCACCCAATGGTTCCAGCCGATTCCATCTTCGACATACCGGGTCTTGAAGCCGGTCCGCTGTCCTCGCTTATCGTCGAAAAATTCGTTGCGGAATGTGAGGAAGTCGTGAGCGCCGAACTGCCGGCTAGTGTAATTCACCGTGGCTGCCGAAGGTGCGAAGCACGTCAGTTCGTCGGGGCGGTTGCAGCTGGCGCCATTTGAGTTCGTCTGAATCAGTGAGGCTGCGTTTGGATTGTTGACGTTCGGAGTGTCTTTCATGTACTGATACCAGATTTCCGTGTCGGTGTGCCAGCGCGAGTTGAATTTGTGATACCACGTTATGTAGTAGGCTGCCAGATTGTTGTAGGAATATTTACTGTCGTTGATCGAATTGGCGCACGTGTAGAGGTTGTCCTGCCCCTGCCGCCAGTTAAACCCGAGGCAGATATTGCCGGTGAGCTGAGCGTCTTTTGTCCACAGAGCGGATTCGCAACCCGCCGAAAGCCCGAGTTGGAGCGTCCAGTGGTCGTTCAGCTTCGTTGTCGCGTTAACGCCCTCCTGGGTGTAGCAGTCGTACGTGTACGTCAGGGAATGGGTGTAGGTATAGTTATTCGGCGCCAGCTGCGCCTCGATATCCGGCAGCGATATGTAACGGCCGATTCTGAGATCCATGCCCTGGGCGACATGCGGAAAGTAAAGGTCAACGTACGCCATCACAGGATCGTAACCGTATTTGTTTCCTATTGATCCGTCAGCTTTCAGATTATTAAGAAGCTGTTGGCTGAAAACGCCTTTGGAAGTGGTAAAACGATAATCCAGGCCATAGAGATTGGTGAGCCGGAAACCCCAGTCGAAGTGGTCGGTCTGGACTGTGTCGGGCTGGCGCTCGATATAGAGAGCAAACTGATCCAGCTGAATCGAATTCGGGATTTGCGCATAAGCGGCGGGGGCATTGCCGTAAGGCAGCCCGTTCGATGTGCTGAAATTCATTCCGGCATTGGCCCAGCCGTAAATGCCTATCTTGCTTTTTTCCCACGCTTTGCCACTCTTGCCACTGTAGATTGCCGTCATCAGTGGGGTGGAGAAACTAAACGGCTGCCCGATGTTCACTGTACCCCCGATCGGCCAAACTGTAAAAGGATAAGGGGGCGTCGACTCCGGCGCCGGGTCGCCACGGAAGGCTGGTGGGGGGGAAGCCGGAGCTGTCGCTGACGGGTGCCAATCTGACCAGTAAGCCAGCGCGAAGCGCTTGAAGAAGCTTTGCTGGGCTGCATTTGTGGAAGACGGAGCAACCGACGCAGGCACGACAAGGTTCACGGCATGATCTTCGTTGGCCGCCAGATCGAAGGAGGCGGTGGGGCTTTTAAGTTCTCCGCGCGCCGCGATCACCTCGTACTTCCCGGGTTTGAGCCGGCGAAGCCCGAAACTCCCATCGACCGCGCTGACCACCACCGGATCGCTTCTGTCCTCAACGTTCAGAATCGATACTTCGATGCCGGAAACGGGCACTCCTGCCGAGTCGCTTACGATGCCATGAATAGCACCTTGAACAGCGTCGGCGCGAACATTTGATGGAGATTGGGCAAGGCCAGAGATCGCGGTAATCAGAGAAACAGTTATGGTGGCAGCTGTCGAAATGCTGATTGATTTCTTCATAGCAACCCGAGTTTATGGCTCAGTGACTTAGGAAGTCATAAGAATGGCCTTAACGCTATCTCAGGATGCAATAGATGATTCGATGCTGCTCATAGAAAAATTTCATTGACCCCTCTCCCCGGCAAGGTTTTGCGAAAGTTCCTCGAACTGAGGACTAGCAGGGTGCTGAAAAACTACCTGTGTGACCGCTCCCTTGCAGCCGGGACCCCTAAAGGGGATCTCCGGGGCGTCGCGGCTTCCATGAGAAGGCCGGTCGTGTCAAGTCCCGCGTTGTTGATCGTCGGGGGATTCACAAGGGGGCGGAGCCCTCTTGTGGGGGGAGCCGCCGCCCGCTCCTGGCGGCGTGGGGGGAACTCACCCGCCCCGGCGTTTCCCCTGG
>ODAK010003922.1_pt1 | contig 15341 bp, 14 predicted proteins | sample 1539591 | NCBI WGS metagenome assembly ODAK01 (sample SAMEA3539303, study PRJEB22396) | soil metagenome | biome: tundra; feature: field; material: soil | place: USA | collected 2010-05 | depth 0.15 m | reverse complement strand
CCACCGAGTACTCGCATGTGGGCTGGGGCGGGGAAGCGCCCATCCTGATTCGCACGAAAGACGGGAAAGTACACGCGATCGCGGGTGTCGGAACGATGCCGAAACTGGCGACGGCGGATTTCTATCGCAAGCGTCCGCTGCAGCTTGGCGAGATTCTGGAACCGCCGGAGAAGACCGGGTTGCGCGGGATGGTGCCGGTGGCCGGCCTGATGTCGGCGCTCGTACCCAGTCTGCCGGAAGCCTCACTCGTAGCTTTGCGGGAGTACGGGACGAAATCGTTCAGCGAAGTCGTGGAACCGGCGCTGGAACTGGCAGACGGGTCGGCGATCGATGAACTTCGGTCCGGGTCAGTTGCCGCGAGCAAGGAGTTCTTCTCACTCTGGCCCACGTCGATGAAGCACTTCATGCCGAATGGACACGCGCCGATGCCGGGGGAGATATTCCGGCAGCCGGATCTGGCGGCGTCGATCCGAGGCATGGTGGAGGCAGAGAAGAAAGTTCTCAAAGCGGGTGGCAGCAGGGTGGCCGGCATCGACGCGGTGCGCGATTATTTTTATCGCGGCGAGATCGCGAAGAAGATCGACGCGTTCAGCCGGGAGCACGACGGTCTGCTGCGTTATGACGACATGGCTGAGTTTCGCCTGACACCGGAGGAGCCGGTTTCGACTGAGTTTCACGGGGCGCGTGTTTATAAGGGCGGCTTCTGGGGTCAGGGCCCGGCGATGATCGAAGCGCTGAACATTCTGAAAGGCATCGATGTGATGTCGATGCGGGTGAACTCGCCGCAGTATATTCACACGCTGGTGGAGGCGCTGAAGTTGGCGTATGCGGATCGCGACACCTATTACGGCGACCCGAAGTTCGTGAAGGTGCCGGAGCAGGAACTGCTTTCGATGAAGTATGCGGAAGAGCGCAGGCTGCAGATCGGGCCGAAGGCGTCGATGGAATTTCTGCCGGGCAAGGTCGACGGAAAAGTGGGGATTCATCCGTCGCAGTCGGAAATTGTGCGTACGAAGATCGACGATTTTTTGATGGCGCATGACACCACGTGTGTGGATGCGATCGATAAGGACGGGATTATGTTCTCGGCGACGCCGTCGGGCGCATGGCTGCCTTCGGTTATCGCTGGTGACACGGGAATCCCGTTGACGGAGCGCGCGCAGAGTTTCCTGCTCGTGCCGGGGAATCCGAACGAACTGGCTGGCGGAAAGCGGCCGCGGATCACACTGAGTCCGACACTAGTGACGCACGACGACGGGACGCCGTGGCTGGTGCTTTCGACACCGGGCGGTGACAACCAGGAGCAGGCTCTGATGCAGTTGTTGTTCGACGTTGTGCTGTTCCGTATGAATGCGGAGCAGGCGATTGAGCAGCCGCGTTTCGAGACGCGGCATCTGGTGTCGAGTTTCGATAACCATGCCATGAATGCGGGCGATTTGCAGCTGGACGATCGCACGCCGCAGGGCGTGATCGACGAACTGGCCGCGAAGGGACATAAGATCGGCACACGGTCGCGGTGGCAGAGCGGTTCTGCACCAGGGATGGTGCGAGTGACACCTGGCGGGGTGATCGAAGCTGGAGCGGATCCGTGGGGTTATCGCAATATGCGGGCCTGGTGAACTTTACAACCTTTGGATACGTTGTTTCCGCTTTTCGATACAGGCGATGAGACGAGCGCTTTCGATCGCGATCGCCTAAGGGACCGGCTGTATTCGCTCGCGTCGCGTCGCGTCTATATCGGCGGCAGTTCGTGGAAGTACGAGGGCTGGCTCGGGCAGATTTATTCGCCGTCTCGTTATCAGGTGCGCGGGCGGTTTTCGAAGAAGCTGTTCGAAGAAACCTGCCTGAGCGAATACGCAACTGTGTTTCCGGCGGTGTGCGGAGATTTCGCTTTCTACCAATTTCCGACCGATGCTTTCTGGGCGAAGTTATTTCGTCAGACACCCGCTACGTTCCAGTTTGGGTTCAAAATTCCGGAACAAATTACCATTGAGACCTGGCCGGTGCATCCGCGATATGGGGCGCTGGCGGGACGGAAGAATCCGGACTTCCTCGATGCGGGGATGCTGGAGGTGTCGCTGCTGCGGGCGCTTGAGTCTTATCGCGCGCAGACGGGCGTGCTGATCTTCGAATTCGGGACGCAACGGGGTGTCGAGTTACCGAAATTTACGCGGTCGCTGGATGCGTTCCTGGATCGGCTCCCCGCGGGTTGGCGGTTTGCCGTCGAGACGCGGAGCGCGGAGTTCCTGCGGCCCATGTATTTCGACTGTTTGCGGGCGCACGGCGTGAGTCACGTGTTCAACGCGTGGGCACGGATGCCGGAGATCGGGGATCAAATGCGGATGGCGGGGTCACAGACCGCGGAAACTCTGGTGGCGCGGGCGTTGTTGCGCAGGGGACGTCCGTATGAGGAAGCGGTGCGCGATTTTGCTCCCTACAGGCAGGTGCAGGAAGTGAATGAGCCTGTAAGGAAGGCGCTGCGGGAGTTGATCGATGTGGCGCTGGTGGAGGGCCGTCCGGCGTTCTTGTTTGTGAATAACCGGCTGGAGGGAAACTCGCCGGGGACGATCGTCGCGATTACAGAGTGATTGCTATACTGTGATTTCCCGCCGATTTGTGGGCTCGTAGCTCAGTTGGTTAGAGCGCTTCCTTGACACGGAAGAGGTCGGAAGTTCGAGTCTTCTCGAGCCCACCATTTAATACCAAATCATTTAACAACTTGCGGACTTCTTCCAGAACTTCCGGAGTGAGCAGCTCCGCAATTTTGGCTTGTTCTGTCTTATTTGGCGCGCGATACGGTTGGGTTTCGGCCGCAGCAGCGGGTTGCCGGAGTAAGGTAAATCATCGCTTCAAACTGGCGGCGTCGCCTCCAATTTTTATAGCGCAGGCCTTGCAACGGCAGAAACCTGTTGCCAAGCCGATGCATGGAATCTCTCACGGCGATACAATCGGCGCCGGGAGAACAAGTCGATGCCCATGGCACTCTTATGGATATTGGCCTCAATGGTCTGGCTTGCCCTTCCGGCAAACGCGGCCACCACAGTTGCAGTCGTATCGTTGCCGGCGGGCCAGATTCGCGGCAGTCTCCTGAAACAAGGTGGTGCTGTGTTCAGGGGAATACCGTTTGCGCAGCCTCCTGTGGGGCAGTTGCGGTGGCGTCCCCCCGCTCCCGTAAAACCCTGGACCGTCGAGCGCGATGCCACACGCTTCGGAGCGCCATGTTCACAGAACTCCGATGGGCGGGTTCTCGAACAGAGTAGTGAAGATTGTCTTTTTCTGAATGTCTGGACGCCGGAGTGGCCGGCTCGAACCAAAAAGCCGGTCATGTTCTGGATTCACGGTGGCGGCAACTACGCAGGCACGGCATCCAGCGTCAATTTCGATGGAGAGAGTCTGGCACGTCGCGGAGTGATCCTGGTGACCGCCAATTACAGGCTGACGATCTTCGGCTTCTTTGCCTATCCTGAGCTAACCCGGGAGTCGCCACACCATGCGTCGGGCGACTACGGTTTGATGGACCAGATCGCGGCACTGCAGTGGGTCCACGACAACATCGCAAGGTTCGGCGGCGACCCCGGTAATGTCACCGTATTCGGTCAATCCGCGGGCGCGGTCGACGCCAACGTTCTCATGACATCCCCGTTGACCAAAGGTTTGTTTCATCGAGTCATTGCGGAAAGCGGCACGGTTACCAGGAATCCGGACGACGCCACGCTCAAAATGACAGCGCTGGGTGTTGCGATGAAAGTAAAGAATGGCCCGGTGACTTTTTCCGACGCTCCCTCGCTCACCGAAGCCGAACGTGCAGGCGAAGAACTCGCCGGAATCCTGCAGGCTCCCACTCTCCGGAGTCTTAAGTTCCTGCGGCAATTGCCGACCGCCGATCTTCTGAGAGCCGTGAAAGCGCCCCGCATGAGTATCGGGCCCGCGAACGGAATCGAGGCTGATGGGTGGGTCCTGCCAAAGCCACCAGCGGAGGTGTTCGCCAGCGGCCGGGAGCACGGCCTGCCATTGCTTATCGGAAACAATTCCCGGGAAAGAACGCCGCCCCAGCCGACGCAGGCGGATCTGAAGCGGGCAATCGAAGGAATGTATGGAAGCCTCGCGTCCAGGGCATTTGCGCTATACGGTCTGGAGGGCGCCGGCGACCGGCAGACTGATGATCCGCTGTACGGCGGTCAGGCCACGCAATGGGTGGTAGATACCATGTACCGATGCCCGGTCGTCGCTCAATCGATCTGGCATGCCGCGAAAAATCCGGCGTGGGAATATCAGTTCGATCGCGCTGCTCCCGGCAGAGAAACTTCGGGTGCGATGCATGGTGCGGAGGTCGCCTACGTGTTCGGAGCGCTCGACGCGCCCGGCAGAGGAGTGACATATGTTCCCGCCGACCGCGAAATCTCCGCGGCAATGCAGGAATACTGGACGAACTTCGCAAAGACAGGCAACCCAAACAGTGCGTCTCTCCCACAATGGCCAAAGTTCGACGCAACGGCGCGTGGATACATGGAATTCACCGATCGCGGGCCTGTTGCGGCTGAGGGATTGAGACGTCCCTTTTGCGACCTTTATGTCGAGAACGCGAAGCGCCTGATGGCGCCGTGATTCGTCCGGACCAGTATCCACAAAGACGCTGGCCACTGCGGCTTATGAGGTGTATAGTGTCTTGCGTCCGTTCCAGCGGAGCGGCCAGGGCGCAACCTGTAAGGAGGTCCTTCCATGAAGAACTACTCGCGCAGAGAATTCGGCGTTCTACTTCCTGCGCTGGCAGCCACAGCATCGGCACAAAGTACAACTCCGGCCGCCGCAGATAACGTCGAGAAACTGCCTGTGCTTGGCACGAAGGCATACATCTATAACGACCTGCCGGTCACCACAAACGGAAAGAACAAACAGCGGCGGTTATTCACGGGCAAGACTCACACTGGTTTCAAGATGGAGAGTCATCAAAGCGATATCGCTCCCGGCGAAGTGAATCATCCGCCCCATCAGCACCTGCGGGAAGAAATGATGCTGATGCGCGAGGGCACGATGGAATTGACCATTTCCGGGAAGCCCATGCGGCTGGGCCCGGGGGACGTTGGCTTCATCGGTTCCAACGAGATGCATAACGCGAAGAACGTGGGAACGACTCGCGCGCATTATTTCATCGTCAACATTGGCCGGGACGACGTGTGATGAGACGATCCGCGCTGACACAAACAGGCCCATTGTTGCCGGTCATCGCTGCGATGGCTTTCTCGACCGGGTTAGCAGCGGCGGCGACTGGCGACAGTCCGATCAACGATCTGCCGAACGGGTATCGCACAGTCCGTGACTGGGCGAAGCCGCCGAATGGTGTGCCGTGGGCGGCGGTGACCGCAGTCGAAGTCGCTCCGGATGGCGCCATCTACGTGATTCACCGCTGCCACGAGAACTCCTGTGCCGGGCGAACCGAGCCGCCGATCCTGAAGTTCGACGCCTCCGGCAAGCTTCTGAAAAGCTGGGGAGAGGGAATGTTCGTATTTCCGCACGGCGCCACTGTAGATGCGGAGGGCAATCTCTGGGTGACGGACGAGCAAGGCAAAGACGGAATAGGCCAACAGGTCTTCAAGTTCAGTCCGGACGGCAAGGTCCTCATGACCCTCGGGAAAGCCGGCGTCGCGAGCGATGCGCCTGGCCTCTTCGATCAGCCAACCGACGTAGCAGTGGCAGCCAACGGCGACATATTCGTTACTGAAGGCCATCTGCAGGGCAACAATCGCGTCTCGAAATTCTCGAAAGACGGAAAGTTCATCAGGATGTGGGGCAAGAAGGGATCTGGTCCTGGCGAGTTCAATGCGCCGCACACCATCGCGATCGATTCCCAGGGCCGTCTCTTTGTGGGCGACCGCTCCAATAATCGAATCCAGATTTTCGATCAGGACGGAAAGTACATCGATATCTGGATGCAATTCGGCCGGCCGAGCGGGATCTTCATAGACAAAGACGACACCATGTATGTGGCCGATTCTGAATCATGGGGTAAGGACGAGCCCGGCTGGGAAAAAGGTATTCGTATCGGGAGCGCCGGAGATGGATCTGTGAAGTACTTCATCGAGGACGTGGAATCCACTACAGACGAACACAGCGGCGCGGAAGGCGTCGGTGTGGACGCGGCAGGCAACGTATATGGGGCGGTAGTTCGCAGGCAGATGCTCGAGAAACACATCCGGGTGTCTCAATGAGATTCGCTGCTGCCCTGATTCTGATTTCGATTCCTCTGGTTCATGCCCGGCATGCTCAGGCCCAAACCGCGCCGGACTACCGTAAGCCCGCCGCCGCTGAGTGGCCTCTCGTCGGTGGCGATTGGGGAAACACCCGGTACTCGACGCTGGCCGGCATCAACACCTCCAACGTGAAAACGATCAAAGGCGCCTGGATGGCGCGCCTGAATTCCGGGTTCGGTCCGTTGTATTCACAGCAGGGCACGCCGGTGGTGAAAGACGGCGTGATGTATATAACGACTGGCGAACAGGACATCTTTGCTCTCGACGCGAAGACCGGCAACCTGATTTGGGAATACCGCACGCCCACCGATCCGAGGCCGGTCGACAACAAAGCCAAACGCGGTGTGGCGCTCGGCGAAGGCATGGTGTTCGGGGTCGAATCGGATATCCGTAATCCCCCGAGCGCCTCTGGAAAGCTGGAGCCTGTCACCCGCCTCTTTGCCCTGAATGAAAAGACGGGGAAGTTACTCTGGCGGCACGAGCTTGGCGAAGACATTCCGAAGAATCTGCGTCAGTATGTTGCCGCTCCTCCGCTCTACTATAAAGGCCTCGTTTACATCAGCGTGTCCGGCGGCGATGGCGGCATGCGGGGACGTCTGGCTGCATACAACGCAAAGACCGGCGCTGAGGTATGGCGCTGGTGGGCCACACCCGGCCCGGGTGAACCGGGTAACGACACGTGGGAAGGCGAATCATGGAAGACGGGCGGTGGCGCCATGTGGGTGCAACCCGCGCTTGACCCCGACCTCGGCCTGCTCTATGTGAATACGGGCAATCCCTGGCCCGATTACAACGGTTCGACGCGCGGCGGGGATAACCTGTTTACCTGTTCGATCGTGGCGCTGGATGCGCTTACGGGCAAGTATCGCTGGCATTTCCAGGCGGTCCATCACGACCTCTGGGACTTCGACATGCCAACGCCGCTGATTCTGTTCGATCAGGTCTACAACGGTCAGCTGCGTAAGGCTCTTGCGGCGCACTCCAAACAAGGTTGGGTTTATATTCTCGATCGAGTCACGGGCAAGCCCGTTGTCGGAATTGAAGAGAAGCCAGTGCCACAGGAGTCGCGGCAGAAGACCGCTGCGACACAGCCGGTTCCTGTGGGCGATCCGACCGCGCCGCAGTGCGCTGAAAAGGTTGAAGGCTACGAACGCGGATGCATGTTCACGCCTGTCTGGACCGATACGAAGATCGCCCAGCCCTCCGCGGCCGGAGATTGGGCGCCCGGCGCGTATGACCCTCAGTCCGGGTATCTGTTCTTCACAACGGGAGTCTCGACGCGCCAGTTCAATCCCGCCGGCCGCATTTCGGTAGCCGGCACACGCGAGTATGGCCTGATCACCGCGCTCGATTCCCGGACCAACAAACAGGTGTGGCAGAAAGAAGTCCCCTATCTGGCGGGCTTTGGGAGCGGCGTTCTGGCGACCGCCGGCGGGCTGGTGTTCCACGGAGGCAGCGATGGCTATTTTCGCGCTTACGATTCGAAGACCGGCGATGAGCTCTGGCGCTTTCAAACCGGCTTCGGAGCGGACGCACCCGCTGCGACCTACGAAATCGACGGCGAGCAGTACGTGGCGATAGCTGCGGGAGGGAGCCGCGATGGTCTCAGGGAAGCGAAGGGCGATCTGGTCTGGACCTTTAAGGTCGGCGGCCGGCTCAACCCATTGAACGGTCCACCCGCTCCGCCGTCCATCGTGAAGACTCCTTCCGCTCCCGGGGCAGGTACCGGACGGCCGAGAGAGTAACGGTCAGCGTTTGTCTGCCGGTGTAACGATCACGGTCACGTCGCGAGTCGAATATAACTGACCATCGAACGCAGTGGCACGAAGTACATACTTGCCCGGTGCGCTGAAGCTGACCTTCGACGAGAGTTCGACCGGTTGTCCGTGCAGGATCGGACTGGAATCCGGATCGAAGGTGACCTTCCCGGGCCCCCGATATTGGATCCACTTGATCTGGACGCCGCGGGGACGGCGAGGCTCGGAATCGCGATCGGGGTTCGAAGGCGCCCTGAGGTAGGGCTTCGGCAGCCCGTCGTCGGTGGCCGATGCAGTCAGGGTCGCCGCGCTGGGTAGTGCGATCGTTTGATCGGGGCCTGTGGTCAGAGATGGCGGCTTATTGGCAGGATCGGGAACCCCGCCTCCGTTGTTCTCGGTCATGACGCCTTCGCTGAGTTCCCATTCCGGCTGGAGCCATCCGGAGGCCCGATCGGTTCGCCCGTGGGAGGTCAGTGTCCACACAACTTTCTGTGTCTTATCCCAGTCGGCGGGAACCACAACTCTGAAGAGGAATCTCTGACGTCTCGGGTAGAAATGCTCAGGCTGCCCGCGATCACCGCCCGGAGTTACCGTGTTATTGGGGCCGACCGGAATATCCAATTCCTCTTCATAGTTCCGGTTCAGATATCCGAAGACCATGCTCCAGGTTCCGTCAGGATTGTGTTCCCATCCCTCGAAAACGGGAGCCACATTCTGTCCCGCGGCGTAGTGCACCTGCGCGTTAACGGATATGCAACCTGCACAGACAAGAATGGCGGCGAACGCCACGTTAGGCCGGAACATATGGCTGCGCGCCTACTGCAACTTCGCGACTACCTTCTTCGTCTTGCGCGCTTCCACCTGCTGTTTGTACTCTTCGTCGGACAGAGAGTAGTAGCTGATCCACGCGCCGCCCATTTCGTCGATGGTTCTTTGCCCGTAGGTGATGTTGTTGTCGGGATCCGGATTGAACTTATTGCCCGACGAGTTGTCATACCACGAAGTGATGTGCAGGATGGTGCCGGCGGGCAGCAGCGGCTGCTCATCGTCGGCGTAGAGATAGACCAGATGCCATGCAAACTGGTACCTGCTCACGCAGCTCAGAGTCTCGACCTTGTGGCCTCCCGGATATATGGCCTCCATGCACGACGCCTTCCCGCGGTTGTGCATATGAGGCTGGAATGACAACATCCGCGCTGGTTTGGTCAGAGTGTTGTAGGCATCGAAGCGCACGTTGTCCGTATTAGCCGGAATGTCGAGATCCTTCGGATCCCCGACTTTTTCGGTGGTCTCGGAATACTGGGGCTTGTAGCCCTTTGGATAGAACTTGAGGGCGAGAGCTACGTTCGCCGGAGTCTCCTCTCCCATCGGGTGGAGATGGAGGTTGAAGTTGATTTTGGTCCCGGCTTTCATCAACCGGCCGGCGCCCTCCGGGAACACGTCGGCGTTCTTGCCCAGCGCGTACTCGTTGAGAAAGACCCCCTGGGCGTTGTCGCCATCGTCCGGATCGTCTTCGTGCTTCATGGAGGTCGTCACGTGATGCACGGCTTTGAAGCCTTTCGTGGGTTTGAGTTCGATGCCTTTGATGTAACGATCCTCTTTGAGGCCCGCATCGACCAGCACGTCCACCCAGCGGTCAGATCCGCGAGCCGGTATCAACTGGTCCTGCGGGAGCTGGACGATGAGTTCCGGCTGATCGAGGTGCCATTTGTCGGAATCATCGAACTTACGCGGCGGCGGCATGTCGGCAGGATTTCCTTTGGGCGCACCGGCATCCACCCAGTTCACGATCGTCGCAATCTCGTCGTCGGACAGGGACACGTCGTTCTTGAAATGGCGTACGCCGACGTTCTTGTCGATGTACCACGGCGGCATTTCGCGGGCGAGGACTTTCTGCCTGATCGATTTCGCCCAGGGCCGTGCCTCCTCATAGGTCAGCAACGACATGGGCGCAAAGGTGTCGGGCCGATGGCACACCTGACACCGATTCTGCAGGATGGCCGCCACGTCCTTCGCGAAAGTAACTTGCGGTTTGTTGCCCGGGGATGTTTCAGCCGCTGTTGCCAGCGTCGCTATTGTCGCCATCACGGCGACCGACATCGAAAGAACGGCTCTCATGTTGCCGCCTCCTTTATTCCACGTTTTGGCAGCTCTTATCTTGTTGCTCCCGGCGGGCCGTGTCAAGCCTGTCTGGTGCTGTACATTAACTCCGCGCAGCATCCCGCACAAGAGCGCGCTGGCAAATCGCGCGCACGTAACCCATGGCAAACGTCGAATAATGTGCGGTCGCCACCTACGAGTGAGGGCGGCCGACAGCGTTCTGGATCACGCTAAACAGGCGATTGAGAGTGAGGACGTTGAAGTTCGAGTTGCAGCATTAGCGCAGGCTGCAAAGTTGTCGAGTCAGGACCGATGAAACTGAACAAACGTCTCGAAGTTCTTGAAAGCGAAATCATCAACGAGCCGATCGTTCTGACGATGCCGGGCGGCAGGACGGAAACACTCCCCGGGAATCAGGCTTGTGGTTTGCTTGCCCGCTCTATCTGCAACGAGCGGACCCCCGCGATTGAACTCGTGGCGCAGAGCATCAGTTCGACTGAACCAGGCGGAGGGACATCTGATCGACCTGGCACGAGCCATCTTGAATTCGCCGTGCCCGGTGACGCCGTGAGTGCCGTGATTCGACGCCTGTGTCAACTGGAAGCACAGCTTGCACCCAAACTGATCTGGTAAGCCGGCTTGCAGCAAAGCTGCTTAAGAGAACGACGGCGGCGACAGCTTGAAGCAGCCAGACACAATCGTGGTTACGGTTTGTCGGCTAGTCGGGGTTCCAGGCGACGCGGTAACAGAGTAAAGTTAACGCTAAAGGGGGGCATGCCGTGAGAACAGCAATCGATGACGGCGACCTTGACGGTGACGATTGGTATGTCGTGAAGGAGCCCGCCGATCCGGCTCTCCACGAACAGATCAGAATTTGCCGCGGGAATCCGAAGCTGGGAGTTGGGTCAGAAGTAGCGTTCGGGCCGGCTGCGCGCGATGAGGTCGACGCGTTCGTTGCTGCTTCGCCGTACCATCTCAGTGACGAAACTACCGCATCCGAGCCGCCGGACTCGAATGAGAGCGACAGATTATCCGATCAACTCAAAGGCCAGACCCACGAACACGCGAAGCCGCCGCGGCTCGAAGACGAGGGGCAGTCTGGCGGTTAATTGAGGCTGCCGGAGCCTGTCTGGTTCGCGATTCCCGTAATTATCGCGAGTCAGGGACGGTCGGCCGTCATCCTGAGTTCCGGGCCACCAGAGCGTCATTTCTCCGCAGTTCGGGCAACGGATGCGGATCAAGCGTCGATCGCGATCCACAGTGCGGAGCTCTTCAGTGGGGGCAGTTTATAACCGGTAAACTGGGCACGTGAATCGAACGGTAACCGTCATGCTGATGCGCGACGGCAATGCGATCGCGGCGATGATCGGCCCGGATCTGCAGGCCGGAATATCGGGCTGGGGAGATACGGCGCCGGAAGCATTGCGCGATCTGGCGACCGCGCTCGAACGTGAGAATTGGCCCATGCCTGAACTCGACCCGCCGCCAGCGCGGCCCGTCCGGGTGAAGTAGCTACCAGGAGATCGACCGTGGATATTGAAATCGTGATGAAGAAGCTATACAACAGCGAGATTAACTGCTCGATCTCCTGCTTTTGGGACAACGGCTGGGACGTGAAGCTCGGGGACGATATGAACGGCTTCGTCGCTGAGGGAAACTTCCGGATCCTCGATGAGGCAGCCGACTTCCTCGATCGCGAAGCGCGAAAGTACTTCGCCGAATCCACATATGCGCTCGGCAAGTTGGAACATGACAAACGCCGGGCCTTCCGGCTCCATGCTGAAGAGCACGATTGGAAATGATCCGCAGCGGACGAAAAGCCTGCACTGCCTGAGCGGCACAGCTCGGCCCGGAGTGCCGCGCGCGTCCTATTCTGACTCGCGCTTCGGGCGATTATCAGGAGCCAAACGTGCGTTTCGTTCTCAAAATCGCAATCCAGACTTTTCCGTTTCGAGCCATTTTTCAGCGTCTTCAAGCGCTCGAAACAGCTCGGTTTGCTCGTGCCGGGATCATCGGAATGGAAGCCTGCAGCAACGGCTTCAGCAATCGCTTCCGCTTCTTCGAGGTGATTACGCCCTTTCGGTAAGGTGATTCGCAGCGTGGCGCGCCGGCTTCAGAAACGCGAAGCTCGTTCAATCGGGGCAAGCCCGGCGTCAACCGCGAAATCCGATAGTCAATCCTCGCGCCGCTGGCTACCGATATTCAACATTAACGCCCGCCGCGGCCTGGCGAACCAAGGAGCAAACGCGCACCAATTGGCGCGCGAGGAACTCGGCGATCCACTGGCTCGCGGCTCCCGTTGACCAGTGATCAGGGGTAGCCCTGAAGCCTTGATTCCCCGTGCTTCCATTCCGGAGGAAGAGCAAATCCATCACGATTCGGCATCTTCACCTTCGGCAGGCTCTGAGCGTCCATCGCCTCGTCTTCTCTAATGATGTCGTGCTTGTAGAGGAGGAAGGCGGTAAGGGCGTACACCTCGTTGGGCGTGAGCGTCCCCTCTTTACCCAGAGGCATGCCGCGATTAATGTAATCCCATATCGTCGTCGCGTAGGGTGAGTGAACCCCCATGGTGTTGGCGTCGTTCACACAAGGGGCGAGACAAGGCGGTGCAGGGCCGTCATGAGGGCCCTTCCTGCTTACCAGCGTGGGAGCATGGGCGCCGGATCCTGCTGCCCCGTGGCATCCCGCGCACCCTTTCTTGACATACAGCACCGCACCTTCTTTCGCAGTCCCTTGTCCGGGCGGGAGCTCTTTTCCCGTCGGGCTGATGGCGATATCCCAGGCGCGGATCTCTTCCGGTCTCGCGGGCCTCCCCAAGCCGTAGTTGGGCGACTGTGTCCAGGCAGTTTGGCTAATCCCGAGGACCGCCGTCACGAGGAAAAGCCTAAGCGAGACCATTGTGAACGCTCCCGTCGCTGGCGACTTTCCACGGTTGAACGCTGTTGTCGTTCCCCCGAACCTGAACTTTGTCCACGGGCTGGTTCCAGTATTTCGCGATCTCTGCCCGCGTGGGTTGAACCGTGCCCAATTCATCGGTGCAACGCGACATCAGCGTGCACTCTTTTCCGTCCCAGTTCCAGTGATAGCCAAACCGGGTATGCGCCATTGGATAGGCCGGTGACCGCAGTTCGGCAGTCTTCCAATTCAGGCCGCCGTCGGCGGATACCTCCACGCCACGCACGGCGCCCGCACCGGACCACGCCAGACCACTGATTTCGTAGAACCCGGGACCTGAAAGCTGGTGCCCGCCCGACGGATAAGTGATGACGGATTTCGGTCCGATCTGGTGAGTCAACGCGGCCACTTTCGGGTCCGGATTGATGTGCCCGTAGTCGTCATACGTCATGTAATAGCGGTCCACGACCTTGATCCGCCGAAGGTATTTGATCTGATAAATACCTTCAAAGCCGGGAACGATGAGCCGCAGGGGAAAACCCTGCTGGGGGCGGATCGGCTCGCCGTTTTGCGCGTAGCACACCAGACAATCATCCATCGCTTTCGCGAGCGGGATGCTCGATGCCCCCTTCACCTCTTCCGCGCCCTCCGCGACGATCCACGACGCCGTGTTTTGCACGCCGGCTTCCTTGAGCAGGAGCGACAGCGGCACGCCGGTCCACTCGGCGCAACTGGTCAGTCCATGCGTTTCCTGAACCGTTTTGTGCGTCGGTCTTGCGCGGTTTCCCAGGCACTCGATGAAGTGAACGCGGGAAACATAGGGAAGACGCCTGAGCTCGTCCATGGTGAAAACCAGGGGCCGGTCCACCATCCCGTGAATCATAAAACGATGCTCCCGGGGGTCGATGTCCGGAACGAAGGCCCCGCGGTGCGTCGCAGTGTAGTGAAGCGAAGACGGCGTGATAATTCCGACCGAATCCTGAAGAGGCGTCAGGACATGAAACGTAAGCCCGAACTCATCGGGCGAATGCCTTTCGGCTACGGGCACGCGAATCGAGGTGACGAACCGGGAGCGTTCGCCGTAGGCGATCAACTCGTCGATTTTTTTGGCAGGCGTCCCTTGTGTCTGGGCTTCTGCAAGCCGCACGCCGCCCGCGGCCAGACCGGCCAGGGCAGCGCTGTCTTTCAGGAATCCCCTTCGATTAGGCTTCTTCGAATCCATAGGTTCTCCTTTGTGAAAATTCTTTCTGGAATTGGTCCTTGGCGTTCCCGTGCTTGAAAGTATATGCCCAATTCAGGATTCAGAAAACGTACTGGAGAGCGAGCTGTGTCAGTCGCGGATTCACCGAGGTCGACGTAATGGCCCCAGACGCAACGTTTGACGCGGCAGTAGCTAAGTCATACGCCACAACTCTTTGAAATGGCCAGTTTTGGCGTATCTTGTTCTCTCGGTGCAGTAAGGACATTGATCCGGAAGTGTATCTCGCGCAGGCTTGATTGTCGTCGGCCAGAGGGGCTGTTAAAGCGGCATCGACGAACCAAAAAGAAGCTACCGATATTGGCTGATATCGCACTGGCCCTGGCGTATCCGACCGACTCATCTGGGGACGAAGATTAACTCGGCTATCTGAGCTGGCGTGCGCGAGGCCAACACAAATCGCGTCGGCATCCAGACGTAGGTCAGAGTCGGTATCCGGCAGCAGGGTCGAATTCGAGATGGGCCGGGTTTATGGATCAATGGTTAGCCCATAATAGATGACCCATGGCCTCAATAAAATGATTCCGTCGGCTGTACCCGCTGCAAAGGATTGACACTACCGTCTGAAGCGAGAAATCGCCGGACCCCTTATGGCGATGAGGTGGATTCGAACCGTGACACGGCCTGTAGAATCTGCAAGTTACAGATTCTACGTTGCCACTGCCGCCAGTGGCAGCATCGCGTCCGCCGGGCATTGCCCAAAATTAGTTGTGTGTGTCAGGTTACTCATGCCGCGAGGCGGCACAGCGACGGATGAAATGAGGGCTGGCCGGACAACTTCTGACAAACAGGCTGGAAAGGATCGTCGCACCAAGCCGGTCGAGGACATCGACGCTATAACCTGCGCGATGAAAGATCTCAGGAGGGCGCCCCTCCGCCTCGTATCAATCGAGTAAACCAGCAGGAAATTCGGCACTCGCCGGGAAGCCGAGACGACGTGAAATGACGGCCCGAATCGACTCCTAGTGTCCTGAGTTAGAAATTCGTTCACAAAGTCGTTGGATCTTGCCGAGGATGAGTTCGGCGTCTGCGGTCCACACGAAGGGTTTCGGGTTTTCGTTGTTGTGACTGACGTAATCCTGA
>ODAK010003921.1_pt1 | contig 15341 bp, 12 predicted proteins | sample 1539591 | NCBI WGS metagenome assembly ODAK01 (sample SAMEA3539303, study PRJEB22396) | soil metagenome | biome: tundra; feature: field; material: soil | place: USA | collected 2010-05 | depth 0.15 m | reverse complement strand
TTAACGCAGACGCTCGCGGACCTCGGTGCGGACCAGGTAGAGAAAGAACACCAGGTTCAGCAGGCCCTGGACCAGCGCAGGGAGCTGATGCAGGCTGGTGAAGATCCACAGGTTGTAAACCGCCAGCAGGAAGACCGCAGCCAAAGCCAGCGCCCAGGCCCAGCGCAGCAGGCGCAACAGGCCGGCGCAGGCGGTGATGAACATTGCGGCAAAAACAAGAAACAGGGGCGGATAGTGGCGCCCGCCAACTACGCCGAGGATGATGACTCCTGAGAGCAGCAGCAGATAGAGGCTTATGGCGGCGAGTCCCGGCAAACGCAGCAAGTCCGCGAGGGACGATTGCGGTCCGGCAATTTTGGCCTCGACGGGCTTGGCCTCGATTGTTTTTGGGTCGATCATAGCGAGTGCAGGTAGGCGAGCAGGTCGCGAAGCTCGTCGTCGTTTATTGGTGTAGGGGGCATCATGAGCCGCCCTCGCAAAATGAGGTTGGTGAGCCGCTCATCCGTGGGTGGCGCGCCGGAAGGCATGGCCCTGACCTTGGTGATTGCCTGCAACCCCGGCCCCTTGAGACCGCGCGTTGTGGTGGGGTAGTGGCACTTGGCGCATTTGTCGTGATATACCTGCGCGCCGCGTGCCTCCTCCATGGTCCACATAGCTTCGGGCTTTGACGGAGGCAGCGACCGGCAACCGGTCAAAGCCATGGAAAGGCTGGCTGCGCAGGTGGAGAGGGCAAAGAGAGAGGCGAGGGAACGGGTGCGCATCTGGTCTTCATGATACAAGGTTACTCGGCGGCCCCTATAGCTTCGACGATGCGGTCGATGGCCTGGATCTCGGCGTCGCTGCCCGGGCGATGTCCATTCACAATGATCGAAAAAACCACCGTCTTGCCGCTGGCCGCCTGCATGTACCCGCTGAGCGCGTTTGCTTCGTTGTGGGTGCCCGTCTTGGCCCAGACCCGGCCTTTCAGGGGCGAGTCTTTGAATCGCCCGGACAGTGTTCCGTCTACCCCGGCTACGGGCAATGACCAGCGCCAGGCCAAACCCCAAGGCTGTTTCGCGGCATAGGTCAAAAGCTGCGTGAGGGCGCGGGGAGTTATGCGGTCGTCCTGACTCATTCCCGAACCGTCGTAGAAGAAGAAGTCGCCGTCATCCACGCCCGCCGAGACCATGAACTGCCTCACGACGCGCGTGCCTTGCGCATAGCTGCCGTCCTCGCCATAGACCTTGCCCAGCAGCCGCAGCAGGAGTTCGGCATGGAGGTTCTGGCTGAGTTTATTGATGACCGCGATGTCTTCACCGACCGCAACGGAGACATTGGTGGCCAACACCTTGCGGCCTTCAAGAGGCGCGGCCATGGTGGGCAGCGGAACCGGGGTCAGCTTGAGCGGCTTGGCTCTCTCGGCGACAAAGTCTCCGGTTCCATTGGTGAACTTGTGCCGCGAGGCGGCGGCCGCGGTTACGGTAACTCCGCGGCTTCTTAGCGCTTCAACAAACGCCGCGGCGGTAAACTCAGCCGGGTCTTCAACTGCAAGACCAACATGGAATCCCTGTGGCGGAATCGTTCCCCAGGCACGCACCATCCTGTTGCCCGGGCGGCGCTCGAGGCCGGGGTGTGGGGTTTCACCGTTGGCTGCGGGGATCATGGCGCTGTCCAGGGTGTAGTAATCGAACTTCGGATTCCACTCGACGGCAGTCGTCTCGGGCGCCACCGGGTCCGCGGTCACGGTCAACTCTGTCGTGTTCTCGTTGAAGCTGAGGGCGGAGACCGGGGCGCCGTAGCTCCATTGCAAGTCGCCCCAACTCCAGGATTGGCCGTAGGGCTCGTCGAGATAGAGGCTGTCGTCACCCACCAAGCTGCCTTCGACAGTACGCACGCCAGCTTGCTCCACCTGCCCGGCAAGCCGTTCCAGCACATCCATTGCGCGCGGAGGTTTCTCTACTTCGACATCAGAGGGCGCGACGGCGTTGGGGGATGTGGCTGGGGGTGGAGCGGTTGGGGCAGGAGCGGGCGCGCGATATGGATATTTACGGGCGCTCAAGGTGGGGTCTCCGGCGCCGAGAATGATGAGATCGCCGTGCAGCACACCCTGGCTGTCGATCTCGCCGCCGGCTACTACGTTGGTCGTCCAGGTTAGCGACCCCACGGGCAGCAAGGCGTAGGCCGCCGCGGTGGTGGCGAGCTTGGCGTTCGAGGCCGGTACAAAAAGCCGGCTTTCGTTCAAGCCATAAAGTTGCTGCCCTTCCATGGTGGAAACGCTGATGCCAAAGTCGGCGTGGCTCAGTGCCGGCTCGGCCAGAATTGCGCCGATGCGGTCTGCCAGCGGCCCCTTTCCTGGTGCGGCATGCGCTGCCGGCCGGACGCTTCGAGCCGGGGCCGGAGCCTGACCAAGCAGCCCGGTGGAAGGAAGCAAAGCCACAGCCAGTGCAAGCGCGGGAATTCGCTGAAAGAGGTTCATGCCCGGAGTTTAGCAGGAGTGAGGCGGGTGAATGTTGATCGAGTCATGAGGAATGTTCGGGGTTGTGCTGTCTTACCTTGGCTAACTTCCGGATTGCCCCACGATGGGGACCAGACCCGGGGAGTCATGACGAAACAGCCGCTGAGTGCATTGGTGAATGCATCACTTGACGACTGTATTTGGGCGTCGGCCATCTCCCGCAGATATCGGAGATTGCAGGCTCCGCTCAACCGCGATGCGGCATCAATCTCAAGAAATAAGGCCCCAAATAGATATCATTGTGATATCATATCAATAGCTTTGGCAAGGAGACGTCATGCAAGAAGATCGGTCCGTAATAAGTCGTGAGAATGTGGTCAGTGTCGCGAACGGATGGGCAATGCTCATTCCGCTATTAGCCATCGTTGTATCTGATTTCGCATGCTTGTACTTTGTGAAGCCCCAGGGCCTAATCCTCCTGTTGGCATGTCTGGTGCTGGCGGTTAGCGCGTTTATGCTACGTGGGTTCTTCAGCCTGCAGCCGAATGAGGCTCGGGTTCTTGTTTTGTTTGGCTCCTATAAGGGTAGCGTGCGCAGGAGCGGGTTTCACTGGGCAAATCCCTTTTATAGTGGCGACCGGAAGGCACAGAACTCATTCGAAAGCGGTCACGTGCGCACAAGACCTGCGTCGGCTGGACTGACTATTCGTTCGCTTGGCCGCAATAAGATATCGCTTCGCGCCCGCACTTTGAATGGCGAAAAACTGAAGGTGAACGACAAGCGTGGCAATCCGATCGAGATTGCTGCAGTCGTGGTTTGGCGGATTGATGATACTGCCCGAGCCCTATTCGATGTCGATGACTACGAGAATTACGTCCCCATTCAGAGCGAATCAGCACTTCGTCATATTGCAAACCTCTACAGCTATGACGATGGCGAAGGCGAGGAAACGACCCTCCGCAGCAACGTTGATGAAGTCGCGCAAGCCTTGCGGGAAGAGTTACAGGAGAGATTATCGAAAGCTGGTGTTGTGGTCGATGAAACCCGATTGACGCACCTTGCCTATGCACCTGAGATAGCACAGGTGATGCTCCGACGTCAGCAGGCCGAAGCGGTAATTGCTGCAAGACAGAAGATCGTTCAAGGGGCCGTGGGTATGGTCGAAATGGCGCTAAGAGAACTTTCAGAGAAAGATGTGGTTCATCTCGATGATGAGCGTCGAGCCGCTATGGTGAGTAACCTCATGGTTGTCCTCTGCAGCGAATCTGAAGTTCATCCCATTGTCAATGCTGGGACGTTGTATAGCTAAGGGAAAATGAAAGAACGCAAAGCCTTTCTAATGCGTATAGACCCTAACCTCTGGGAAGAACTCGAAGCCTGGGCGCAGGAAGAATTACGCAGCGTAAATGGGCAAATCGAAATCATCCTCCGTCAAGCAGTACAAAAGAGAAGAGGCAAGGATTCAAAGCAGGAAGCTCCTGAGAAACCTAGGTTGCAGGAATGACCCTCTGAGCTAGTTTGCCGGCTTTGGTCGTGTAACCGCCAAAGCGGAAACGTCGAAGAACAACCGCAGATCCTTCGCTGTGCTCAGGATGACAACGCCGGAGAGGGAGGTTGACCCGGGAGGTTGACCGCCAATTCGGAGAATACCACTGCTACGAACGGCGATCGGTCAGACTACTCCTGCATTCATGGCGGCGGCCTTCGCGGCGCGCAGGGCGGCTACGGGGTCGCCGGTGGGCTTGAACTCCATGGCAACGACGTGGCGGTAGTGAAGCTGAGCCAGCTTGCGATAAATGCTGTTGTAGTTGATTTCGCCGCTGCCGGGCTCGTGGCGGCCGGGGACGTCGGCTACGTGGATGAGGCCGATCACGTCGATATTCTTTTCCAGCTTCTCAATCAGATTGCCCTCGGCGATTTGCTCGTGGAAGAAGTCGTAGAGGAACTGGACCTGGGGATGATTGACCTGGCGCACGATGTCGATGGCCTCGGCGGCCGATTGCAGGTAGTACTTAGGATTCTCCTCGGGATCGATGCATTCGAGAAGCAGGCGCATGGGCTGGCCGTCAATCTTGCGGCCCTCGACAAGAGTTGCGGCTTGCTTGAGCGTCTCGACCGAGCATTGATGTTGCGCCTCGCGCGAAAGCCCCGGAACGACATTGCCCGACAACACGATCATGGCCGGGATGGCGAGCTTTTCCATAGGGGAAAATGCCTGACGCAGGTCGTCCAGAAATGCGTCGCGGCTGGCAGGGTCGGCAATGCCGTGAGGCAGTCCGGCGGTGGCGTCAATGGTGATGCCGAGCCGCTTGCGGGCCGCGTTGGCGCCGGCGAAATCGGCTTCAGTCCACTTGGCATACTCGCCCACCAGTTCGACATTGGTGTAGCCAGCTTCTGCTACCTTGGCCAGCCTCTGCTCGAAGGGCAGGTCGTTGAAAACGGTCCAAAGCATGACGGAAAGCGGAAATGGGGGCAGTCTGTGCGCGACGGCCGGGCCGGCTGCAGCCGAAAATTCGGGCGAGGCCGCGGCAAGGGCGGCAACGGCAAACGATTGGGTGAAAGTGCGACGATTCATATTGTTCTCCTGAAAATGAATAGGCCTAATACTCGACCTGTATGCGCCTAATGTCATCGTTCTTTGGTCGGATTCGCAGCTTTGCCGGGGACTTTTCCGGATCGGCAAAGTTCCCGCCAGTCCTTTTCAGTCTGGTCGGCATAGAGGGAGCCGAATTTGGCCAGCGCTTCAGCAAAGCCGCCGCCATTGCCGAGATAGCCGGCGATGGCCAACGGGTCGCCGGAGCGTGCGTGGCCCCGCGCCAGCAACTCGCCGCAGACTTCGGCGTAGGCCAGAAGGCCGGTACCGGCCAGGTCAGTCAAGTCGATGGAGCCCTTGTGGTCGTTGAGCTGGCGGACCAGGTAGTCGCGCCCGGCGAAGTGCGTCCAGCCCAGGAAGGGGTCGGACTGCAATTGCATGGCTCGCTGCCCCTCGGCGGCGCGGCGGCCGTTGTGATCGGGAGGATGCGCGTCGGGCAGATAGGGCGCATAGGCCGAGGCAGGCTCTTCCTTGAGTTGGAGGAACAACGGATCAGTCGGCCCGTTGCCCTCGAAATAGATGCAGTAGTCGCGCAGGCCTACCGAGCCGGTACCCACGACTTTGAAGGCCACATCCACAGGGCGGTAAAACGACAGCAGGTGCTGCCGCTGCGGCTCGAGCATTTCGCGATAAGGCGCGAGGCCCGCGATCACGACCGCCGCCTGGGAGCCAGTGACGCGAGTGAGAATCGGCTTTGCCTCCTTGAATCGCCTGGTGCTTGCGGACTTATCGGTTCCTGCCTTTTCCGCTACCGGTTCGGTAAGAAGATCCAGGGTATGCAGGGGTGTGGCTCGCTCGGCCTTGAGCAGGGCGTCGTGAATGGGCTCGATCTGGCCGAGGCGGCGCACCTGAAAGCGGCCCACTTCAAGGCACGGCATCTTGGCAAAGGTTCGCATCTGGGCGGCGTAGCGCTCGATGCACCGCACTACAGTTTCGCGAACCGCGGATTCCTTGTGGCCGGAGGCGCGGCCGGCCAGTACGAGGGAGGCGGCCATGCGCTTCAGGTCCCACTCGAAGGGGCCGCGGATGGTTTCGTCAAAATCGTTGATGTCGAAGACCAATTTGCCATCGGGCGCGGCGTAGGCGCCCAGGTTGCGAACATGGGCGTCACCGCAGAGCTGGCAGACGATTCCGGTGGAAGGCAGTACCGACAGGTCTGCAGCCATCACCGGCACCGCGCCGCGGAAGTAACCGAAGGGCGACTCCGCCATGAGCTGGTATTTGAGCTTGATGAGCGCAGGGATGCGGCCCCGCATGGAGCGAGCAAGCAGCGCAAGGGCGGGAGTTTTGCGCGCCTTCGGTTTCACATCGTCGTGTTGTTGGCGGCCCACCTGCTTGCGCCGCGCCTGGCCCAGGTTGCGGCGCTCTTCCGGAGTTGCCCAGTGCATGTCCGGGACCATACAACTGTTGACCAGCCGGGCGCAACCCGGCAAACCCTTTCATTTACACTTCTGGGTGGAAGCACGGCCCTGGAAATCGTAGTCTGAAATACTTTGGCGGGCTTGGCTCCCGGAGGATTACCTTTTGACGCGCGCTCTCGCCGTTCCGCTTTCGGCTTTACTTGGTCTTTCTGTCGCATCCCTTCCACTTGCTGCCCAGGCGCCTGCGAAGCCGCTCTCGGTGGAGACGATTTTCGCGCATGGCCCGTTGATTGGAACTCCTCCCGGCGGACTGGCGTGGTCTCCGGACGGAAAGCGGCTGACTTATTTGGACGGCGGCGAGCTGGTGGTCCTCGATGAAGGCGCGGGCAAACCGCATGTGCTGGTGAGCCGGGCCAAGCTGGCTTCAATTTCAGGGTCGAAGAACTCGGAAACAGATCAGGATCACCGCGACCGCTATAAGATGGCCAATTATCAATGGGCGCCCGACTCCGCGCACCTCCTGTTCGACTCCGACGGGCGGCTGTGGATGTACGACTTGCACAACGGCACGGGGTTGGAAATCGGCTTTACCGGTGCGGCTTCCGGAGATGACCCCAAGTTTTCACCCAACGGAGAGTTCCTCTCCTACGTGCGCCAACACGGGATCTCAGTCATGCGGCTGCGCGACGCCGGCACGCCGACATCGGTGCTAACAGGCCCACCCAACAATCTCACTTTCAGCGGTGAGGTGGATTGGGTTTATCTGGAAGAGTTGGAGACGCGCAGTAATTACTTCTGGTCGCCCGATTCGAAGAGCCTCGCGTTTCTGCAGATGAAGGAAGCCGATGTGCCGCTTTATCCGATTACCGATTGGATTCCTATACACGCGCAGGTGGATGTGGAGCGCTATCCGCAGCCGGGTGATCCCAACCCCGACGTTCATGTTGGTGTGGTTGGCGTTGGAGGCGGCAAGACAGTTTGGATCAAGCTTCCCATCCATGGGGGCCAGGACTATATCCCGCGCTTCGGCTGGATAGACCACAAGACACTGTGGATTGAGACGCTCACCCGCGATCACAAGCATCGCGATATTTATTTCGCGGATGCCGCCACGGGGCAGGCACATGTGGCGCTGCAACTTACCGACGAGAACTTTGTCGACGATAACTACGATGTTTCAGTGGGATTCGGTTCTATTGTTCTGACTAACTGGATTGATGGTCACAATCATCTCTACCTTTATAGTTACGACCAAAATAACCCTGCGACGGCCAAACTGGAGCGGCAACTGACCAAGGGTGACTTTGAAGTAGGTGAAGTGTCGCGTGTGGATCACGCGGGCAAGCTGATCTACTACGCGTCCAACGAAGGTAACCTGCTGGAGCAGCAGTTATGGCAGGTGAGCTTCGATGGCGAGCGCAAGCAACTGAGTGCCGGCGCGGGTTCGCATAGCGGCGTTTTTTCTCCCGCGAGCGGCGCATTTGTCGACCGGCATTCTACGCGGCTCGATCCGCCCACGCTGCGTTTGTGCCTGGCTTCGGGCAATTGCAATGTGTTTTGGCAAACCAGGGCGCTAGAGTCCTACCATTTGCGGGCTCCGGAACAGCTTGAGGTGAAGGCAAAAGACGGCACGACCTTGTACGCAACACTGCTGCTGCCGGAGCGCACGACCCCGGATTCTGTCCCCTTGATTGTGAATCCATACGGAGGCCCTGGCCCGCAGTCTGTGGCCAATCGCTGGGGCGATAACATCCTCTTCGACGAGTTACTGGCACAGCACGGCTTTGCGGTGCTGCGCGCGGACAATCGCGGCACTGGCTCGCGTGGACGCGCATTTGCCCAGGCGGCATGGCATAACTTCGGGCCCATCCAGTTAGAAGATCAGTTAGCTGTCGTCGACTCTGTGTTGGACGACTATCCGCAACTGGATCAGGATCGCTTGGGTTGGTGGGGCTGGAGTTGGGGAGGAACATTCACGCTGTACGCGCTCACCCATTCGGATCGCTTCCGCGCCGGGGTTGCGGTGGCGCCGGTGACCGATTGGCATAACTACGACTCAATCTATACGGAGCGGTACATGAGCCAGCCCGGCGAGTTCCCGGAGGGTTACAGGAATTTCTCGGTAACAAATTCGGCGGCGAAATTGAAAGGGCGATTGTTATTGGCGCAAGGCACCGGCGACGACAACGTGCACATGGGGAACGCGGTCCAGTTCATACAAAAACTGATTGAAGCCGGAGTTCCCTATGACTTGCAGATTTATCCGAGAAAGACTCACTCGATTTCTGGCGCTGACATGCGCACACACCTTTACAGCCGCATCCTGAGCCACTTTGAGCAATATCTGAAGCCACGGGTGGGAGTGCCCGGAACGGGGCAGTGAGAAGGGAGGAAAGCTTAAACTCCGCGGCGGCGGAAGAGGTCATCCTTGTCGCGGCAGCCGCAATTTGAGCATTCCAGGCAGCATATAAGGAACACAGCCACACCGACCGTGACTAATACGGCGAGGACCGCTCCATTCGTCGCTAACAAGTGAATTAAGCTAGCCATGCTCTAAGGACACCATACAAACGACTTGAACACTTTGTTGCCGCGCAACGCTCACGGGTTTCAGCGGGACCGGAACCTCTACCAGCCAATTCTATCACCGGCAATATTTTTGCGTCGCATTTTAATAGAGAACAAAAAGCGAATATACTGGCGATATGGCGACAGGTTCCAAATCGGAACAGGCTCCTGGCACCCATTTAAATTGGCTGTTCGTCGACCTTAACTCCTACTTTGCCTCGGTGGAGCAGCAGGTTCGGCCTGAGCTGCGCGGGAAGCCGGTCGGCATTGTGCCCATGATGGCCGACACAACTTGTTGTATTGCGGCCAGTTACGAGGCCAAGGCATTTGGGGTGAGGACCGGGACCATTGTGGCCGACGCCAAGCGGATGTGCCCTGGGCTGGTACTGGTGGAGGCGAGGCATGAGGTTTATGTCGATTTTCATCACCGGATTGTGGAAGCGGTGGAGAGTTGTTTGCCCGTGACGGCAGTGCTGTCAATCGACGAGATGGCCTGCAGGCTGATGGGCCGGGAGCGGCCGCTGCTGGCAGCGCTGGAACTAGGGAGACGGGTTAAGGCGCGCATCCGGGAACAAGTAGGCCCGATGATGCGCAGTTCGGTGGGTTTGGCAACCAACCGGTATCTGGCTAAAGTTGCGAGCGACATGGAGAAGCCGGACGGGCTGGTGGCGCTGCCGCTGGACCTGCTGCCCGAGGCGATGCGGCAACTAACTCTGCGCGATTTGCCGGGCATCGGCGCACAGACGGAAAAGCGGCTGAACGCGCAAGGAATCACTACCATGGAACAGATGCTGGCCCTCAATTGCGAGCGGGCGGGGCAGGTCTGGGGCTCGGTATGGGGCGAACGGCTGTGGCACTGGTTGAAGGGCGAGGACTTCGACATGTCGGAGACCGATCACCTGAAATCGATGAGCCATCAACATGTTTTGGGCCCGGAGATGCGCACAGAGGAGAAGGCCTGGGCAGTGGCTCACAAGCTGCTGCATAAGGCAGCTATGAGGCTGAGGAAAAATGGTTTATGGGCGAGCAGCATTGGACTGGCGATTGGCTTTGCCGTGCCACGCGGCCAGAAGGCCCCGATGAGCAAATTCGGAGTGCCGACGCGGGGATGGAAAGCCGAACAACGGCTGAGCGAGTGTCAGGACAACCAGACGTTCATTGCTGCGTTGAGCCGCTTGTGGGCGAGCCGGCCTGCCGGCCCGGAATTCGTTCATCCGTACTTCATCGGAGTCCATCTGAATGGACTTGTTCCTGACCGGCTGCACTCGCTGAATCTCTTCGAGGGGCTGGAGGACGACCAGAGCCGGACCCGGTTGCTGGCGGCGATGGACGCTTTGAACAACAAGTACGGAATGAGCACGCTGGCTCCAGCGACAATGCTGACCGCGTACAAAGCCGCTCCCACGCGGATTGCTTTTCACAGCATTCCGGATCTTTTCTAGACATTCGAAGGCAGCCTCGAACCGGCATTGTCGACCCAAGGCGATGAAACGGTGGGCGACGCGCAATTATTCAGGGTGCTTTGCGCCTTCCTTGGCGCCATTCACAGTGCCTTTGGTCGTGTCTTCCGTTTTATGCCAGGCCTTCTTTGTGCCATGTTTCGTCTTGTGGTAGCCCTTCTTCGTTCCCTGTTTCACGCCGTGCCCAGCGTCTTTGGCCGCGTTCTTCGTTTCGTGCCCCGCATCCTTCATATCCTGTTTTGCGCCGCTGTCCTGGCTGGGGGTGGACTCTTGGCTCCATCCAAGAGCCGGTGCACCCACTAGGGCAGCTGCGAGGAGAAACGCCGATAGGTTCAGTTTTGTTTTCATCTATAGGGAGATTCCTATTCCGCATGCGGAGTTGGCTGAGCAAAGGAGAATCACCGCCGACCTTCCTTTGCGGGGGAATACTGGAGGTAGAGTAGGCTGGAATCATTCCCGCTTCCCTTCCCGCGCAAGATGGAGATCCTTTGAAGACGACAGAATTTTGGGAGGCCGCGCAGCCCCGACACAAATTTCAGACGCTCGACGCACTTCGCGGCGTTGCTGCCATCGTGGTGGTGATGTATCACAACCGGGCCCTGTTCGGGTGGACGCCGAGCCACGGTTACCTGGCGGTGGATCTGTTCTTCAACCTAAGTGGCTTTGTCCTTTCCTACGCTTACCAAAGTCGCTTGGACAGTGGGCTGCCCACCACGGCATTTCTCCGCGACCGGATCGTCCGGTTGGCCCCGCTCTACCTTCTGGCGTTGGCGCTGGGCATTGTAGCGATGGGCGTTGCAGGTCCTGGGGGCTGGCTGCACCTGACATGGATGCAGCACCTGGGATATGTCGGGCTGGGAGTGTTCCTGTTGCCGGCCCACTCCGCGGCGCAACCAGGTCTACCGCTGTTTCCTTATAACTATCCAAGTTGGACGCTCTTCCTCGAACTCTTGATGAACATAGGTCACGCCTTGTTTCTGAGGCGACTTCGGACCGCCGTTCTGGGAAGCATTTGCGCCACCTCCGCCCTGGTCCTTGTGGCCATCTACATATACGCGCACACCATCAATGCCGGTTGGGATTGGGGAACACTTTTCACAGTTGGCATTTCGCGAGTGATTTTCTCCTACACCTGCGGCATGCTTCTTTTTCGCGCCTGGCGCATGGGCAGCCACCGCGTGAAGCTTCCTGCGTCGCCGCTCCTGTTGCTGGCGTTTGCCGCGCTGGTGCTGCCGACACCACATCAAGCCATTTCCGCACTACTCATGATCCTGTTTCTGGTTCCGGCCATTGTGTACTGCGGCGCACTTAACGAACCCGGAAAGATCTCCTGGCGGATTTTTGGATCTCTGGGAGCTGCTTCATATGCCATCTATGTTCTTCACGCGCCGTTTTTTGTCTACTTCCAGCGGGCGTGGCCGGCTGCGGCGCCGCATGTACCGTGGTCCGGAATGCTAATGCTCGCAGCTCTCATATTTATCAGCCTGTTGATTGATCGCTTTTATGACACTCCTGTCCGGAAGGCGCTGCGAAGGCAGGCTTCATGACTTCTAGAAAGGAAACGCGATTCGACGGAGTACGGCCGGGATGGGTTGTACCTTTCGTTGTCGGTATCACTTTCGCGGGATGCTATCTGAGAAACTTTGTTCTTCCGAATGTGCCCCAATTGTTGTGGGCGGATCAGATGCTATACGCGACCAACGGTATCAGGATGCTTGCGGGGCAGATGCCCTATCGGGATTTCTTCGAGTTCATGACGCCGGGCACGGACCTGGTTTATGCGCTTCTATTTCGGTGTTTCGGTGTCCAGCTTTGGATACCTGACTTGCTCATGGATGTTTTGGCGGCCGCCGCGGTTCTGTTGATTACGCTGGCAGCCCGTAAGATTCTCCGAGGTGCTTCTGTCGTTTTGCCGGCGATATTCGCATTGGGCTTTGGGTTATATGGCGGACTGGATGCGACCCACCACTGGTTCAGCACGGTTTTCGCACTGGCCGCGATGGTTGTGTTGCTGCGTGGAACCGACATGCGACACGTTGCATGGGCCGGAGTTCTATGCGGCATGATGGCAAGCTTTACGCAAAGCAAGGGGGCTGCAGTCACCCTTGGCTTCGTGGTGTATATCATCTGGCGATCAATGCAACAGGGAGAGCAGGCCCGGGCACGATGGAAGAGGTGCCTGTTGTTATGCGGATCGGCTATGGGGAGCTTCTTGCTGATCAACTCTTATTACATGCTCAAGCTTGGATTAGCGGAATGGTGCCGATGGGTTGTCGTTTTTCCTTTTCGTTACTACCCGACGATGCCGGGACAGACCTGGCGCTCGCCGATGCTGGAATTCCAGAGCCGCGCCGGTGTGCTGAAGTGGGTGTGTGCCACTTTTCTTTATGTGGCTGTCCCGTTGATATACGTGAGCTTCTTGTGTGTAATGCGTCGCAAGCGAAGGACGGAGCCTGATGAACCCTGGGAACAACTTTTGTTAGTCGCGATAACTGGGATCGCAATGTTCCTCTCGGTCACACCTAGCCTCTCGATCATGCGAGCGTCATCTACATGTCTGCCTGCGACGATTCTTCTGGCATGGCTGCTGGAACGTGGAGAGGGAGAATTGCGTTGGATAAAGAGAGGCGCTGCGGCGTTGTCGGTGGCGTGCGCGTTGTATCTTGCCGTAAGCACGCAGAGAATGCATTGGAATTATCTCAGCCTTCCCGCAGGGCGAACGGCGATACTTGAGCCAGGTAGATATGAGCTGTACAAGTGGATGAAGGAACATACGCATCCCGGGCAGACTTATCTGGGGATTGCGCCCCTTTCATTCCCACTGCGGCTTGAGTGCCCAGGACCGATTCAATCTCCCGGGCCCTGGGAGTACTATCGGCCGGAACATATTGCCCGATCGATCGTTGCGCTTGAGGAGAATCGTGTTCCGCTGCTGGTGCTTCGTTCTTATACGCAATTTGAAAATACGGCGGGTTATGAGCCGGAGCATATACGTTCATTTGTGGAATATGTGGGCGGGCATTATCGCAGGACCAAGGTCTTCTCAACTGGAGACGAGGTGTGGGAGAGGGTTGGGGATGCGCCGGCGGCGAAACATTGAGATTGAGCATTTGCGATTTCCCAGGTCCCAAAATCGGGACCCGGGGCACCCATCATCGATATAACAACTAGCGGGCGGAGACTTACACGCCAAACTGGCGGAGATGATGGTCCAGATGCTTATACATCAAAATTGCCCACTCCCGCGGAGTGAGCGGACCGAAGAAGCTATGCGGATGCCTGGTGCAGTCCTGCGGCCCGGCAGCGGCAAACCGGTCTATCAACGAGCACAATCGCTCCTGTTCCGTTACCAGGTCCCGTTGATCCGCCACAATTAGAGTTTTCGCCGTTGGTGAATTCTGGCGCATCGGTTCTTCGTCTTTGAGCACCAACGGCTTCACCAACCGGCCAATAATACGCCCGATGAACATTCTTGGCGGAATTGTGACCCCTATTGCCCACTCCATGCCCCTGGAGCAGTGCGCTGCCGCCTGCGCCGCATTCATCGTGCCCCACAGGTGCTCGCGATCCGGCGCCAGTTTCGCCAGCCGCTCCTTGACTTCGTTCGCTGTTGCCGGGTCAAAGAGATTCTTCATGCCGAGAGTTTCCTCTAATCAACCCCTCGTTGCAAGCGCATGTAATCTTTCCTTACGAGTTTTTGACTTGACAATGAGATGAGGGCCAGTGCATTTTGAGTAAGCCAGTGTCTCTGGTCTGTGGTTCCGTTTGTTCAGGGTTGGTCGGCCTTGGGAAGCGGCGTTACTCACTTCGGGTTTCCAAAATCCTCTTACATAACCTGCTCACAGGGCCGTAGTTTTTTGTCTTCATTTCGGAGAGATTTTCTCAATTTCGAAATTTGTTGGAGGGTAGGTTATGCCTATGTCTGTGTCCAGGAAAGCATTGCCAACTGGGCTCTTGTTGCTCTTGATTCTTAGCAGCGCGGGCTCGCTATGGTCACAATCCGCCACTCTGGGGCGAGGCTTGGAGCAACTGGTGCAACTTTACGAGTCCGGCAGTCCCAAGCTTGCCGCTGCATTAAAGCCTCATTTGACGTCTCCTGACGGGCGGTTGCTGGTGCAAGTCCGCTTGCAGCCCGGCGCCAAGGCGGACAAGGTTCGCGCCGAGCTTGCGCGCAATGGATTTCGGCTTCAATCGGCGAGTTTGATGGATCCGAGGCTGCTTGAGGGGTATCTGTCGCTGTCGTCTGCGCGGGCTCTGGCCGGGACGACGGGAGTGAAGAGCATCCATGCAGTTCAGCGCCCGCACGCATTTGCCGGTTCGGTGCAAAGCCAGGCGGTTGCGGTGGAAAAGGCCGATCTGGCGCAGGCTCGGGGCATCGACGGCACTGGAACCAAGCTGGGCGTGCTTTCAGACAGTTACGACATGTGTACTTCGTGCGTAACCCATGCGGCCCAAGACGTGGCCAGCGGCGACCTGCCCCCCGGCGTCGTGGTTCTTGAGGATTTACCGGTCGCGGATGGACCCGGCACCGACGAAGGACGCGCCATGATGCAGCTTGCTTATGACATTGCGCCGGGCTCGGCGCTCGGTTTCGCAACGGCGTTTGTGGGCGAAGTGGATTTCTCGAATAATATTCTCAACCTGCGGCGCCAGTTTCACGCCGACGTCATTGTCGACGACATAATCTACTTCGACGAGCCGATGTTCTCCGATGGCCTGCTGGCTCAGACCGTAGACGAGGTAGTGAAGGAAGGAGCTGCGTATTTTTCCTCGGCAGGCAACAACGGACTCGAGGCGTACGAGGACCAGTACCGGCCGATTTCCTTCCACGAGGCCAAGAAGCTGGTAGCCGAAGGAAAGTCCAACCTGAACCTGGCGGACCTGGTGGCCCACGGGCATACACCTGTAAGTGTGCAAAGCTTCCG
>ODAK010003920.1_pt1 | contig 15343 bp, 13 predicted proteins | sample 1539591 | NCBI WGS metagenome assembly ODAK01 (sample SAMEA3539303, study PRJEB22396) | soil metagenome | biome: tundra; feature: field; material: soil | place: USA | collected 2010-05 | depth 0.15 m | reverse complement strand
GAGGCCCGCGCGCAAAGTGCGGCTATGACTCGCCGGCTGCGGCTGCGGCTGCGGCCGGGGCGATATCGGCCGGGCTGGGTTCACGGCTGATGCCGCCGCGCAGCGACGGCTCGATCGGGACACCGGCGGGCGGCCGCACGTAGACGATGTCGCCGGAATCGAGCTCGAGCTCCTCGGCCTGAGCCCTCGTCAGCTGCGCCCTGACCTCCGACCCGTCGGGCAGCTCGAGCTCCACGCGGACCTCGAACCCAAGGTGCAGAACCTTCCCGATCATCGCCTCGATCGTGCCGTCCTGCTCCGTCAGCGAGATTGCCACGTCATGCGGACGCACCAGCCGGTTACCCAGCTTGCTGACCGGCCCGACGAAGCTCATCACGAATTCGGTGGCCGGCTTGTCGTAGATTTCGCGTGGCGGGCCGACCTGTTCGATCTTGCCTGAGCTCATGACCGCGATCCGGTCGGCGACCTCCATCGCCTCCTCCTGGTCGTGGGTCACCAGCACCGTGGTCACTCCCTGTTCGTCGTGCAGCCGGCGCAGCCACGCGCGCAGCTCAGCTCGGACGGTCGCGTCCAGGGCCCCGAACGGCTCATCGAGCAGCAGGACCCGTGGCTCGACGGCCAGCGCCCGCGCCAAGGCCATCCGCTGCCGCTGACCCCCAGACAGCTGCGAGGGCCGCTGCTCGGACCATTTCGTGAGTCCGACGAGCGCCAGCAGCTCATCGACGCGGGCGCGCACCTCGTCGCGGGGGCGCTTACGGATCCGCAGCCCGAAGGCGACGTTCTCCCGAACACTCATGTGCGCGAACGCCGCGTAGTGCTGGAATACGAAGCCGATCCCGCGTTTCTGCGGGCGCACGTGGCTGACGTCGATGCCGTCGATCAGCACCGTCCCGGAGTCCGGGGTCTCCAGCCCGGCGATGATCCGTAGCAGCGTCGACTTGCCCGAGCCGCTGGGCCCCAGCAGCGCGGTCAAGGAACCCTGCGGCACCTCAAGCGTGACGTCCTCGAGCGCATTGAATTCTCCGAACTGCTTGGAGATGGCATTGACGTCGATCCTCATTTTGGCTCATGCCTCCTGGGGGCGAAAAAGGTCATCGCAAGCAGCACAACCAAGGACATCACGGCAAGTTCGGTGGCGGCGGCGTAGGCGCCGGTGATCGTGCTTGCGCCGACCTGGGAGTCGCGCTGGTAGACAAGCAGCGGCAGTGTCAGCGTCGACCCCGCGACGTTGGAGGAGACGACGAGCACCGCCCCGATCTCGCCCAGCGCCCGCGCGGTCGACAGGACGACCCCGTAGGCGACGCCCCAGCGGATCGAGGGCAGTGTCACGCGCCAGAACGTCTGCCAGCCCGACGCGCCGAGCGTCGCCGCCGCCTGCTCCTGCTCGTCGCCGACCTCCACCAGCACCGGCGCGACCTCGCGCACGACGAACGGCATCGAGACGAACACGGTGGCCAGGGCCATTCCGGCGGGGGCATAGATGATCTGGATGCCATGACTCGAGAAGAAGCTCCCGAACCAGCCGGAATTCCCGTAGACCAGGGTCAGGGCCAAGCCGACGATCACCGGCGAGACCACGAACGGCAGGTCGATCAGTGCGTCGAGCACGGCGGCCGCGCGGCCGCGCTGGCGGACCAGCACGAGGGCGCAACCGATCCCGAAGATCGTGTTCAGCGGCACCGCGATCGCCGCCATCGTGACCGTCAGCCAGAACGCGCTGACCGCGGCCGGCGTGGTCATCCAACCCCAGGCCACGCCAAAACCGTGCTCAAACGTCCGCCCGAACACGACGCCCACGGGCAACAGCAGCATCACCGCCAGGTACAGCAGCGCCACGGTCCGTAGCGAGAGCGTGGCTCGGCGGCTAATGGGCAACTCGCCCTCCTGACCGGCGCAGGATCACGAGCACGAGCAGCGACAGGATCAGCAGCACGAGCGACAGCGAGGCCGCGGCCTGGGGAGCGTCGCTTTCGATATCGGCAAAGATCACGATGCTGGCGATCTGCACCTTGCCCACGATCAGCACCAGGGACCCGATCTCCCCCACCGAGCGCGCGAACGCGAGCGCCGCTCCCGACAGGATCGCCGGACGCAGGGCGGGCAGGATGATTCGCCTGAACGTCACAGCGTTGGAGGCGCCGAGCGAGGCCGCGGCCTCCTCCACCTCTCGGTCGAGCTCGATCAGCACCGGCTGCACCGAACGCACCGTGAACGGGAGCGTCACGAACAGCAGCGCGAGCACCACGGCCACCCGCGTGTAGGCGAGGTGGATGTGAAACGGGCTGTCGGGCCCGTAGAGCGCCAGCAGCGTCAGCCCGGCGACGATCGTCGGCAACGCGAACGGCAGGTCGATCACGGCGTTGATGATCCGCTTGCCGGGGAACTCGTCGCGCACGAGCACCCAGGCGACGACGGTACCCATGACCGCGCCGATCAGCGCGACGAGCAACGACGCCCCGAGCGTCACGCCGAGCGCGGTGAGCGCCAGCTTGTTGGTGACCGATTCCCAGAAGCTGCTCGGGCTCTGGGCAATCGCCTTGACCGTCACCGCGGCGAGCGGGATCAGGACGATCACGCTCATGTACAGCGAGGCCAGGCCCAGCCCCAACCCGCCGCGGCGCGCGCCCCTGAGGCGGCGCCGGGGGGTCGGGGTTGCCGGGGCCGGGGGCGCGACCGGGGCCGCGTATGCGCTAGCTGGAGGCAGTGGGCACCCCCGCCGCCGCCTCGATCTTGGTGATCGATCCCGTCGAGGGAGCGAAGAACTCGCTCTTGGCCTTCGTCCAACCACCGAGGAAGTCAATCGTGAACAGCTGTGGCGGCGTCGGGAACTTGCTGCCGAACTGCTTGGCCACCGAAGCCAGCACCGGGCGATAGCCCTGCTGCGCCCAGATCGTCTGGCCCGCCGTCGACCACTGGTAGCTCAGGAACGCCTTGGCCTGGGTGGCGTGAGAGCTCTTGGCGGTGACCGCGATCGGCGTCTGGATCAGGATCGTCTGCTTGGGGATGACGTACTGGATCGCGTCCCCGGCCTTCTCGGCCGCGACCGCGTCGCTCTCGTAGTCGAGCAGCACGTCGCCCTTGCCGCCCGTGAACGTCTGCAGCGCGGCGCTGGCACTCGAGTCCTGCACGCTGACGTTCTTGGTCAGCAGCGTGCGCACGTACGCGAGCGCCTGGGCGGGTGTCTTACCCTCCTTGAGTTCGGCTCCGTAGCTGGCGAGGATGTTCCAGCGCGCGCTTCCGGAAGTCGACGGGTTGGGGGTGATCACATTGACCCCTGGCTTGATCAGGTCATCCCAGCCGGCGATGTGCTTGGGGTTGCCCTTGCGCAGCACGAACACGACCACCGAGTCGCTCGACATCCCCTTCTCGGGGTTGGCGTCCCAGTCGCTGGCCACGATCTTGTCCTTGACCAGTTTCGTCATGTCCGGCGTGGTGGAGAACGCCACGACGTCGGCCGGCTGGCCGGAATCGACCGCGCGGCTCTGCGAGCCGGAGGCGCCGAAGGACTCGCCGAAACTGATGCCCTTGCCCCCGGTGGTCTGCGCGAATGCGGCGGTGAGCGCGTCATAGGCTTTCTTCGGCGTCGAATAGGCGACCAGCGCGAGCTGGGTAGTCGACCCGCCCGACGACGAGCCCCCACCCGACGACGATGCACTGCTGGTGGACGCCGTGTCCGAGGACCCGCCGCAGGCGGCCAGCGAGGTCGCGGCCAGGCCGGCCACCACGGCACTGGACACCAGACGCCGCGTCTTGATCATGTTGCTCATGGGCTCCAATCGAAGCATAAGTCAGTTAGTTGATCTTCTCTACAGATTTAGTTTCGCGGTCCAGTTTCGCACAATCTCTGGTGACTTGGTGGGGGATGGCCTGACCCGGGGGTCATGTCCGGCGCTTGTGTAGGCTCTCCCGCCGCCCATGCGTTTCTTCGAATACGAGTCGCGCGCGATCGTCGCCAAGGCCGGGATTCCCGTCACCAAGCACGGATTTGCCGAGACCCCGGCCGCCGCGCGAACGATCGCGCAGGAGATCGGCGGCCCCGTGGTGATCAAGTCCCAGGTGCTGACCGGCGGCCGGATGAAGGCGGGCGGGGTCCAGTTCGCCGACACGCCCGATGAGGCCGCCGTCCACGCCGAGCACGTTCTGGCACTGGAGATCGGCGGCCACATGCCGCGCGGCGTGCTGGTCGACTCCCGCGCCGCGGTCAAGCACGAGTACTACGCGGGCGTCGTCTGGGACGGCACGCGCAAACGCCCGGTGATGCTGTTCTCCGACATGGGCGGGATCGACATCGAGGAGGTCGCCGAGCGGCACCCCGACCACGTCGCCCGCGGGCACTTCTCGACCCTGCGGCCGTTCTCCGACTGGCAGGCCAAGCAGGTGATCGCCTCGCTCGGGATCACCGGCTCGGCGCTGAACCGCCTCACCCCGATCCTCGCGCGCCTGGCCCGCCTGTTCCTGCAATACGACATGACGCTGGCCGAGATCAACCCGCTCGGCGAGCTTCAGGACGGATCGTTTGTGGCGCTCGACGCCCACATGGACATGGAGAACGAGGCCCGCCCACGGCAGAAGGCGCTGCTCTCAGAGCTCGGGGTCGGCGACGAGGAGACGCGCCAGGCTCGCGAGGCGACCCCGTTCGAGCTGGCCGGCGAGGCGGTCGACAGCCAGGACCATCGTGGTGTGGCCGGCAACGTGACCGAGTTCGACGGCAATCTCGGCCTGGTGATCGGCGCCGGCGGCGGATCGCTGACCCTGTTCGACGCGGTCCGCGCCCACGGCGGCGATCCGGCCAACTACTGCGAGATCGGCGGCAACCCGTCGGTCAGCAAGGCCTGCGGCCTGGCCAAGCTGGTTCTCCAGAAGCCCGGCGTGGACAAGATCGCGGTGATGATGTCGATCGTCTCCAACACCCGCGTGGACATCGTCGCGCGCGGCGTGATCAAGGCGTGCGTCGAACTCGGCTATGACCCGGCCGAGAAGATCGCCATCTTCCGGATTCCCGGAGCCTGGGAAGAGGAGGGCTTCAAGATCCTTCGGAAATACGGGGTCGAGTACGCCGACCGCTCCGTCTCGCTGCACGAGGCGGCCAGGCGAGCGGTCGAGAAGATCGGCCCGGGAGCACCCGCCTGATGTCGATCCTGATCGACCAGAACACGACCTTCATCGTCCAGGGGATCACCGGCCGGGAGGCGGTCAACCTGACCCGCGAATGCCTGGACTACGGCCAGGGCGCCAAGATCGTCGGCGGTGTCACGCCAGGGAGGCTCGGCCGCGACATCCACGGCGTGCCTGTGTTCGACACCGTCGCGCAGGCGGTGGAGCACCACGGCACCCCGATCGACGGCTCCGTTGTGACGGTTCCGCCGGCGTTCACCAAGGACGCGGTGTTCGAGGCGCTGGAGAACGGCGTCAAGCTTGTGGTGATCGTCACCGAGCGGATCCCGCGCCGCGATGTGGCCGAGATGGTCGAGCTCGCCTCCGCGCACGAGGCCCGGATCATCGGACCCAACTGCCTCGGGATCATCGTCCCCGACGTGATCAAGATGGGCGGGATCGGTGGCCCGGCCCGCGACGCGGCCAAGTCATATAAGCCTGGACCGGTCGGCGTGATCTCACGGTCGGGCGGCATGACGACCGAGATGTCCTCGACGCTGAGCGCGGCCGGCCTCGGCCAGTCGACCGCTGTCTCGATCGGCGGCGACGCGATCATCGGCTCCAGCTACGCCGAGCTGATGCCGCTGTTCGAGGCCGACCCCGATACCAAGGCGATCGTGATCTACACCGAGCCTGGAGGCCGGATGGAGGCCGAACTGGCGCGCTGGGTGGCGCAGACCGGCTCGCAGATGCCGATCGTCGCGTTCATGGCCGGCCGCTTCATGGACGAGATGCCCGGGATGAGCTTCGGTCATGCCGGCACAATCGTTGAGGGCAAGGAGGACACCGCCGGCGAGAAGATCGCCCGGCTCGCCGAGGCCGGGATCGTCGTGGCCGAAGAGATCTCCGAAATCCCCGGGATCGTCAAACAGAAACTCGGCGTGGCCGCATGAGCGAGGCACTGTTCATCGCCGTCGAGGTCGACGATTCGATCGCCCACGACCGTGAGCTGGCCGTCAAGCTCGCCGAGATCTGCCCGGTGGACATCTTCCGAGCGGGCCAGGACGGGGTGGAGATCGTGACCGAGAATCTCGATGAATGCGTGCTCTGCCAGCTGTGCATGAACGCCGCGCCGCAGGACACCGTGCGCGTGATCAAGCTGTATGACGGCGGCGCCGTGCTCGGCGCGCCCGTCAGCTGACCGCGCCCACCAGTCGCCGGCGCGCAGCGCCGCTGAGCGGCCGGTAGGTGCTGCCGCTGCGATCCAGATACCAGGCCTGCTCACCTTCGCCCGGCAGCGGAATCCCGGCCTGGCGCAGCGGAGCGGTCAGCGGCCGAAACCAGGTGGTGACGGGGATCCGCGCCACCACTCGGACGATCGCCGGGCGCTCGCGCATCGCCAGCGCGCGCAGCGCGTCGCCGATGTCGCGGGCCGCGAGCTCGTGACCCGGGCGAACCGTCACCGCCGCCACGGCCAGCTCGTGACGGCGCCGGCCCGGCCGCACGCCATAGACGACCGCCAGATCGACGGCCGGCAGATCTCCGAGCGCGTCGCGGATCGGGGTGGTGAACACGGGACCGTCGGCGGCGGCGATCACGTCACCGAGACTGTCGAGCCGCCAGTAATCGCCGTCGCGGTCGCGCTTGAACAGGTCGCCGGTGGCCAGCCAGGCGTCGTCGCGGTGAAACACGCCCCGCAGCGGAGCGCTGCTGGTCTGGGAGCCCGCACGCACTCGAGCCAGCAGCATCCCGATCTCATCGACCCCGCACGGCTTGACGAACCCGTCGCGCCCGAGCAGGAGCTTGGCCGACTCGATCTCGTAGGCGGCGATCCGCACCTCGGCGCTGCCGGGCAACGGGCGCCCCATCGACCCGGGCTTGGCGTCGCGCAGATTGACGAGGATCGCCCCTGTCTCGGTGGAGGCGTAGAACTCCAGCACGCGGGCGGGCTTGAAGCGACGCTGCACGCGGCGCCACAGACCGCGCGGCATGCCTGACCCGATGAACAGCCGCACCGGGTGGTGGCGCTCGCCGGGGTGAGGCGGGGCTTGCACGAGCTCGTGCAACAGCGTCCACGTGTAGGAGGCGATGGTGACGCCGTAGCGCCGTATCTCGTCCCAGAATGTCGAGGGCTGGAAGGTGCTGGCCATCGCCAGCCTGGCCCCCCCCGCGATCGCCCCACCGATGCTCATCATCAGGCCCGACGGGTGATACAGGGGCGTGACGCTGTAGACCGTGTCCCCGGCCGTGAGGGCCGCCGAGGAGGCGGTCCCGAACGCCGATTGGGCCCAGCGGCGGTTGCTGATCCGGCTCGTCCGCGTCTGCTCGCCCTGACCGGTGAAGACGACGAACGCCAGGTCGCTGGCGCGGCCGTTGTCGGGCCGGTACCAGCTGGGCAGCTCCACCTCGGTGGGGTCGATCTGCTCCATGTCGGTGATCAGCGGCTGGCCGAGGTCCCGTGGACCTCCCCCACCGCCGAGCACGAACGTGTGCACCGTTCCCAGCCCGGCTGCCAGCGAGGCGCGCTCGGGGTCGGCGACGATCCGTTGCACCTGGCCGAGGGCCGCCTCCCGGGGAGCGTCGCCATCGGGTCGCAGCAGCACCGAGACCGCCCCCACCCGGCTGAGCGCTACGACGACGGCCAGGGCGCTGGGGCGAGCTCCCATCAGCACCCCTACATGCTCGCCCTGGCGAACGCCGATCGAGATCAGCCCGCGGACTACGTTGTCGATCCGCTCGTTGATCTCGATCGCGCTGTAGGCGCAGTCCTCGAACAGGAAGAAGGTGTCGTGTGGTGCCCGGCGCATGCGCTCGTCGACCAGCAGACCGAGCGAGATCCGCGTGCTTGGCTGGATCTGCTCCAGGCGCGCTAGCCGCGGCAGCTGGCCCGCGGCCTCCCGGGAGAGCTCCCGAACGCTGCGCGCCGTCCTTCTGGCCGTCCCGACCATCGACCGCGCGATGCCGGTCGAGACGGCGCCGGCCAGCTCCAGGCCGTAACCGAGGCGGTTGCCCACCTCCGGCGAGAGCGGCTCGGAGTCCTCGTCAGCGACCCGGGCCACGCCGTCAGGAAGCTCGCCCTCACCCTCGCGCCAGAGAGCCCAGGCCGCGACCGCCGGCCAGGTGATCTGGTTGGAGGTGGAGCCGACGACCAGCCCGAAATGGCCGGCGCGGAGCGCCAGCTCGTAGATGTCGGCGCGGGGTGCCGCCATGCGGATGGCCCGCACCCCGGCGGCTGGCGCGATCTCGTCGACGGTCCCGACCACGGACAGGATCGGGCAGCGGATGTCGGCCAGCGTCACGAGCTGGTCCTCGATCGTGAAGCCACCCTCGAGCATCCGGTTGTGGGCGATGAACTGGCGCAGGAAGTCGGCCATCGCAGGCCCCGGCCAGGCGACCCAGCCGTCGGCCTCCAGAAAGCGCCGCTGGCCCTCACGCGGAAGCAGCGCCTCACGGTCGTGCAACTGCAGGATGAAGTCGATCCGGCTGCGCAGCGACTTGACCGGGTCAAGCAGGCGAAAGCCGGTCCGGCTGGCCCATGCCGGCAGCGCCCACACTCCGAACACACGATCGGCGAGCAGTTCCGCCACCCCGGACGCGAGCTGCCCGGGGATCCCGAAGGGCATTCCCAACCGGGCGTCGACCGGACTGCCGAAGGTGATCACCGAGCTGAGTCCCTGGTTGCGCCGGTAGGCGGCCACCTGGTAGCAGAACATCCCGCCCTGCGAGTAGCCCCCCAGGTGCACGTCGCGGCCGGTGATCTCCCGCACGCGCGCCACCGCATCAGAGACGGCCAGCACGTGGTCGGCGAGCGTCCGCTCCAGCCCGCCCTCCTCCCGCTCGGGCGCGCCGAAGTCGACCACCCACGGGTCGGCTCCGTGGCGGTGCAGGACCGTCACCGCGCTCGTCGCCGGGGAGACGTCGTAAACCTCGGCGGCCAGCATCATCGGCGGCACCAGCAGCACCGGTGGACCTGCTCCAGCGGCGGACCCATCTTCGGAGGCGTCTTCTTCGCCGTAGTAACGGCGCAAGCGGTAGACGCGCTGCTCGCTGATCACCGCATACGGCGAGGGCTCCTCTTCGGTGTCCAGGCCACCGAAGCGCGCCACCTCCAGCGCGTTCTGCGCGGCGGCGCCCAACCGGCCGACCGACCGCGTGATCGTCTTGGGTAGCAACTCCATCTCCCTGGCCCACATCTTGTCCCAAACCGGATCTCAGCGCGCTGTGACGCGGAGTACGGGCGATCTCTATTTCTATTGTCCGCCCGCCGGCTTTGCGGACCTGCAGGTTCACCGGCCGCCGTAGCCGCTTAGGGTTCGTCGCGGTCAGCGCACCGACAGGGTCAGCGTCACCGGCGGATGCTCGGCGTTCAGCTGAGCCTGGGTGTAGGCCAGCGTGACCCAGCTCCGGCTCGAGTACAGCCGCGTCATGTTCGCGTACCGCGCCGACGTCGGATCCGTGGCCTGCGAGTAGGCCAGGATCCCCTGCGACGTTGGCCCGCTCGGGTTGAGCTCGGTCGTCATCACCAGCGAGGATCCGTCGTACACCTCGCCGTACGGCGCCTGGTCGACGGGGTTGGCGATGTTGAGCCCCGACGGCGAGGTCAGGGGTGCGCGCGGATTGAACGGATTGGCCCAGAAGGTGCCCTTGGTGTAATTGTTGTTCCACTCCGAGAACAGCCAGCCGCCCTTGGCGTTCTCGGCACCGGTCCGGTTGTAGCCGGCCAGCGCCTTGCAGGCCAAGGCGAGACCGACCGTCTTGCCGTTGCTGGCCACCGCGGAGGGATGCGCGCGGCAGTCAGAGACCAGCGGGGCGAGCACCAACTCGGCCAGCCGCGAGCGGTCTGACTCCCACATCCGCTGCAGGGTGGAGATCGTGAACTTGGCCGGCCCCAGGTGATCGGTGCCCGCTACCCGCTCGGCGATCATCTCGTTGCCGAGCTGGGTGCGCAGCCCCTGCTGGGTACCCGTCAGGCCGATGATCGGCGAGAAGCCGGTCAGCGGCGCCGACGGATGGCGAGCCAGTAGGAGTCGTTGCAGTTCTCCACGTAGTCGCGGCGGAAGGCGTGGGGCAGCTGGATTGCTTTGAAGATGCCCTTCACCTGGGCACGGTCGGTGGAGTCGCCGAACTGCGCCTTGAGCGCGGCCAGGTCCAGCGTCGAGCCGGCCGCGCGTGTCGCGTGCACGGACTGCGCAGTGGTGGCTGGCGGAGCCGCCGACACGAATCCGCTGATGAACTGCTGCGAGGAACCCTCGGTGACGATCTGCTCGCCGCGCAGGAACATGTCGGTGAGCGTGATCGGGCGCACCCACGGCTTGCCCTTGCAGCGCGGATCACGCAGCTTGCCGGAGCGCAGGTAGGCGTTGTAGCCGTCCGTGAAGCCGGTGTAGAGCTGGCGCACCTGGCAGCGGGCCGTTGGGCGGCGACGCGTTCAGCTCGCGCTGGACGATCCCCGAGGCGTTGACGTAGCGCCACCAGAGATCGGACTGGAGGTTGCTCTCGTACGTGGCAGCCGAGTGATTGATCGCCTGGCGGTTGGGGCCGAAGTACTGCGATCGCTGGCCGTTGAGGGTCACGACGTCGTCGGCGAACGTGCACAGGTTGTCCTGGGCGAAGGCGTAGCCCTCGCCGATCCCCAGCAGGGTGAAGTTCTTGGCGCGGATGTGCGGGATGCCGGCGCTGTGACGCGTGATGCTGACCTGATTCAGAGCGCTGGTGGCCGGCTTGCGGGTAGCGGACTGGATGCTCGTCGCCGCCGATGCGGCTCCCGCGCCACCGGCGATCACGGCGGCCGTCAGACCGGCCGCAGCCGCCACGCGGCGCCACTGGAACGCGCCGCGGATGTGGCTGACTGGGCTTTTAGCGAACTTCCTCCCTGGAGCAGGATGGGGAACGGCATCAGCGGCCTGTGTCCTGCGGCGCATGACCATTGAAGCTCAGCACCTGCTGGATCCCGCTGGGGCGATTGGTGTAGCGCATCTTGTAGGGGAGCAGCCCAGGCACGAAGCTGATCTGCTCAGCGGTCGCGCTCGCATGCCAGCCGGAAGCGTTGGGCCCCTGCTTGCCGGCCAGCTGACGGCCTGCCTGGTTGATCGCCGACCACAGCTGCGCCCGGCAGCGCTTCAGGTTGCCGCCGCCGCAGTAGCGCACGCTGTACTTGCCGCGGACCCGCTGGCCGAGGATCGTCCGCAGGTCCTTGTCCATGTAGATGTGCCAGCCGGTGTACTGACCGCCGGGGGGCTGGTCGTACTGGCTGTCAAACGACGCCAGCTCGCCGGTCAGCTTCGGCCCCAGGACCGTCGACGCCCATGCGTTGGCCAGCAGCGGCCAGGCAGTGTCGATGATCGCGGCCCCGGGAGCGGTGATCTGACCGTTGCCGGTTCGATCCAGTCGGCTGCCGCCCTGCCGGTGCCAGAGATCGAGCAGCGCCAGCATCTTGGCGTCACGGGAATTCGGCGCGCGCCCGCCGTGTAGGAGTTCTGACAGCACCGGCTCGAAGGTCATCTCGCGCACGTCCTGGGTGGCCGCTTCATTCATCGCCGAGACGACCCGGGCGGGAGTCAGGTTCCCGCCCTTGCCGAGGTTGTTCACCAGCAGGTCGACGCGTTGCAGCGCGCCCAGCGACCAGTTGTCGTCAGGTGCCTCGTAGCCCGCCTCTGAGCGGTTGTTCCAGTTGACGATCTCCCCGCTGGGAGGGTTGATTCCCTGCGGATGGTTGGCAAACGAGACGTCGCCGCGCCACTCCTCGTGGCCGCTGCCGTTGATCGGCAGGTCGGGGTCGACGTTGCGGGGCCGGATCGGGACCAGACCGCTCGTGAACATGCCGATGTCCTTATCGTCGATGTAGAGCGAGTTGAACGTCTGGGGGGTCAGGCTCGCGGCCCGGAAGAACTGATGCACGTTGTGGACCTGCCCGTCGGCGAGCTTGCGGTAGAAGAGCAGGTCAAGCACGTCCTTTCCGTAGCTGGAGCGCTTGTGCGTGAGCGCCACGAGCCTGCCGTGCACGCGGGCGTAGCCGAACACGGGACCGTGGACGGTGCGGTAGAAGGCGATCTGCTGTCCCTTCTTGGTTCCCGGGTTCAGCGTGCCGGCGTTGAAGAACTGCATCGCCCGGCACTTGCCGTCGAACAGGTAGCGATGCGTGCTGTGTCCGCAGAGCGTCTCAACATAGGTGTCGATCTCGTCCAGTCCGGCCGAGGTCAGCGACCAGGCCGAGTCCTGGTTTCGCCCGATGAAGATGTAGCCCGGGAACGGCGCCGACGTCACGCCGCGCTGGTCGATTCCCGGCCCCTCCAGGTCCATCTCGAGCGTGAGGCCAGGATAGAAGTAGCCGATCTGCGGTCCGGCGACCATGATCGGGTGATGTGTGGCCGAGCGCTTGCCGGAGACCAGCAGCGCGTTGCTGGCGTGGCCGCGGAACTCGCGTTGCACGTCGAACGCCTTGGTCGCCGATGCGGACAGGCTGCTGGGATCGAGGAGCACGTTGCCGGTGGCGCTCGTGGGTGGCGGCTGCAGCTCGACGTGGCCGGGCACGCTGTTGGGGGCCTCGGGGTCGTTGGCCTCGCGCAGGTCGTTCCACACCCCGGTGCCACGCTTGACCCCGAGACGGCGCTGCAGACCGGAGAGGAACTCCGAGCGCACGGCCTCGTCGCCTCCGCCCTCGCCCACGAACTGGTCCTTGAGCGCGTTGAAGGCGTAGATGTCGGTGAGCGTGAACGGCGCCGTCCCTTTGTCGTGGATCTTGAAGTAGGCGTTCATCCCCTGCAGGTAGACCCTGAGGTCGTGCAGCACCCCGCGCCCGTTGGCGCCGGCGGCGAGCAGCGCGCCGGTCTGCTTGGCCACCTCCCGCTCGGTCTGAGCGGAGGGCTTGAACGACTCGAGGTTGGAGATCAGGTTCAGCGCGTCGAGCCCGGGGGCGTCGATCGCGGCGACGAGCGCGTCGTAGCGGGCCTCGGTCAGGAGCAGGCCGCGATCCTCGGCCTCCACCCAGCCGGCTCCCCAGGTGACGTCGTCACGGGTCTTGCCCCGGACCTGCGGCACGTCATAGGGATCGCGGCTGATCGTCACGCCCGCGTGCGGGACGGGCTCAGCCGTAAACGGACCGACGGCGGCGCTGCCCAGCTTGTCGGGCTTGAAGTCCGCCAGCAGATCCTGCTGGGTGACGTGGCCGAACAGCGGCGTCAGCGCGTTGTACATCTGCGCCTGCTGGGTTGCGTTGGCCGGCAGCGGGGACGAGCCGTACTGCCCCGACGGAACGATGTCCCGGGCGATGCTCGAAAAGTCCTTGGCTAAAGCGGCGACCGGCCAGAGCGCCAGCGCTCCCACCAGCGCGGCCTGCAGCGCGAGCTTGCGTGCCATCATCAGAATCCCTCTCCTCCTCGTGTCGACCGGGCACCCTAGCCGATCGCCAACCGCGGTGAGCCGGGCAGCGTCAGTTCGCCGCCGGCCTGCCGATCTGGCCGGCATACCCGGATCCGGCCCGATCAATAGAAAAGCCCCGCCGGAGCGGGGCTTTTCCGTAGCAGGCCGATAAGCCGGATCTTGTCGAGAGCAACCATCCATCTGAGCGGCCTACCCGGACCTTGGCGGGTCACCTGCAAACGGTCCTGCTTGGCCTAGCATCGAGTGGGGTTTACCTGGCCGCCGCGTCACCGCGACGCCGGTGCGCTCTTACCGCACCATTTCACCCTTACCGGCCTGGAGCTCTGCAGCGGCCCCAGGCTTAGGCGGTGTCTTTTCTGTGGCACTTTCCCGCGGGTTTCCCCGGGTCGGCGTTACCGACCACCCTTCCCTTTGATGTCCGGACTTTCCTCGAAGGCCATTGGCCTCCGCGGCTGCTTAGCCTGCGTCACTGATACTAACTGAGCTGGGCAGCGCAGCCCGAGCAGCGTCCGTCGATCGGCAGCGCGTGGGCGCCATATTCAGGGCGCATATCGGCTCCGCACGCCGGACAGGAGACGGTCCGGTGGGCGGCGAGCCCCTCCCATACCCCGACGAGCAGCTCGTCGAGGGTCGGCTCACCGCCCACGCCATCGAACAGCGATGGCAAAGGCATCAAGGTCGCACTGGTCACGAGATGTTCCTCATCAGACCCACCACTCGACCCAGCACACGCACCTCCCGGCTGCGGATCGGGCCCATCGCCGAGTTCTCAGGCTGCAGCCGCACGTGGTCGGCCTCCTGGAAGAAGCGCTTGACCGTCGCCTCCTCGCCGATCAGCGCGACGACGATGTCGCCGTCATTGGCCGTGTCCTGCGGCCTGACCACAACGAGATCGTCCTCGAGGATCCCGGCGTCCTTCATCGATTCGCCGCGGACCCGCAGCAGATACTCCCCGTCCTCGCCCCCGGCGAACGCGGGCGTCTGGATGTAGTCCTCGATGTTCTCCTCGGCCAGGACCGGCTGGCCTGCGGCCACCTGGCCGACCAGGGGAAGCCCCGGCCTGACGAAGCTCTTAACGCCGGCCGCGGCGCGATCGAGCAGCTCGATCGCCCGCGGCTTGGTCGGATCACGGCGCAGAAGGCCGATCCGCTCCAGATTCGCGAGATGCGCGTGAACCGTGGAGGAGGAAGCCAGTCCGACCGCCTTGCCGATGTCGCGCACCGTCGGGGGATACCCGTACTTGGCCGAGTAGCGCTTGATGAAATCGAAAATCTCCTGCTGGCGCTTGGTCAGATCCATGCGTCGCTCCTTGATCGGTTCAGCCCCCGACGGGGCCGCACGTCGAACATGTGTTCGTGAATGTAGCGCGGCTCACGGACGGACTCAAGCCAGGCCGCCGGGGCTATACTTCCCGTCCACGCGCCTGTGGCGGAATTGGTAGACGCGCAAGGTTGAGGGCCTTGTGGACTGATTGGTCCGTGGAGGTTCGAGTCCTCTCGGGCGCACTGCGAAAGCCCCGCAAGTCGGGGCTTTTTTCATGCCCGCACCGGGGATCCCGCGTCGTCCGAGGCCTGACGGCAGTGCTGCGAGCCCAGATCGCAATCCGTGCCGAAATGCCCGCCGTCGATCAGGGCAGCGCAACCCTGTTTGTGATGCCTGCCCGCCGGCTCAAGCAGGACCTCGGGCGCTGGGAGAGCCGGAGCGTCGCCCAGCCCCTTGATCACAACACGATCTCCCGAAGCTGGCACAAGCACGCCCTGGAGGACGCAGCGCTTCGCGACATGCCGCTGCATTCGCGGCGCCATACTGCTGCCGCGGCCTGGCTGGCCTCCGGCAACTCGCTGATGTACGTCCAGCGGCAGCTCGGGCA
>ODAK010003919.1_pt1 | contig 15345 bp, 9 predicted proteins | sample 1539591 | NCBI WGS metagenome assembly ODAK01 (sample SAMEA3539303, study PRJEB22396) | soil metagenome | biome: tundra; feature: field; material: soil | place: USA | collected 2010-05 | depth 0.15 m | reverse complement strand
CTTGCCGCACACCGGATCACCGCCCGCGATTCTTGAGCTGTTCTACCACGGGCTGTTAGGGGCGGGGATGGCGTTGCTGGATAGCGAGAGTACCACTGAGGCCACAGGAAGCAGCGTCACGGCCCGTTCGCCGGGCGCACAACCCAGACAGAAAAGTCGGTTGAGATCCCGCCCTCTACTGCGCTACTCTTTGCTGCACTGCTTCAATCCTGCTGGGAAGCACCGCGCATCCAGCGCTCGAGACCTATTAGGCTGGCGAGTTGGGCTGCCCGGTCTCTCCATCACCGTTTCGAAGCAAGTCGAAGAGAGGGATTGGCAGGATGCTTGGTTCAAGGTGATAATGATCGTTCCTGCTTTAGATCGGACATCGAAGATTACCGAGCCCAGGATCTCGCTTGTCCGGAACATAAACTTCAGGTTTGAATTAGTGAACGAAGAGGCTTGACCTACGTCAGGGTTGCTCAGATCGGGCTCAGCAACCGCTGAACTTCCGCATGCGCCTAGTCGCAACGCTCAGGAATTCAATGAGCGTGTCAATAGTGCAACCACCGCGGCAATACAAAAGCACAATGTTTTCGACTAGCCGCGCCTCTTCGCTCATCTTATCTAGAGCTCGTCTCGTCTGTTCTCCACTCGCGCCCATTTCTCGCACCCTGAGGTCTCCGTTAAAGCATGCCCCCCGTATCCGGATACGGGTTGTATCTCGAGCTCAAGGTGGCGACTCGTTAACCACATCAGCTCTTAGAGCCAAGCGCTAACAAACATTCTACCTACACGTCTGAGTCAATCCGGCGCTTCGAAGCCATATCGAGTAACTTCAGTCACTTTCGTCGCATCTAGAAAACGAGAATGATAAGTCTTGCAGTGCACAAGAGCCTGCATTACTTCGTGAGTTTTCGGTAGCCCTGCGTAATAAAGGATACCGGTCTATTTCCGCGCGGGCGGAGCGGCGAGAATACGGCGCACCGAGGTGCGGCCAATGTGCAGGCGACGGGCGATCTCGGATTTACTGAGGCCGGAGCGGCGTAGTTGGAGAGCGGAAGATTCCGGGCGGAGAGGTTGTGCAGTTTCCGGGCAAGGCCCGGTAAGCTGCGCAGATGGCAGAACTTTATCAACTTCGAGTAGTACTTCGGGACGTCAGTCCCCTGGTTTGGCGGCGCTCTTGATCACCAGCGAAACCAGCATCGCCCAACTCCATGAAATTCTCCAACAGGCCTTCGACTGGAGCGGTGAACATCTCCACCGCTTTCGCATCCATGGACGTGTGGCGGCATTGCTTTCGACGAGGATGCCCGGCAAGTCCCGCTTTCCGGTTCCGTCGGCATGACGGCGAGCGGTTCCGGTACAAATACGACTTCACGGCCGGCTGGGCGCTGGATGTTCGGCTGGAGCAAGTTTTGCCTTGGGCTGGCGGGCCTCGATCCATGACCGACGGTACGCTCGACCGTTCCGTCGGCTCGTGAGCGGCGCACAGCAGCCCAGGCTTTCGCCGGAAGTCGGCGGCACAACCCAAACCGGCGGCTCAGAAGATGTGGGTTGGAGAGCGAAAAGACCGGGTGCTTGTGCGAGTCTCATCGTCGACCTTCTCTTTGCTACTTTTTCTCCGCTTTGGTTTCTTCGTGACCCTGTTGAGCATCACGTGCGGGTCGAACACTAGCTACAGCTTTCTTTGCGCCCACCACACCGTATCGAACTTGCGCTGAAGGAAGGTCCTTCGAGGCAGCGAGCACGTGGGTTGGTTGATCATCGAAGAAAATATGGGGCTTGAACACTTGTAGTACTGCAGTCTTTTCGATACCCCCAAGGAAGTGCATTTCGTCGACCGTGATGCCCCAATCGCGAAGTGTCAGAATTGCGCGCTCGTGAGCTGGAGCGTTGCGCGCGGTTACGACAGCAGTGCGAATTGGGGAGTCGCCCTGCTTGAATTGGGCTTGTAACGCGGCCAACGACTCAAGAAATGGTTTGAATGGACCCGGCTGTAATGGAATCCGAGACTTGCCCGTTTCGTTGTCAAAGAATTCCTCGAGCCCTTTTTCTTGGTAGATCCGTTCAGCTTCGTCAGAAAAGATCACAGCATCACCATCAAACGCGATCCGGACCTCGTTAGTGTCATGCTGGTAGCCTGAGGGTGGTTGGTAGACTAGGCCGGCTGCGCCACCTTCGGCGATGACGTTACAGACGTCCTCATCCTCTGCGGATAGAAAGAGCTTGCACTGGTAGGCATTCGAGTATTCGTGTACCTTCCGTCCACCGCAAAAAGACGCGCGGGTGATATCCAGCCCGTGATCGGCGATGGAGTTCATGATTCGGAGTCCGGAGTCCCCGTCGTTTCGCGAAATGACGATAACCTCGACTACAGGCTCGCCCAGCTTCTTGTTGATTGCAAGGAGGGCCTGGACCAGAGGAAAGCCAGTTCCGGGCTTGAGTGGGATCTGCTCCCTCTCTCGCTGAAACTTCTTGTATGCTTCGAGTCCCTGCTGCTCATAAACCCCATGCTCTTCGTTGAGATCGAACAGAGCACGTCCACTGATTCCCACAACAAGTTTGCCATCCAGGGAATACGGCATGAAAATCTGAATCCTGTGCTATTGCGTCTATCGGCCAGTCACCCAAGCCTGGATGGAGCGTAGTTGCCTGGCTGGCAACTACGCAAGATGCCCAAAGTAGTGGGCACCGAAACGAGAATTTTCCGTTCACTATCCCGTTTAGCATCAATAGGTTATCAACCACTGGAGTTGCCTCTACCATTGGTAACGACTATCGCCAACTTGTCGTTGAATCAGCACGAGCCGTTGCATGTACCACTGCTAGCGCGGAGGCCCACCGTGGGCCGAAGTTCTGGAGATATATGGCAAAGCTAGACACCACCGTCAGGGAAGTCGTCGACGTGGTACGCAGCTGCAACCGCGATGGGATGATTGATGTATGGTAATGCTTCAGCGTCCTTACGACGCTGGTGACGATGCTTTTCCGCCGCAAATGAGATGGCTTTTAGAAGTTGAGTGGGATTCAAATCGGTAGCACCTCTCTCGCGGACAAGTATACTGCTGTGAAGTCCGAACCGTCCGAACCGCTGGCGGCTTTAGCTTGATCCGTGTCCAGTTCTACAGGGGTGCACTACAAGTGTTACGTCAGTTTTAGCTTCGGAATGGTCGAAAATGACATCGCCTCCCTATGGCCGCCGTTCGACATGGCTGCGATCCAAAGCATTAACACCCGATCTCGCAGAGGTCGCTGCTCTTCCGCTGAGCGCAGCTCTTCGTCACGCAGCGGGCGGACTCCATGTGCCGGCGGCATTCGCTCTTCTGCGTTGCAGCTCTTCCCACTGCGCCGGAGTGAGCGACATGAACCGAAATACCTGGTTCCGCCTGCGTAGGCGTTCCGGGATTCGCTGGAGAGGAAAGTGTACGACCTTGACGTCATGCAGCGATCCGATCCGGTGAATCTTGGGGCTTGGAACGTGTGAAGAGTTACTTTTGTTCGAATCTCTTGGGCCTGTAGCCATAGCAGCCGTGTTTCTCGACCATGGCTCCTCCGTCTCCGTTCCCGCTCCTTCTCAACGAACTCAAAATACACACGGTCTCGGTCGAACAAAGGCTAAAAACTTTATGATTTTTCTGTTTATTCGGTCCATCACTGTTCAGTTGTTACTTATTTTTGCGTGACCAGATTTTGCGCGGACGGTGCATTTTTCGCCATATTCGGCGCAATCAGCGGCAATAACTGCTGTAGATCGTTGCGGTAAAGGCGGTTCTTGTCCAATAGTGCTTGCGACACTGCGTCGAGATGTTTGCGGTTTTCGTTCAGGAGGCACAATGTGTTCTCCATCTCCTGCTTCAGGATCCGTCTCGCAGTTTCGCTCACTCGTTCGTAAATCGAACTGCTGACGGCTTCGGCGTATTTGAATATCTCGGGTGTGGACAACAAGCCAAAATCGTCATCCATGCCGTAGTTGCAAATCATGTGACGGGCAATTTGGGTAGCGTGTTCCAAATCCCCAGATGCGCCGGTAGTAAGACCCATTTCTTTTCCGTAATAAATGAACTCAGCAGCGCGCCCCCCGAGGCATGTGCGGATGCGGGCTAGCAATTCTTCTCTCGTCTGGCTTTCGCGCTTCATTTCTTCCTCACTGCGCCTCATACCGCCGCCGTGGTCAGCCCGTGCCACGATGGAGACCTCGGGAGACCACCAACCGGCGAGCCAATACAGGATTGTGTGCCCGGCCTCATGGCGGGCGGTGCTTTCCAAGAACTCGGGGGACCACTCCTTGGCCTCGCCCTCGCGCACCGTGTCGAGCGCTTCAACGAACATGTCACCCGTCAATTCCTGGTTCTTTTGGAGGGCGTTGCGGCCAGCGGTCTCGATAACCTGCTCCAGGTTGGCGATGCTCATGCCAGTGGACTTCTCGGCCAAAAGCTCGATCACCGAATCGGGTATGACCACCCCCTTCACCGTCCCCAGCCTCAGTGCGAAGTACTTCCGGCGGGCGGCTTTGTCGGGCAGGTCAACCAAAATCGCTCGCGAGAAGCGCCGAACCAAGGCTGGATCGAGCGCCCGTGAACGCCGCTCCGGCGTCTCCTGATCTTCCGTTTGCACATTGAAATTGGTCGCCGCTAGCACAAAGACGGGGCGGTCGGGTGATGGACCAGTAAAGCCGTCCATCTCTGTCAGCAAGGCATTAAGTGTATTTTCCTCGGCCTGACCACTGACACCGCCCGTGCGCACCTTCCCGATGGCATCAATCTCGTCAATGAAGATGATAGCGGGCGCATATCGGCGTGCCCGGGCAAATAGATCGCGGATGTTTTGTGGACCGCTGCCTTGCCACATCGTCACAAAGCTGGTAGCAGACACAGGCATAAAAGCAACGTTGGATTCAGCCGCCATCGCACGGGCTAGCATGGTCTTGCCAGTGCCTGGAGGGCCATGGAGCAAAACACCTTTTGGCGGTTTTAGCCCCAAGGCGGAAAATCGTCTTGGATTTCTTAGGAAATCGATGAAGAACTTCAATTCGTCTTTGGCACTATCGGCACCGATCACTTCGTCGAAGCGTGTGCGTGGACGTTCCACTTCATCAAGAATCTCACCAGCATCGGCCGCTGCAATGGCGCGAGTAAGGCGCAGATTGCGCAATCGGATAGAGATTTGACGTCCGTCCACGCGTGGCGCCGTATCGAAGCCGAGCACCTTCCGCTCCTGACCCAAGCGAGCCGCCGCTTTCTCGCGATGCAAACGGCGAGTAATCTCCAGCAGATGGCCCGCAAAGTCGTTGCGCTGCTCCTGCCAGTTCTTGATAGGCCCGCCAATGAATCGGCTCGTTATTACCCCTCGTGCGCCCCCGGCCTGAACGCACGCCAGGTATACCTCGTCGTCCACAGTGCCTGCGCTTGGACCACTTGTGTCCGATTCCGCCAGAGCGAGCAGGTAAACGGGAATCTGCGGAAGCCGTTCGCGAATCTTCCGTAATATCTCCTGTCCTTGATCCAAGCCACGCGCTGCGGCCGGAACGTGATCAAATTGCTGGATCGTTTTCCCAGACCCTTCCATCCCGGCTCCAAGTGACAAATCCAACAGCACCATGTCCACTTCTTGGTCGGCAAGTATTTGCAACGCCTCCGGCGCCGTCTGGGCCACATGCCAATCCACATCCGATACAGATTCCCGGTAAAGATCAGCCAAGTCCGAGCCAGCGAGCAACAGAACGCTAGGGCGGTCGGTTGCCTCAAACAACGAGCGGACCTCTGAATTTAGGCTTCCAATATCCCCGTCCAATTCCAACCGCAGGCTATCCGCCTTGTCCCAGACAGCTTCAAGGCGGTCGGTATTGAATAATTGACAGAACTTGAACAACTCGGTTTTGAGGAAGGTCTCCGCCTGGGACCGTAACGTGCGAGCATCCCCGCGAGCGCCTTCGCGCAGGACAAGGCACATCGGCAGCAGTTCGTGGAAATTCACCTGCTTGCGGTATTGCCGCGCCAGCAAACCTGCGACGCGAGCCAACTCGGCCTGCACCACTCGCTCCAGTTCGTTCACACGGAGATGATTGAACAACACTGGATAGCCCGTGGCCATGCGCGAGCAGATGGATTGGGGGAAGAACGGCTTGCCGGTCCTGGGGTCGGTCTCGTGTTCCAACCCGTCCAGGATTGTCTTGCGGTGGAAAGCGGCATTGGCGCTGCGAACGCCACTATCGTAGGACTGATCGTAAAGCTTGCGTCCGGCGTTGGTGGTGAAAATGATGGTGGTGTCGGTGAAGCTGATGTCGCGTTTGAGGTATTTGTCTTCCAGACGTCCGGCGTCGAGAATCTGGAGAAAGAGATCGATTGTGTTCAGGTGTGCCTTTTCAATCTCGTCAAAGAGCAGCACCGCATTCGGGTTTTTTTCCACGAAACCGGTGAGCACGCCAGGCTGCGCTCCCTTGTAACTTTCCTCCCAGCCCACCAGCGCGTTTTGTTGTTGATGATCGGCATACGCGCTCATGTCGAACCGTTTGAACGGACGGCCGAGATGGGAAGAGCCCAATTCCGCCAAGAACGTCTTCCCCACGCCTGGCGGCCCGGCAAAAACGAAAACCGCCCGGGGGGCTTTGCGCTGCAGATCCGATGCTGCCACAATCTCGGCGTTGAACAGACCTTCTACGAAAACCTGCACGGCATGGTCTTGGCCAAACACCTTGACCAGCAAATCCGCCCGTAAAGCCCGCAGCTTCTCGGTTAGTTCCTCCAGTCGCGGGGCCAATCCCTCTTCGATGCACCAGGCGTTGAGCTGGGCAACGGCATCTTCCTTGCCGACCGGGGATGTGCTCAACATGGCACACACCTCCTTGGACATTGCGAGGGCGCAGGCCAAATGCCGCAGACCCACCAACCCCGGATGCACCCGGTCAGGCACTTCCTGGGCCAGTTCCTTTGAGGTCTGCAGCAGAGCCCGGACTGACTCCGCCACGGGCAGTTTGCTCCGGCAAGGGGAGGGCTCGCCTCTGGCAGGCAGGGCGGCCTGGAGTTTTTCCGCAGTCGTTCCAGCGCACTCAGACAATAAGATGGCGCCCTCGACGCGATGGAGCATCGCCTCCACCAGCGATGACACGTTCAGATCTTTTGCGCCAGTGCTTTGAGCGAAATCCTTGGCCAGGTCGATTATCGTTTGTGCTTTGTCAGTGAACATAGGCAGGTAGCCTCAGATCTCAGTGCCTGTTTAACTTGAACTATAGACAGAATCATCAGGAAGCTCCGCAAATGATGTCATTAAGTGGCTGTTCACAGTTCTCTCGGAATGCTGCCTACAGCAACCTTCTCTAACCAGACCGCTTCTGTTTGACGCTTCCAAACCGCATCTTTGCGAAGGTGCTCCGTGAACGTCTTCGGCGTTACTCGGCAAATACATTGCACCGTCCCTTTCGCCAGCTTTTCCCGCAACAGGCTGGCCCATTGTCCTCTACCTGCTGACTTAGACTCTACCTCGACCGTCGGCACGAGCAGGATGATTTCCGGGTGAGATGCCGCTTCCGCCAGAAGTTGCCGCAGACGCTCCACCTCCGCTGCCTCCTCTTCCAAAGAGGGCTTCAAACCTTTGAACGCATTCAGACGACTTGACGCAGCAATGTCAATCAACCGGCGCCCTTTCAATCCCGCGGGCGCTTCCTTCCCGGCCATCGTACATGCAATTGCGATGGCGACTCCCTCAGCCAGGTCATCATGGTTAGTAATAAGCAGAATGCTCTTACGTTTTTCTTGCAGCAGAATCTGAAGCACAGCTTTGCCCGAGGCTTCCGCAGTCGTGTCGGCCTTGAGCCTGCCCTCGGACGCTTCCTTCACAAGGTCTTTTCCGTGTTTGTCGAGCAGCAGCAAGAATGCTGGTGCCAACGGAGGTGGGACCTTGCCAAGAACGGCCTGGTCGATGGCTGGCGTGGGCGATTGTACCAGTGCTGTCAGCAGGTGCAGCGGGGTAAGCGTTTCTCCACCGGACTCTGCCACGAACGCCGCCGCCGCTTCGAACAACGCCCGGCTGGCAGCGGAACGGTGAACTTCTTCCTCCTGGTGAGGCGTGTCGCCTTTGCCGAACTGGCGGCGCAACTTGCGCCTGGCGCGTGTGCTCTCGATCCCGCACCTCTGCAACGCCTCGCGCACCAACTCGGCGTCGGCGGCGATGGTCTTGGCAGTCTCCGCGTGCTCGTCATCCGCCTCGACCGCCGCTGCGGGCAGCTCTGCGAACTTCAGCAAAGCCATGCAAAAATGTTCAGGCTCGATTTCCTTGAACTGGCCAGCCGCCATTTCTTCCGCGGCCAGCTGCCAAATTAAGTGAACAGAGGGGGATAATTTCATAAAATTAACGATTGTGTTCCCAATGGCATTGGCCGCGGGCTTTGCCATTCGGTGGCCAGCCTTTCCAGTTCTTGGCCTACTCCATCGGAATTCAGCCAGCCATACACAGGGTTTTGCAAAGTTTGGAGCTCCGGCGGCGGTTCGGAGATCCCAAAGCCTTCAACCCGCACCTCACCCAAATGCTTCAAGAGTTCTGGCGCAGCGGTGCCACTTGGCCAGTACACTCCCCCCAACATCTCCAGCACACTTACCGCTTGCAGGTCGTGGGGAGTTGATACAAGAACCGTCCACTCAGCGTCAGTCGCCACTGTTTGTTCAGCATTCGCTTGTGGCGGACCGGATTTACGACGGTCTGCTGGTGTTTCGCTTTTGCCGCTACCGAAGCTTATGCTCAACCAGTTTTTCATATCGTTCGGTTTGGTTCGTTCATCCTGCCGTTCACTGTTTTACTATCCATAACGCGTGTCGATCCTGCTCGGCGACCGCTTAACGCTGGTTTTTCGTTTTTCTCCGGCAACACAACAGTAGCAAGACGGTGATGTTGTCTTTTCCGCCAGCCCCATTGGCTGCATCCACCAGCCGGCGGCATTGCTTCGCCAAAGGCGCAGGCTCGTTCAGGATTGAGAGGAGTTGATCGTCGCTCAACATGCCGGTGAGACCATCGGTGCAGAGCATTAGCAGGTCGCCAGGGCTGAGTTCTAACAGACGGGTCTGGGGCAGCGGTTCACCTGCCATCCCCACGCTCCGCGTTAGTCGCCCTAGGGCCGGATGCGTGGCGGCTTCTTCATGAGTAATTTCCCCGGAATGAAGCAGCACCTGGATCAGCGTATGGTCCTTGGTGAGTTGCTTCAACCGACCCGCGCGCAGTCGATACGCCCGGCTGTCGCCCATATGAGCTACCAGCGCCTTGCTACCGCGCACAAGTGCGCACACGACCGTCGAACCCATGCCTGCTAGGCCCGGTTCGTTTTGCGTCTGCCGGCGCAGTTGCGTGCTGAGCGTGCCAATGGCATTCGTCATCCGCCGTCTAGCCCTGCCGTTAGCCAGGCATTCCTTTGTCACGAAATACTTCCGCACCAATTCGGGCAGCGTTGTCACGACGGCCTTCGATGCCAGCGCCCCGGCGAATTCACCACCCATGCCGTCGGCTACGATGAACAAACCCTGCTCTGGATCGGCAGTCCAGTTGTCTTCGTTCGTCCGGCGAACGCGGCCCAGATCGGTCAGCCCGGCATATTGGACAGTCAGTTTCATAGCGCTGCTTGCAAGGCTTTCTTCAGGTCTGCGGCAGTCTTGAACGAAATAGCCGGACGGTCAATCAATGCTTTGTCAATCACTTTAGCCAGGCGCGATGGGATACTCGAATCGCGCCGTCGGATGGGGACTGGGTCAGATTCCAGTACCGTTTGCCAAACGTCTTTCCCCCGGGGAAAATCGCGCGGGAAATTCCCCGTCAGCATGTTGTATAGACATGCCGCAGCTGCCCACACGTCCACTTCGGGGCCGGCATGCTTGAAGTTGACCACCTGTTGGCGAGGTATGAACCACGGCTTGCCCTCGCTGTTTCCTGTACGTGCGAGTCCGCTCAAACCGGCGAGATCGAACGCACGGCTCAAGCCGAAGTCGGAAACCTTAGCCGTTCTCACCCCGCGAACTTCTGTGAGGAGGATATTGTGCGGACTCAGGTCACGGTGCGTGAGTCCGTGCCCCTCGGCGCACCGACCATCTTTGAGCTTAACATTCGGAATCGTAGCGTTATGGGCATACTCTAGCCCATCCAGAACATCGCGGATTATTGCCATCGCTTCCTTGACCGAAAACTTGCCGCCGCGCTGCTGCATCAGCTTATCCACGCTGCCTTGGGCACAATACTCAATCGTGAAGAAGAAAATGCCATCGGAACAACCTGACTCGCGGAATTCGACAACGTTGCGGTGCTTAAGCGCCTTTGTGTTGGCGACCTCCCGCAGAAAAGTTTGCTTCGCCCGTTCGTCCGCCGCCACTTTGGGCAACATGACCTTCAGAGCCACCAACTCGCCGGAAGCGTCGTTCCGAGCCAACCACACAAGACCCATACCGCCCCGCCCCAGTTCACGCTCAATGGAGTAGTCGCGTATGGCCTGCAACTCGCGCCCGCCAGCCTTGGCCTTATCGAGCATCCCTTTGAGAATTTGCAGAGGGTCCTTCTGGCATTGGGCACAGACATAATCTCCTTGGCGGTTCTCGCCGATCTCGGTGGCGACATCGCGGCCGCACTTGGCGCAGACCTTCGCCTTCTTCTTGGGCGGTTCCTTGCGTTGGGCCAAATCGGCCTTCTTCCGGCAACTCCCGCATTGGAATACGCCCGGCAACCGTTCCGCCTGGAGTTTCTTGTCTTCGGGAATCTCCGCAGAGCACTCCGCGCATCGCGCCGGCACAACCACAGCGACGCGAAAGACCGTGTCACCCACTTGGATTTCATCGCTGTGTTTCAGATCACGCTCCGGGAAGGACAGTCTGGCGCCTTCCTCCGCCGACATGCCCTTCTTGCGTTGGCCGATCTTCTTGCCGTTGACGTAGGTACCATTCAGACTCCCAAAGTCGCGCACGCGGATGTCGGGCGGATTGATGTCCAGCAGGCAATGGTGGCGCGAGACTGTTCCGTGAGCCTCATCGCTTGGCAACTGAGGCGAACAATCATTTGCCCGGCCGACAATGCAACAGGTCGTTTCGTCAAACACAAACTCCCGGCCGCTCGACGCGCCTTGAGTGATTCTTAATGTGATTTTTGATGGCATAGAATTCTTCAGGCAGAATGTTTTGTGAGTTGTTGCTGTAACCACGTCAGATCTTGCTTCAGGTCAGTCCGACCTGTGCGGGCGATCTCAGCCTCCAAGATACGCTGGGCGGAGCGCATGTCCTGCAAACCGTTCTCCTTTTCACCGAGGGTTATCAAAGTCTCACCGCGATAGGCTTTTAGGCGCGCCAAATCCCCAACCAGTTCGCGGCGGCCTTCCTGTTTGACCAACCGTTCCAGAATCGCCGTCGCCTGATCCCAGAGCGCCACCGCCCCGCGATGGTCGCCCAGAGCCATGACCGAGATGGCCTTGTTTATGTAGACAAGAGCCAAATCATTGGCCAGTTCGCGGCGGCCCTCCTGGTTGACCAACCGCTCTCGAATCGCCATCGCCTGATCCAAGAGCGCCACCGCCCCGCGATGGTCGCCCAGATCGCTGACCGCGTGGGCCTTTTTCATGTAGACAAGAGCCAAATCATTGGCCAGTTCGCGGCGGCCTTCCTGGTTGACCAACCGCTCCAGAATCGCCATCGCCTGATTCAAGAGCGCCACCGCCCCGCGATGGTCGCCCAGAGCCCTGACCGCGTAGGCCTTGTTCGTGTAGACGCGAGCCAAATCATTGGCCAGTTCGCGGCGGCCTTCGTGGTTGACCAACCGCTCCAGAATCGCCATCGCCTGATCGTAGAGCGCCACCGCCCCGCGATGGTCGCCCAGATCGCTGACCGCGATGGCCTTGTTCTCGTAGACAGCAGCCAAATCATTGGCCAGTTCGCGGCGACCTTCCTGGTTGACCAACCGCTCCAGAATCGCCATCGCCTGATCGTAGAGCGCCACCGCCCCGCGATGGTCGCCCAGATCGCTGACCGCGATGGCCTTGGTCATATAAATCGCAGCCAAATCATTGGCCAGTTCGCGGCGACCTTCCTGGTTGACCAAGCGCTCCAGAATCGCCATCGCCTGATCGTAGAGCGCCACCGCCCCGCGAACGTCGCCCAGAGCCCTGACCGTGATGGCCTTGTTCTCGTAGACAGCAGCCAACTCATTGGCCAGTTCGCGGCGACCTTCCTGGTTGACCAACCGCTCCAGAATCGCCATCGCCTGATCGTAGAGCGCCACCGCCCCGCGATGGTCGCCCAGATCGCTGACCGCGATGGCCTTGGTCATATAAATCGCAGCCAAATCATTGGCCAGTTCGCGGCGACCTTCCTGGTTGACCAAGCGCTCCAGAATCGCCATCGCCTGATCGTAGAGCGCCACCGCCCCGCGAACGTCGCCCAGAGCCCTGACCGTGATGGCCTTGTTCGTGTAGACAGCAGCCAACTCATTGGCCAGTTCGCGGAGGCCTTCCTGGTTGACCAACCGCTCCAGAATCGCAATCGCCTGATCGTACTCTTGTAATGCACCGTGCAGGTCGGCGGCCGTCCGATGGACTAAAGCCTTGTCAAAGCAAAGTATCGCCAAATCCCTCTCCAACTCATTTTTCCCGCCCCGAACTAGTTGCAAGTACAACCGCTTCGCCTCGTCATATGCCGCCATTTCCGCCACCAGTTCGCCTTGCCGGGTGACTCCCCGCCCTGCCACCATCGTGGCCGCTTCTGCTGGATCACGACCTGCGGCTCGAAGCGCCATCTCCAACCATTCTTGAGGGTCTTTCCATACAGCCCTGAATGCGGTGCGACGTTCTTTGATTCCAGTCTGAGATAAAGCCGCTCGCTCGATTACATTCAGAGTACGGCTGTAGTTTCTGCCAACCGATTCTTGGTAGATCACCTTCAACCGATCCGCAGCCTCGCCCAGACTTGTTGGGCGCTCCCGTGGCTTCTCGAGAAAACACTGCCTCAACAATTCCGACAAGCGGTCGGGCATGGCCGGAATCGCTTCGTCGTATCCTCCCTGTCGCAGATGCTGTTCAATGACCTCGGCTGCCCCTTGCCCCGACCTCCAGGTCACCTCCCCCGTGAACATTTCCAGCACCGACACGCCCCAGGACCAGATGTCCGTCTTTCGCGTGAGCGGTAATCCCGCGGCCTGCTCCGGTGACCAGTAGGCTGGCGTGCCGCCGCTACTGCTGACGAGGATGCTGCGGCTCGGATCGGTGGAAAAAGTTTCCCCAGCCGCAGCCCTCGCTCGGGTCAAACCATAATCGGTCACACGCGGTCTCACCTCTTGCAAGGCAGTTTTCCCATTCGTACCCATCAACACGTTTCCGGGTTTTACGTCCTGATGCACCAGACCCAGTTCATGCAAGCAATGCAGACCCCATGCAAACTGGATGGCGACATCCAACATTCGCTCAAGCGCCTGCCGGGCGCCGCCTTCGTAGAGCTTTCGCGAATCAATCCACTCCTTGAGACTGCCGCCCTCCACATACTCGGCAAAGATCAAGACTTCGTCACCCATGGTGCGGAAGAACCGGCACGGCACCAGGTTGACGTGTTCGGGAAGGTCAATCCAGGTCTGGAGTTCAGCCAAGAAGTTCCGCCGATCGGCCTCTTTGAAGCCCTTGGCGCGCTTGACGGCGAACCGCGAGGCGGTTGAACGGCTGCACAGCAGATACACTTTCCCCATGCCACCTTCGCCCAGCGTCCGCTCGACCACAAAGTCATCCAGCAATTCCTGCCCGTGCGCCCACTCACCCGCTGCCAGACTCGATGGCAATTCCGGACCATCAGGATCGCCACGGTGAACTTTTCTCCCAGCATTCCTAGGATTTCCAGCGACCCTGTGGGGCATGCCTGCTTTGGTGGCCGTAACCGACGGTGAGTCGGACTTGTCAGAGCCTCCGAATACCTTGCCGAACCAGTTTCCGACGGTGGTCAATTGTTTTTGCCTTTCATCGTGTTAGTAACCGAAGCCGACTGCAATTCTGCGCGGCAAGGATGGCATTCCCCGTAAGAAAAACCGACAAGCAGAGTCTTGCTCAGCTCGCCAGTTTCGCGGGGCGGCGCTTGAGAGTGGTTTCATCAGTTCGCCTGCGGCTTATCGATCACCCAGTTAGCGCCGAGGAACACCACAGCGTTGATGACAATCAAGGCGAGAGTGATGATCGGCCAGCGCCGGACCGACATGTTGTCGTGCCCGATGGGAATGAGCATTTAGTAGCCTTCTATTTCGTGACAAAGACCCACTTTAAGCGTAAGAACTTTTGCGGCGAATGACCAGATACCGAACGGGGGATTCGAACTTTAGTAACCCAACTGGCGAGCCATCAAGCCATCAAGTTACGTCTGGAGCGCCACTTGAGCATATGGCGGAGAACGGATAATCCTCCTCCCAGATGGCCGATAGCGAGAGTTCACTCGGCTAGATCTGCGATGACAGGAGGCCATACGTTCTGGGCTGCATTTCCGCCTAACCCCTACAAAATTGTTCCTTCACACTTTGGGAATTGGCAGTGGAATCTCCGGTAACTATGTGGCGCTCTGGTTTGGTGGTGGAATGTAGAGTGCAGAGACGTGTCATGAATCCGAGCACGAGCCAAGTGCCAGTGACCGCGCTCCTACGCTGCCTAAGAGGGGAAGCGGGATGACGGCCTACAGTTGCGATTCCTGCGGTCGGATATCGACCATTACGTGGGGCAACGAACAGTGCAACTTTTGCGGGAGCACCACACGCGTTTTATCCGAGGATGCGGTGGAAATCCCCATCCCCAAGAGTTGGTTCTGAAGCAAGCGGCGAAGGGCGGCGTCTGCGATGACATGACGGTTGTAGCCATTGTCGTTCGCCACCACTAGGGCTTACTGAGCGAAAGCTACGCTCACTTATCTTTCAGATTCAACCGAGGCGGATCGATCATGCAGACATTGCAAGCGCTCGTTTTGAGGGGCTACTTCTCGCATCAATAACGACATCTGCTTCCGGGAGTTCCTTGGTGTCAACGTTCAGCGCCCGCTCGATGTGTGCCCGGCTGCTGCGGGAGGTGACTTCCGTAATTAGCTGGCCCCCGGAGTCCATGATGGAATTTCATCAGGGAGAACGCAGGTCTGCGCCCCGGTGGGAAGGGACCTCATTCATGAAGTACATGGCAGCCGTTCTGTTGCTGGTGGCGGCGATGTTGGCGCAGAACGCACCGAGCACGAACAAGGGGCGCCATCTAGATATCCCGGCGATATCCCGACAAGCGAATGGGTCGATTGTCTCCATCGTCATGTCGGACAAGGACGGCCATCCTATCGCCCAAGGCAGCGGCTTCCTCATAAGCAAAGATGGCCAAGTCGTGACCAACTACCACGTCATCAAGAACGGCAG
>ODAK010003918.1_pt1 | contig 15345 bp, 21 predicted proteins | sample 1539591 | NCBI WGS metagenome assembly ODAK01 (sample SAMEA3539303, study PRJEB22396) | soil metagenome | biome: tundra; feature: field; material: soil | place: USA | collected 2010-05 | depth 0.15 m | reverse complement strand
GCTCCTTCGGCCACTCGGACAGCTCTCCGCCGCGCAAGGTGCAGAAACCTCTCGAGGTTGTCAAGCCGCGCTCAAGCCGTGCTAAAGAGGCGCGCTGGGTCGAGCGGACCGTCCCCCGGTTGAGCGGGTACGGCGAGTTCGAAGCCTACGGAGAGATGACCGAGTGGCCGAAGGTGCATGATTGGAAATCATGTGAACCCGCAAGGGTTCCCAGGGTTCGAATCCCTGTCTCTCCGCCGAGAAAACAAGCCCGATCGTGACGCGCTGACCGACGCGTCACACCGGGCGCCAGAGCCGCCGTTTGCACCTCCGTTTGCACCCCCCCTCGACGAGGGCACCCTTGAGGCCGCGATCGCGCGGCTGACGGTCGCGCTCGCGACGGCCGAGGACGACGTGATCCCCGAGCTCGTCGCCGAGCGGCGGGCGATGCGTGAGGAGCTTCGCGAGCTCCGGGATGCGCGGGCTCGCGACGAAGGCGTCGTGAGCCTCGAAGACGAACGGGCGCGGAGGGGACGCGAGCGGTAGAAAAGAGTGCGGCCGCTCGGGGTGGTGCCCGGCGGCCGCGAGAAGCACGTGCGAGGTGCTCCGATGGCGAAGGGTACGAGCAGGACAGCGAACGGCAAGGCCGTTCAGAAGACGGTCACGAAGAGAAAGGCGCGCGCCGGCGCGTCTGCTTCTGACAAGTACGCGCGCGAGGCTGCCGCCCTACGGGCGCGCGATCTCGGCGTGATGGTGCGCGACGTCGCGAACGAGACGGACGCCGCGATGCTCGGAGCCATCCTTCGTATCAGCCTCGACCAGGCCGCCAGTGCCGCACACGCGTTCGCCGATGCTGTGCACTATGCCCCGGCTGAATGGCCCGACGCCGCTACCGACGCGATGGGGCTCGCGATCATTCTCACGGAGACGCTCGACCTCGCGAAGGCGCTGTCGCTGCGCGCCGTCGTGGCTGGCGCAGAGGACCCTGCGATCGCGCGAGGCCGCGCGATGGTCGGAGCCTTGCGACCGCTCCTGCGACCCGACGGCGTCAAGGGCGGCCAAAAGCGACCCGCAATCATCGGCGCTCCGATCACGAGCGCCGATCTTCGCCGCGATCTCACGAGGTGCGCCGTCTTCGCGAGCCTAACAATGCCGTGGGAGGCCGGCGATCCCGAGCACGTAGGTGACATCGACAAGCACTTGAGAGCTGTACACGCGAACAGAAAGCTTCCCGAGCGCGACGCCATGGCGTGGATGCGCGCGGATCTCGACCGCCTGGTTCCAAAGCTCGAAGTGCTACTTCGCCGGCACGGGCACTTGCTCGGAAAGCCACCAGCGTCCGATTTGCGCGCGCGGCTTCTCGCTGAGGTCGAGAGCGTCCGTCAACGATCGGTAAGAACGGAGCGACACCCGGAGAACTTTGTCCGCGCGGTGCTTCGCGCTTACGGCCTTTCGCAGGCAGAAGCGAAGAGCGTCACGCGCGGCAAGTAAGGGGACACGTTCCGGCAAGATGTCCCCCTGAGAGACTTTCGAGCGCGCCGCGCGCTTGATGCGCTCCATGGGAACGCGCAACACTGCCCACGTCACGACGGGCGGCCCTGACCGCCAGGAAGTGCTTCGCCTCGCCGCCGCGGCCGGGGTAGATCCTCGAATCCGCCGCGCGCGCGCTGCGTGACGGCGTCGATGCTGTCCGAGGCCCTCACCGCGTGCGAGAGGCGCTCCGTGCCGCCATCGCTGAGGGTGCAGGAGGGGACCGGCCGTGAAGAGGCGCGGTCTCAGCGTTGTCGCGTCATCCCCGATGGTCGACGGCTCCGAGGCGTTGAACGGTCTGCGCAGCGCCATGCTCGCTGCCGTCCCCGAGCTCGCGGCGCTCATCGAGTGCGCTCGCTCGGATGAGGGGCTCGTCGACGTCGCCTCGTTCGTCGGCGTCGCGAAGCAGCGGCCGATCGCCGGACCTTGTCGTAGCGGCGAGATCGCGAACGCGCGCAAGATTGCGAGGCGCTGGAAGGCTCCGGCGTCGAGCGTTCGCGCGTGGCTCGAGTCGAAGGGACCGCGACTTGTCACGGCGGCTGGCGACGTCGACGACGAGCTCGAGCCGATGCGACGCCGACTGCTCGGCGGAGCGCGTCGATGATCGATCGCAGCGTCTTCGATCGTGCACGCGCGTTCATTCAGCACGCCGAGACTCACCTCATGCGAGGCCCGGACAACATCGGCGCCGTGCGCGAGGCGCTCGTGGACCTCCGCTATCTTCTCTCGGACATCGAGCGTCGCCTCGATCCTGAAGAGCGCAAGCGGCTCGAGGTTCTTCCGGGCGGACGGTTCCGGTGATGGGCCACTACGCCAGACGTCCGGGTGAGCCGCGCGTCGAGATCGAGGTCTACCGCGTGAGCGCGGCGCATCCGCATAGCGTCCTCGGCTCGATCGCGTCGTTCTTCGCGCGGAGTGACTGCCCCTGCCTCTTCGCGGTGAACGCCCACGGGGCCGGGCGCCTGATCTCCGGGATCCTGCGCCGCTGGGAAGAGCGCGTCGCCGCGGAAGCCGGAGCCGCAAGGTGATCACCTGCTGGCCATCGCTCTATCGGCCCCGCGAGGGCCGACCCGCGCAGGACCGCGCCATCGTCCAGCGCGTAAAGAGCCCGCGCGCGTACGCCTCGAAAGACGACGTGCCGCGGTGGGCCGGCGCCGAGTTCAGCGCGGGCTACCGCTTGCTGGCCGGCTTCGTCCGGGCGACGTGGATCGTGCTCGACTTCGACAAGGGTGCGACGCGCGAGCAGATCGCGGACGCGTTCGGCGATGTCTACGGCATCGGGCACACGACGTGGACCGCGGGCCGCTGGCGCGTCGGGCTCGTGCTCTCCCGCCCCGTCGACACGGTCGAAGAGCAAGCGCGCGTTTGGCGCGCCGGCGCGGCCCACGCGGAGCGTCACGGCCTCGAGCCTGACTTCGCGGCGAAGGGCGCGGCGCACTGCTTTGCGCTGCCCGCTCGGCACGACGGCGACGCGTACGACCACCTCGAGCTCGCCGGGGCGTTCTTCGACGTCGACGCGGCGCTCGAGGCGATCCCGAGGCCGCAGCCGACGGAGACGCAGAGGCGCGAGCCGAGCTCGGACACCTACGAGCGCCGGTTCGACCGTGCGCGCCGGTACCTCGAGAAGATGCCCGGCGCGATCTCCGGCAGCAAGGGGCACGCGACTACGTTCGCGGCGGCCGTCGCGATGGTCCGCGGCTTCGCGCTGGAGCCTAACGACGCGCTCCGGCTGCTCGTCGAGATCCACAACCCGACGTGCGCCCCGGCGTGGAGTGAGCGCGAGCTCGTTCACAAGGTGCGGCAGGCCTACCAGCGGGCCCGCCTACCTTTCGGAGCGATTGCCGACCAGCGACGCGAGAGGAGAAGCGCGTGATCCACGCAGTGAAGCCCGACGGGCAAACGGGACGTCCCGTCATTCGGATGACCACGGAACTCGCCGACGTCGTCGACTCGACCATCGCCGCGATCAACTCGACCGCGACGTGTACCAACGCGACGCGCACCTCGTGCACGTGGTCCGTGTGGACGACGGCGAGGCCGATGCCGCCTTCGTCGTGGGCACGCCGCAGATCCGCGTGATGGGTGCGGCGACGCTCCGCGAGCGGTTGACGCGCGTCGCTCGCTTCCAGCGCTTCGAGAAGCGGTCGAAGACGTGGGTGGACGCGCTGCCGTCCGAGCCCATCGTGCAGGCCATCTTGGCGCGCGGCGAGTACGCCCGCGTGCGGCCGCTGATCGGCGTCATCGAGTCGCCGTCGATTCGTCCCGACGGCTCGATCATCCAGACCCCAGGCTACGATCGCGTCACCGCGTACCTCTACACCCCGTCGGGCGACTTCCCAATCGTCCCCGATCGCCCATCGCAGGCGGACGCGGCGCGCGCGCTGGCCGAGCTCGAGGAACCGTTCTCCGACTTCCCGTTCGCTGGATCCGAGCATCGCGCGAGCACGATCGCGGCGCTCCTGACCATCATCGCGCGCCCTGCGATCCTCGGGAGTACGCCGGCCATCGTGCACGACGCGAACGTTCGCGGAAGCGGCAAGACGCTGAAGGCCGATGCCGTGTCCACGATCGCCACCGGACGGCCGACGGCGAAGATGAACTACCCCGACGACGACGTCGAGCTCGAGAAGATCCTCGCCGCGTACGCCATCCGGGGCGCAACGGTCATCAGTTTCGACAACGTCGTCCGCACCTTCGGCGGTGGCCCGCTCGATCGCTGCCTCACGGCCGGCGACATGGTGGAGCTCCGCGTGCTCGGAAGGAGCGAGGTGCCTTCCCTGCGGTGGCGAGCCGTGGTGATGGCCACTGGCAACAACGTCGCGTTGTCCGGCGACACGTCGCGGCGAACGATCATGTCGCGCCTCGAGTCGCCGCTCGAGAATCCCGAGGAGCGCCAGGCCTTCACCCATCCGAACCTGCTCGAGTGGCTTAGGGAGAACCGCCCGCGCCTCGTCGTCGCAGCGCTGACGATGCTGCGGGCCTGGTACGTCGCCGGGTCACCGCACGGCGGTTGCCGCTCGTGGGGCTCGTTCGAGTCGTGGTCGGGCATCATCCCGCCCGCCATCGTGTTCGCCGGCGGGGCCGACCCGATGCGCACGCGGCCCGCGGCGACCGGCGAGGAGGACGGCGACAAGAGGGCCCTCGTCGTCCTCGTGGATGGCCTGGCGCGCCTCGACCCGACGGGGCAAGGGCTCACGGCCAAGAGCATCGTCGATGCGCTCTACAGCCACCGGGACCGTGGTAGCCCGCCTGACGGCTTCGACGACCTGCGGGAGGCCATCGACGCGCTCACGTCGCCCATCGGGGGGAAGCCGCCGAGCACGAACAAGCTCGGGTATGCACTGCGCCGCTTCCGTCGCCGCGTGGTCGGCAGTCGCATGCTCGACTGCATTGCGGACCGCAACAGCATCTCCCGGTGGAGCGTTCTCGGGTTGGCCAAGGCTCCCACGGGTGCGGGTGATGCGGGCGATGCGGGCGATGTTTCCAACCCTTCGCGGGTGAGTTGTCAGGACATCTTGGGGGGCTCTGGTCAGAACATCACCCGCAATCACCCGCATCACCCGCAGGGCGAGTTCGGTGAGTACCTCGAAGGCGGCGACTCGTTGAGGTCCGTCAGCGTGGGGCCGCGTGTCGCCGAGGGTGGGTCGGACAGTGGGGCGTGTCCGCGTCCTACGGGCAGTGACTTTGAAACGGACACGGCCGTGACGAAAAACGAAACAACCCGGGATAGCCGATGAACAAGCCAGGGCCGCGCTGCTCGGTGTGCTCCAACCCGAACGTGGCGGCGATCGACGCCGAGCGCGATTCCGTCGCCGACGTCGCGCAGAGGTACGCGCTCTCGCCCTCGACGCTGCAACGTCACCGTCAACACGTGCGGGCCCGGCTCGCCGTGACGGCCCCGTCAACTCGGGGCACACCGGCGAAGGCGGCGAGGGTCCAGGCGGGCGCCCAGCGGAGCCGAGGCGCTCGGAAGGCCACACAGGAGGTGGAACAGCTCGGCCCCCTCGATCCCCGGCGCGAGGCCGAGGACGCCGTGCGGCGCGCGCGCCGGCATCTCGACCAGCTCGAGGGCGACGCCAAGGTGTCTCCGCGCGAGCGTGCGGCGGCGACGGCGGCCCTCACCTCGACGATCCGCGTCCTGGCCCGCATCGCGGGTGACCTGCCCGTGACCGAGGAGCAGATCGTGAAGTCGCCCACCTGGCGCGCGATCCTCGGTCGCCTCGAGGTCGCGCTGAAGCAATACCCGGAGGCCTGCCGCGCGATGGCGAAGGCGCTCACGGAGGGCGCGTGAGCCGACTTCCCAGCGTCCCGCCTCGCCCGTCGCTGTCTGTGCCCACGTGTGGGGTGGGGTCGACAGTCCATGGGGCAGACAGGCCCGAGGGACCTCGGAAACTTGGGCGTCGCCCTCCCAGAATTTCTCAACCTCGTACGGAGTTCCCAATGAACACGCCTGAAGCCGAGAGCGTCGCCGCGCTCCGAGTGCTCTGCAAGGGCACGACGATCACCGCCGTTGCCGAGGAGGCCGGGGTCGCAGAGTCGGCCATCCGCCACGTGCTCAGCGGTCGGCGTCCCGCGTCGCGCGCCTTCCGTACCGCCATCGGTGCGGCGTACGCCATCCCGGCGCACGCGTCCGCGTGGAGGGCCCGCGGTGTCACGGAGCCGGGCGCCTTGCCCTCGGACATCCTCGACGCCGACATCGACGCGAAGGCGACATGCGCCGACACGATTCGCCACATGACGCACGAACTCGCTCGGCTCGAGAAGGACGCCGAGGCCACGCCGAGGGACCGGGCGGCGGTCGCAACGTCGCTGACCTCGGCGACCCGGCTCCTCGCTCGACTCTCTGGCCAGCTTGAGATCACCGAGGCCGCGATCGTTCGCTCGCACCCGTGGCGCCGCCTGATGGATCTGCTCGACGCCGTTCACGCGGTTCACCCCGAAGCCGCCAAGGCATGGGCGGCGGCACTTCGCCAGGTCGTCGAGGAATGACCTTCGCGCTCGACGCCTTCGCCGTCGACGAGCGCCGCAAGTTCGCGGTGACGCTGCTCGTTTTGCTCCGCGGCTCTCGCTGGCGGTCGCCGGCTCGCTGGCGAGAGGCGTGCGTCGTGTTCACCCCCGAGCGTCGCGAGGTCGTGCATCGCCAGTCCCTCGCCGCGGAGCTCCAGGCCGCCGGGCTCGTCGACGCGGCCCACGAGGTCACTGCTCGCCGCGTCGGCCGGGACGAGGTGCTCGTGTATCTGTTGCGCGACGACGACGAAGCCGCGTGTGCGGGGTTCCTAGTCATCGACGTTCGCGAGGCGCTCCGATGAGCCGCAGCCTCGTCTTCGGGAAGACGCGTGGCCGCGTGCTTCTTCTGAGCCTCCTCGACTCGGAGACGCACGCGCAGCTCGGCCGGCGCGTCGGGATCCCGCGCTCGACGATCACGGCCTACGCGGACGGAAGCCGCGCGCCATCGCTGGCACACGCGCTCGCGCTTCGCGACCGAGCAGGGATCGCCGTCGATAGCTGGATGCAGGAGGCGAGCGCGCAAACGGTCCGACTTGTAGCCAGCCCCGCTGTCATCTTGACCGAGTCGCTACCCGCGGCAAGCGAACGAAGGATCCCAATGACCCCAGCGCTTCTCGAGATGGCCCGAGCCACCATCCGCACCCCCCAAGGTCGTCGCCCCGGCGAGCTCGCGCTCGCAAAGGCGATCGTCGCCGAAGCGGAAGGCGAAGAGGCCCGGGGCTCTACGTCGGCGTTTCCGAACGGCGAGACCGGGCAGCGCGCGCCGGCGCCGGAGACGAACGCGTCGGCCAGCGTACCCGACTACTTGCGGCGGCAAGAGACGCCCTTGCCCGAGTTCCTCGGTGGCGGCAGCGAGGCCAGCAAGCCGACGCCTCGCTCGAGCGCGAAGGACCCCCTGGTGACCGCGCCGAGGAGCCAGGGCGTCACGCCGCGCGTGCAATCGCCGGCCGAAGAGAAGGCGGAGATCGATCGGCTCATGGGCGTCGTCCCGGTCCGCCCGCAATTCGAACGGCTCGCGACCGGCGAACTCGTGACGCGGATCCGGACGCGCGCCCAACGCGCCGCCTACCGGTCCGTAGCCTTCGGTCCAAACGCGTCGCTTCGAGGCGTGATTCAGCGCGGAGGTGGCAAGTGAACGCCGTCGACCAGCTCTCCAGCCAGCTCGCGGCTCATCGTTCCGACGCCGACCTGAAGGCGAAGACGGTCGCCGCCTCGCGCCGGGAGGTCGAAGCGGCCGAGCGCGTGCACGCCGACCGAACCGCCGACCACGCGAAGGTCACCGCAGCCGCCGAAGCCGCCGCCAAGGCCTTCGATACCGATCCGACCGAGGCGAACGCGGTGCGACTGTCCACGGCTCAATTCCGGCTCCCGAAGAGCGCCGGCGCCGTGGCCGCCGCGGGCGACTCGCTCGCGGGTGCTCGGTCATCGCACGAGGCCAGCGCGGCGAGCCTCGACGCCTCGACGCAGGCCGCGGCGAAGGCGGAGAAGCAGATCGCCCTGGCCCTCGCGGCGACGGAGTTCGACTCGAAGGCGGTAGCCGTCGCTCCGCGCGTCATCGAAGTCGTGGACGAACTCCGCGGCCTGCTCGCCGGGCTCGCGGAGTCGCACCAGACATCGGCCGTTGCGGGAGCCGAGCTCGCGGAGATGACGGGCGAGCCGCATACCCCTCGCGAGCTGGCGTTCGCCGCCAGCGTTCTCGGTCTGCTCCGCGCGCGCGCTATCGCGGTGCATGAGCGCGACGTCGCCTCGCTGCTCCCTCGTGACGTCGACACGGCGATCGGTCCGGTCGTGTCCGTCGTCAACGGAGCGCTCGCGCGCAAGCAGCACCAGCTCGACGCCGGCGCGCCGATCTCCGACGGGCAGCTCCGGGAGGTCGACGCGCTCATTGCATCGCTTCACGCGTCGGACAACCTTCAGCAGGCGCGACATCGGATCCTCGTCGCCTCGATGACTCCGGGTCGAGCGAACGACCCATCGCAGAGCGTGCTTTCGCTGAACGTCCGCCGGTCCGCCGCCGAGCTCGGGCGACCGCGATGACAAGGACTTCGCGGCGCGGTTTTGGTCCCGCGTCGCAAGAGGTCGTGAGCCTCCACCGCGCTTTCATCGGCCGCGGTGGGGGCGAGCGACTTTCACGAAGCAACTGAGCGCGCGGGCCATGACAGCGAAGGCGGCGCGGTCGTGATCACAAGCTCGTTTCCCATGTCGATCGGAGGCAACGCGGATCCTCGAAGCGGCGTTCTACAGCTGCAGGTAGCGATGGATCGGGCGGCTACCGGGTCCTTCGTCTGCACGATCACGCCGACGGTCCCAGCCGGCGCCGGCGCCGGCGCCCCCTTCTCGGTCGAAGGCGCCGTCACCCTCTTCGCCGGCGACACTCGGGTCGCGAGGCTCGCCGGATACGTTCAGCTTGCCCCCAAGCCGCAGACCGGCTCGCTCACGCTGTGCCCTCGCCTCCCCCGATGCAGCTCCCCCCGTCGGCCGTCGACTCGACCTGACGCCGTCAAGCGATCCAGCGCAGCGGCTCGTTAGGATCGATGATTGCGAGCATCTGTCGCGCAGTCGAACACTTCACGATCGCCTTCTCCGATGGCAAGAACGGCCCATGAGAACTGCCCCAGACTCCGACGCCATCGTCGTGAGCCAGGAGGTTGGCCTTCATCAGGTGAAGGATGTGGCTCATATTCGGCGTCTGAAAGGGCGCCTTGGCCGCGTCGACATCGACGATGCCCGGGCCGGCGGTGAGTGGCTCGTTGACGAGCCGAAGGAAGGACAGCAGCTCGCCAAAGGCTTCCGCGTTCAACTCTTGAAGAAGCCTGCGCATGCCACGAAAGAAGCCGTCCGCGCGACGTCCGGTGCTCGCGTAGAGGCGGGCAAGTCGGCCGAGCGCAGGGACGACGACGTCGGCCAAAGCCTCGTCGAGACCCCGCGCTGCTTCAAGCACGAGCTCTTGGACGTAAGGTTGGTCGCCAAAAGCGTGGAGTTCGGCCTCCGCGACCATCGGATCGACGTCACCTTCACCTTTAACGTATTCGCCGACGAATTCGCGCCATCGCTTTCGAACTCGGTCGCGCTTCCAGTCGACCATGATGTTGACCATTCGATCGGCAACGGAAGCAGCGACGGAAGCGACGAATGGTCCAGCCGGGGCGGTGATCAGTGTCACCACGCCCCCGGAGACCGCAGTGGCGCCGGCGCGGACTACCTTGGTGCTCTTCGATTCATCGTCGACCATTCACTAGGCTCCGTCTCCGTATAGCGTGAAGGTGCCTACGAGCCGTCAGGCTTGCTCGCGTCGACGACGCAGGCGCCTTCGGCTTGCCACGACGTGAGCGCATGGTGTCGATACGCAGCGTACTGCGGAGCGAGGGCGTCGATCTGCGACTGCCAATACTGGATGGCTTCACCGTCGGCATGGAGCCGCACGAGGTCGACGACGCCGCTCGGGTTGGCCTTCTCGTGCGCGAGGTCCGCCTTCGCGTTGTCGCGGCCCCAGGTCGCTTCGCACAACGGCACGACGATGCTCTCGCGAATCTTTTGCTCTCCATCGAGCAAGCGGTCTTCGCTATCCGCCCACTGCAAACTGCCCGCTTCGAAGTCGCGCGCGACCTTCTGCGCCTTCTCCGGCATCGCTGGCTCGTCGCATCGGAGCATCGCGACCCCTTCGCGAACGGCCGCCGGTATGGTCAGCACGGTCGAGAGATCCTCTTTCGGGGGCAAGGGAGCAGAGGCGGCCTTCACGAGCGCCTGAAGGTTCGCGAGCGCCTTGCCCGCGTGCTTTCGATCGGGAGCCGCAGTGCACGCGCCAGGCGCGACAGATCCGGATGGTGCAGGAGCTGGCGTCTCGTCTGCCCGCGCGATCACCGAAGAGAGAACGACGGCAAAGGCACCCAGCGCGGTCCACGTTCGCATGGTCAATCCCCCAGCTACGATCATGCGCCGAGAATGGCGAAACGTCGACGGCGCTGGGGACCGATCGAGGCTGCTCACCGGTGGTTATCGGCCAATCGACGTATGACACTTGACAGATAACGGTATGCACTACACATTGGACCCATGCGAACGAGCGGAACGGCTGTACAAGAGGGCATGCCCCGTCCCCCGAGCGATGCAGTCCAGATCGCGATCCGCGTGCCAAAAGATTGGTTGGCAAAGGCCGACGAGCTCGCGAGACAGATCTCGCGGCCAGGCTTCGAGGCGTCGCGCACCGACGCCTTCCGCGCCGCGATAGCCCGCGGCTTCGAGGAGATGAGGAACGACTTCGGCGCTTCGCTTGGTGAACGCTTGCTCGATAGGATCGCACGAGTCGAATCTGAGACCGGAGCACCGCCGACTCGAGACGCACTCTCGATGGCCTTGTTTCGCCTGCCCGCGTCGGAGGCGCCGACCTTTTTCGGCGAGACGCTCGATCGTCTCGTGGAGGAGCGACGTATAGCCAGACGCTCGATTGGTCGCGACATCTGCTTCACGCTGACAGTGCCGGCCCGAAGCAAAAAGTGAAGGAACGACGACGACGACGAGCCCGAGGGACTGCCGTCATGAGCGAACCTCAAGACACCATTCCGTCGCCGCCCGGGCCTGGCGTCGACCCCGAGCTCGTCGAGGCGTTCGCCCACGACGTCGAAGCCATCGCCGAGAGCGCGGAGGGCAACGCGACGGCTCTGCGCGGGCTCGTCGCCTCGATGCGGAGGCAGGCGGCTGAAGCGCGGGCGAAGTAGCAGGCCGAAACGTGGTCCGCTCGGATCACGTCGCACCGTGAGGCGGTGCCTGAGGATGGCCAGGATGATGCAGAAGAAGTTGTGGACGAGCGGGCCCAATGATCCTCCGCAGCACCTCGTCGACATGTCCGATGCCATCGAGGAAGGCGTCGGCGCGTGCACCGTTATGGTGGCCGTCTTCGCGGACGCGTCCTGTTGCGAGACGCTCCCGAAGCGTGGAACCGGCACCTGCATTCAGATCGGAGGCCATTACCTAGTCGCGACCGCGGCGCACATTTTCGAGGAGATGCCGGCGACGTACCAGGCTGCGGTCGTTTGCCTCACCGAGAGCGGCTCGACGGTCTGGCCCACAAGTAGGCCGCTCATCCGAGGAGGCGTCGACGGGTTTGTTGATGTTGCCTTCCTCGAGCTGGACGCCGGCGTAGCGATCACGATCGGACGCAGCTTCATTCAGCTCGGATCGCTGGACCCTTTCTATCGGGAGGCGACCTCCGACCTCGCCTTCCTCTACGGATACCCCTGGCCAGTGGAGATACTCGAGGAGGGTACGACGGGTAAGGAACGTGTCGGCTTGGCCACCGTCTCTGACATGACGGGCTTCCTCGTAACCTCAAGTCAGCAGGAGAACGAGCGCTACGACCTTCGCGTTCGGTACACGAGGCCGTTCGAGAGTGGAGCGCCCCCGCCGGGCCGCGTGCATCGCTTGCCGGTCCCACGAGGCCTGAGCGGAGGCGCGGTTTGGGCGATGACCGGCACCGGACAGGACGCTCGGCTACGCGTTGTGGGGACCGTGCGCGCCTGGTGTGAGACCGAGCATTGGCTGCAATGCGACCGGATCGGGTACTGGATGCAGCTAGTCGCGGACGAGCGGCCCGACACTCGTGCCGAGATCGAAGCACTGCTGACCGGAGCGAGGATGTAGCCATGTGGGAACCCATCACGACCGTCGACCAGCTCGTGGCGCGCTTCGAGAGCAGCACGCTCGACTACAAGACGACCTACGACCTGTCGACGTCGGCGACGCGATACGACATCGCGAAGGACGTCGCGGCGTTCGCGAACGCCTATGGTGGCTCGCTCATCGTCGGCGTACTCGAGAGAGGCGGAAAGGTCGTCAAGCTCGAAGGCGTCGCCGACGTCTCGAAGCTGACCAAGGAAGTCGCGACCGCGCTTCAGCGGCACTGCGAGCCGTGTCCCTCGACGCCCGAGGAGCACGAGATCACCGTCTCCCCGTCCGACGCGGCCCGTCTGCTCGCGCCCCGATGTCCGCCGCCGTCGAGCGCGATCACGCTCGTCACGCTGAACGTGAGACCCGACCCGCGCTCGCCTATCGGGGTGAAGCCGCTCGGCGCGGGGTCGCAGGCGATGGCAGAGACGTACCGCTTCCCCGTCCGCGTCGACGACCACACCCGATTCATGCCTCCGACGGAGCTTCCGATGTGGATGAATTCGCATGAGCGACGCATCGCAATTCAGCTTCGAACTTTGGGTCCAAGGGCCAAGGTCCGAGCGTTTCACCTTCCGCATGGCGGGCAAGACGGCGACTGGGTGGACGTGAACCTCGAAGCGGTCGACGAGGCGAATCAGATCGCGGTGTTCACGTCCGAGACGGGCAAGGCTGTCGCCAATGTGCCTTTGACATTCATATCAGCCGTATGGGTAGAGCCGTTCGACGAGACATGCAGCGTCCAAGTGGACGGCACCCTCTTCGCGGGGTCATCCCCACGCTACGCCTTCAAACCGAGGCGAGGATAGCCGGCGATGTCCCCCTCCCCGCACCGGCTCCGTCGAGGTCCGGGGGTTCATCCCGCGAATGCGTGCGACAGCGTACGGCGGCTCTCTGTCAATGTGCCTGCGTATTGCTCATCGGCGGATTGGTTGGCGTCGGAACCATGAACCCGATTGTTGCCGTGTGGAACGCCTGATGCTGCCCGTTCAGTTGCACCTCAAATCGCAGATGTCCGGGACCGATGACGGGCAACCCTTGAATTTGGATCAACGTGCGCGCGCGCGCTTGAGGGATACGAAAGTTGACGGCGAATTGCAGCGGAGCCTCCGCTCCGGGCGTAGAGACAAGAAACACGGCCTGAAAGTCTTGATGCTCGTCGCCTGGGTCGGCGTTCCACACCGCAATGGCCGTGACGTTCTGAATGTTAACCGGGAAGAACGGCGTCTGCACGTCCTCCAAGACATTGAAGATGCTCACCCGATTGGTTTGGGCGTCTATCGCCAACGACTCGGCGACGATGAAGTATTCAAGGTGTGGCATGAGCGTCGTTCAGATCGGAGTGTTTCTCGAACGTGTTCGGTGGTCGAAACCTTCGACCTTCATCCACGAGCGGCACGATCGCTCTCGGCTCGCTAGTCGTGGGAGCGACTTCAACCTCGAACGTCTTGCGCACAGTGCAAGGCGCCGCCTTGCGATGCTTCGCGCACTCCTTGGCCATGAGAACGCTCTGCTGCATCTCTACGATCTCAAGTGCCGCCAACCCGGTCACGAACTCTGAGGCGAAGGCCGAGGGAGAACTCTCAAGTGCTACGGCAAGCGCTGCAATCGCAACGTCGTGGCGTAACGGTTCACCACGGCGAAGGTGGTGGAGCTCAGTCTTGATGAAGTCGCGAAGGTTCTGCTCAGTCAGTGTGCCTACACGGAATGCGACGGTGAGCTCCTGCACGAGAGGGTGCCTCTGCAGTACACGACGGAGAATTGACGGGGGCAGAAGTGGCCCGATCGACTCCTCGAAACCTTGGGATGTCAAGCGATCCAGCAACTCAACGGTCATCTCGTTTCCTCCCACGGACGATCGGTTCGGTACTCGCATCTGCAGCGAAGACGACCGGGCGGACCACCAGGGGCCCCACCGACGATGTCGTACGGCACATTTTCGACGGCATGAAGGACCTCTCCCGAAGTCGCGTCCACTTTGCTTAAGACGCGAGGGATCGACGGAGCTCCACCAGGTACCAGAGAGCACATCTCTACGATCTCGCCAACATGCAGGATCTCATCCGTGCCCTCGAGCCGGTATAGAACGAGATCGCCTGGACGGGGCAACTCGTTTTCGCGCAACGTTCGGTAGCCGTCCTCGTTCAGGATCGTTTCATAGTCGGACGTCTCGTAGAGACCGGTCCGACGGGAAGCCCAGACGTGGCCGGCGCAGTTGTACATTCCGGTTGGAGGCCGACGAACGACCCAGCCGAAAGTTCTCACCATACCCGCGAATTTTTGCTGCTGCCCCCATGCAACAGCGTCAAGACCGACGGTATTCCGGATGGGCGTGCGCCCACGAGTCTCTAGCCCAAGGCTACCCATTGGTGTCCCGAACAGGTGGACCCCCCCGAACAGATCGCTCATGCGCTCCTTGAAGGTAGCGGATATCTCGCCAGACAGAAACGGAGCTGACAATGGCTCGTGACGCCAGCCAAAGTCTGCCGCAGAATGCCGGAACTCTCCGACTCACCGCGAACGGCTACTTCGCGCAGTTCTCGATCGCCCCGAAGCAGCGCAAGGGCACGCTCCTCCGCACCTGCACGACCGAGGACGAGGCGAAGCGCCGGCAGCTCGCGATCGCGAAGCTCATCGCCCGCCTCCGCGAGAGCGGCCACGTCGCGGTGATCCCGACGACGATCAAGGAAGCGGGGCTCGCCGACGAGGAGGAGTTCCGGAAGCTCACGAAGCTCGTCGAGCGCATCGCGGCCGGCAAGGAGCCAGGCCTCCCGAGCCCGAAGACCGGGCGCCGCGCGGACATCACCGTCGAGCAGCTCGCGAAGCTCTGGACGTCCGGCGAGCTCGCCGAGCAGTACCCCGACCACGTCCGGGTGAAGCGCTCGAGCGACACGGACGCCGCGATGCTCACGTGGCTCGGCAAGGTGCGGCTCCCCGACGGGACGACGTTCGGCGCGCGCGCCGTCGCCGCGGTCACGCTCGACGACTGCGACCACGTGATGGGCGCGCTTCCGAAGACGGCGCAGTCGCCGTCGTCGCGGCGGCAGTACGCGCAGGCGCTTCGCAAGCTGCTCGTCTACGCCGTCTACCCGCTTCGGCTCCTGACCGCGCTCCCGATCCCGAAGGGCTGGCTTCCGAAGGGCACGAGCGACAAGGCGAAGTCGTCGA